>JAEEGL017396367.1_pt1 | contig 17967 bp, 21 predicted proteins | sample 9134231 | NCBI WGS metagenome assembly JAEEGL01 (sample SAMN16246548, study PRJNA631951) | gut metagenome | biome: gut microbiome; feature: rumen; material: fiber-attached | host: Bos | place: Iran: Karaj | collected 2018-10 | reverse complement strand
ATGATAGTCCCTCCCTCCCTTCGTCGCGGGGTTCCCGCGTATGCATATTTGTGAACTGCGTGTGACTTTCGCTTCGCTCACTCACACTCGTTCACAACCGTATGCATACGCTTACTTTTATCAAAAACTGACAGCTATGACCCCTTGCTCGGGAAAGCACAATCTCACATCAGTGCACATGTATATGATCATGCCTCACCTACCTAATAGACTGTGAATAGTAACAATATTCAAAGACACTTTACATATCGGCAGATCCGCCTTGCCCGTCTCTACTGCCGCTTGTGCGACTGCCTGAAGGGATGGCTCCAAGCAAAAACAATCCCAGTATGCAACAGATTAATGTAATCGGAATGAGATATGCCGTTTCCGTAAAGGTCAGCGTCTCATCCGACATAAACGGGAATAATCGCGTCATTGTATCGGGGTACAGTGACAGGAGCACCGATACGAGGTTGTTTATAAAATGCATCAGCATTCCGGTAAAGATACTGCCTGTGTAATATGTCACGAATGTAGCCGCAAGGCCTACGACCCCTACTGTGAAGAATCTCAGCAGGCTCATATGATATGCGGCAAAGATCACCGTGGTCAATATCACAATAAAAGCTCCCGTTTTGAAAGCACGAGTGTTTCGTTTTTGCAAAGCCGCCTGATTTCTGAAGGTTCCCATGAGAAATCCCCTGAAAAACAGTTCTTCTCCTATAGCGGGCAGCAAAGCCACCACCAGGATGACCGCTATGTCCGGCGCTCCCGTCAAAAGCTCTTCCATGTTCTCAAAGTTCGATGCCGACTCCTCAAACAGAGGTATCAGAACAGCCGACAGCATGAACGCAGCGATGTATGCGCTTATTTCGAGCAATAATCCTCCTGCAAGTTCACGTATTTGGGGCCTTTTAAGCAAAAACAGTGTTTTTTTGTCGGATTTAATGTACCATGCATAGATGCAGGGAAAGATCATTATCACAAGCTGTTGAAATACAACGCCGCCAAAACCAAATCGTATTGTAGCGAAATTACCCGCATACAGGACAACCACCAGCGTAACGGCACACAACAACACCGCATCTCCAAGCCCCGGCAGGCCTCCCCCCTTCATGTCTCTTCTCGCAGTGAACAGTCTGACGGAATGGAAACTCTCGCTGAACAGGATATCCTCGGTCTTATACAGCTTTGCCAGTACTATCACGGCAAGTGCCGCATACAGAGCGTTTGTTACCAGCACTATAAAAAAGCACCCGTAATCATATTTGAAAGCAAAGAGACTCTTTATCATAAGGGAAACATTTACCACGGGGATGGCTGCCGTCTCCCTCTTAAATTCAACGTTCGGGATCATGGTGGACATTGATGCAAACATGAACAAAAGCAGCACCGGAGTCGCGTAGTTATTGGCCTCCTTGAAGCTCTTTGCAAATGCACTGGAACACATGCACACTGCCGCAACCAGCAGTGCAAAGAACACCATGACCAAAAGTGTAAACAGGATTCCCGGCACAAAGGTGGCAAAATTGATATTAAGACCGGAATTGCCCCCCATCCTCACCGAGGTCAGCACCAAAAAGATTACTGCGCCTCCCATGGACAGAATATTCAGCAATGCGGAAACCACCGCTATCACCGAAACAGCCAAAAACTTACTGATGATGAGTTCCAGGTTAGTCACCGGAAGCGTCAGCATCGTCTCCAGTGTCCCACGCTCTTTTTCACCCGCAGTGACATCGATAGAAGGATATACAGCGCCGAGCAGAATCGCTGTTATGATCATAAACGGCAGATAGTATCCCAGCATGGAGCCCATTGATTCCTCCGCCGTTGAAAGATCGTTTTTTTCAAAAGATACAGGATTTAACACCTCATCGGCAGGCAATCCCGCAAGTATGATCATCTCTTTTGTGAGATCCCTGCTGTAGATCTCAAAGGCATCCCGTATAATATCGGCGGCTTTCGCGGACAGATCCCTCGCATTGTAATAACAGATCTCATAGGTTCCGCCCTCTCCCGCAGAAATATAGGCATCGATAAGATCCTCCTCCAACATACCGACACAGTCTTTTCCCTCTTCTGTCGGGATTATCCGGACGGTATAATCTGTCTCGTCACCTGTCAGTATATCGCAGAGTTCATCTTTCACACGGCTCTTTGCTTCATCTGTGTAAAAAATGTTGTCAAATGCCACTCTGTAGGTGTTTTCAGCCGTATTTGACACTATCGCATTCATGATCAGCGCCATTCCCACTATCATCAGCGGGTACAATAAAACAGGTATCAGCACCATCATGACAATGGTCTTTTTATCCCGGATGACATCCAGCATTTCTCTTTTGAACAGAGCGAAAACTTTGGAAGGTTTCACAGCTTCCCTCCTTCATAAAGACTGATGATCTCAAAGAATGCCTGTCTTAGGTTTTCACCGCCGTATTTTTCAATGAGCTCCGCAGGTGTTCCCGACTTAATGACAGAGCCGTCGTACAGTACCAGAACGCGGTCACACAAAAACTGTGCTTCTTCGAGATAATGGGTAGAATACATTACTGTTTTTCCCCTGCCCTTTTGCGATTTCATGAATGATACGATAGCCTGCGCGCTGATGATATCCAGCCCCAATGTAGGCTCGTCAAAAATATAGATCTCGGGATCATGTATCAGGGTCCTTGCGATGGAAACCCTCTGACTTTGTCCTGTGGAAAGCTTCTCAATCCTGTTGTCTATGAACTTTGACATATCCATGATCTCGCAGATCTCCTCTATTCTGGCATCGGCGTTTTCTTTTTTCATACCGTAGATCTCGGAAAGGCTTCTCATCATCTCTCTGGCAGTAAGCCTTCCGTACAGCTTGGTATTGCCGGAAAGATAACCGATATGCGCTTTTCTCTCAACAGGATCGGTTATGATATCGCCATTACCTGTGGAGATCTTTATGATCCCTTCATCCGGCGTCATCAGGGAACCCAGCATGCGAAGAAGCGTCGTCTTTCCTGCTCCGTTTGGTCCCAGAATTCCCACTATCTCGCCCTCTTCAGCCGATAATGAGACATTTTTCACCGCAAAAAATGTTTCCCGTTTTGATCTACCTGTCTCCGGCGCTATAACACTGCGCTCAAAGGTTTTTGACAGATTTTCTGCTTTTATCATAAAAACACACAGACCGGGGCAAACCGGTCTGTTCCTTTCCTAATAATGTGATAACAGTGCTAAACTCACTACAAAGAGAAACTCAAGGGCAAAAGGCCGCCGAGAGTGTGCGTCTCATACTGATCGGCACTTTTCGCCAGGATAACCTCAAAATCTCTGTCGCAAAACTCACTCATAACCTGCCTGCACACACCGCAGGGCGGACAATATTCGAGTGTTTCCGCATCAGCCGGTCCTCCTGCTATGACTATCTTTGTAAACTCCCTGTATCCTTCACTGACGGCCTTTGAAAAAGCCACCCGCTCCGCACAAATGGACGGTGAATACGCCGAATTCTCAATATTGCATCCGGTGAAAACATTTCCGTCATTTGTCAGCAGAGCCGCTCCCACCGCGAAATGCGAGTACGGCGAATATGATCTTTTGCGGGCATCAAGAGCCGCTGTTACCAATTCTTTATCTTCCATATAGAATCCCCAAGTATACAAGCCTCATCTGTATATTTTTCTTTTCTGCTGTCCCGAAACCCCGGCAATATAAAGATTCTGCGGTATGAAACGTCCCGCCGGTAAAAGACATTTCATAAGTAGAGTCGGTATTATGACAACCTTTCTCTTTTTCATCATGTCCACTGCGTAATTGGCACAGTAGTCAGCCGAAATGCCTTTAAGTGCGAACTCCACATTTGCAACCGAATTAAACTCCGTATCTACAGGTCCCGGACAGAGGCATCCGATATATACGTTACTGCCTTCCTCGTACAGCTCCCTGGCGATGGCTCTGGTAAGGCTTGTGACATATGCTTTTGTAGCGTAATAGGTAGCCATAAAAGGACCTGCAGGTATAAGTCCTGCAGAGCTTGCCACATTTAACAGATACCCGCCGCCTTGTCGTCTGAATTTTTGTAGCATCCTCTTGGTAAAGAAATGAAGCGCCTTAACATTCAGATCTATCATATCGAGATCTTTTTCAAGATCAGTCTCCACAAATGATCCGCAATCACCGAAACCGGCATTATTGATGAAGATCGTTACAGGCATTTTCTCAAGTCTGTCAGCAAGCGCCCTGCATTCGTCCATATTGCCGAGATCTGTTGTCATGATGACACATTTGGCGTCGTCATCAAGGTATGTCTCAAGCTCTGAAGCTATCTCCTGCAATCTGTTTTCCCGCCTTGCCACCAGCACAAGAGAATAACCCTCTATGGCAAATCTTCTGGCAAATTCTACACCGAGACCGGCACTTGCTCCGGTAATGACCGCATATAGTTTTGATCTTTTCATATTATTCCTGTGATCCCATCATGTGAACATGACCGGATCTTTTCCTTTCTCCGGATCGTACCGAATGATCATATCGGGTAATCGTACCGGATGATCTGTTACACGTAGCCGGACAATACTCATGTGTCCTGATCAAATCAAACAGAACAGGGCTATGCCTCCGCCGTCACCTGCGTACTGTCAATACAATCCTACGCTTTGGGACATACCTTGTCAAGTAATGCTTCACAGCCTTCCTTTATCTGCTCATAAACTCCCGCAAAGTCTCCCGTATACCATGGATCCGCTATATCTTCCTGCCTTCCGGTGAAATCCATGAGAAGGCATACTTTCCCCTCTCTATCTTCTCCCAGGATCCTCTGCATATAGCGCATGTTGAGCTGTTCCATGCCTATGATGTAATCCCACCTGTCATAGTCATCACGCCGCAGCTGTCTCGCTCTTTTTTTAGACAGCCCAAGCTCATTATCCCTTGTACCGATGCCATGCCTTGCAAGCTCCGATCTCGCCGGCGGATAGACTCCGTTTCCGATCTCCTCCGTCGACGTCGCCGCCGACTCGATCACAAACACATCTTCCAAACCGTTTTTCTTTACAATATCCTTCATAATAAACTCTGCCATGGGGGAACGGCAAATGTTGCCCCAGCAGACGAACAGTATTCTTTTCATATCCCTTAAAACCTCTGTTTTCTTTATTTTATGCGTCTTTTCACGACTTTTATAAATGGCAAATAGTATCGTGTTTTGATATATTCCATCCATAAAAAGGTGCAAATCGAGGTGCAAATCTGTTCTGTTTGCACCTCACTGTTTTCAACGGATTTACCCATTTGCTACATTTATAATATAGTCAGAAAAGTCGCGAGCATCAACAGCATCCAACTTAGAGTTTTTTGTATCCATTTCCTTATATATTCGTGACATTTCATCTGAAGCATCATCGTATCCCAAGTGAGTATATGTGTTCAATGTGACACCTATATCAGAATGGCCCATAATATACTGCAATGTCTTTGGATTCATACCTGCTGATGCCATGCGACTACAGAATGTATGCCGACAAACATGAGGTGTCACTTTGGGAATCTGCACTTTGTATATACTATTGTACTTTTCGCAAATATGCTGAAAGTATTTTTCCCAGTGCATTGCAACCATAGGATGTTCATCTTTATCCAAAAACAGAAAACCAGCATAGCCATCTATCATAGGTTCAACTTTAGGTTTATGACGATTAGCTATGATACGCTTAAAACACTCTGCCACTTCTTCAGTCATCGGGACATATCTCTCGCCTGAATTCGTTTTTGTATCGCGAATATTATATCCTATGCCATTATTCCTCTGTAGCTGATGGTCAACATGAATCCTCATATTTTCAAAATCTATATCCCTATATGTCAATCCCACAAACTCAGATATTCTGAGACCTGTATTGAAAAGGATATATATTCCATCATAGTACTTGCTAAAGTGAGCATCATTTTTTACAAATGTGAGAAACTTTCGTTCATCGTCCTTTGATAAAGCCTCTCTTGTTATACTGTCATTATAGATAACAGAAGATAGCTCAAATGAAAAAGGGTTCTTTCTTATATAATCATTGTCAACTGCCATTTGAAAAGCAGGTCTCAACACGCCTCTTATAGTATGAATCGAACTATATCCACGTCCGTTTTTTTGCAACTGAACGAGCCATGCTTTAGCATCCAACACTTTAACCTTGTCAATCCTCTTTTTTTCAAAAGAATCCTTCTTCAATATGTTTATAACTGTCTTATATCCTGCTTCCGTGCTTGGACGCACCCCTTTTTTTAGTGATACATATTTCTCTACTAAAGTTGTTACTGTTAGCTTACCTCCTTCTGGAACAATCTGGTCCATCATATCAGCAGCGATCTGTCTCTCAAGTTCCCGGAGTGACGGTTCTCTCTTCTTTCCAGAAGGAGTAGGATCATTATGATCAAGTCTCCATGATCTTACATATTTAGGATCGCCAAATACATCCAGGTACTTGTATCTATATCGACCGCTTTTTTCCTGTATCTCACCGTTACGCAAAATACGACCACGATTGTCTCGTCTTTTCTCGCTCATATATTGTCTCCTTTCTTTGATTAGAAAGGCTCCAATATGGCTTACTAATACTATCATAAACCAATATTTTTGCCAACATAAATCGTCAATTATGCCATTTAGATGCACGTCGCATTGTCTATGTATTCCTCAAATTTCTTCCTCTTGAACTGCGTTCTGTTACCCACAGACAAAAGATAATCTGCATTAGGATTCTCAGCAATCAGGTTTCTTAACCTCTTCTGACCTATGCCATAGTATATTGACGCTTCTTCAACTGACAATGTGTAGCGTTCGCTAACTGGAACCTCTGGCTTTTTATGTACCGTTATGCTTTTCCTTGCAGGTATTCCCTTCACGTTATATCCTCCTCTGTAGTAGAGGATATAGCTGAGAAGAGTTGATCTGCTTTCTTTGAAAGATACGTTACTCAAATCAAAATCTGGTATGATGTTTAATTGTTGCATATTCTTTCACCGTTCCTTTCTAAAAATTCATTGATTGTTCTCTTTAATTCCTTTGACTCTACAGTTTTATAGAAATTTTGGAAATCCACCATTATGCCTTCATTAGACAAATTATTATCTTTGTTCTGGCTGTAATAATAGGCAAGTTTCTCAAATATACGCTCCTGGCAAAGATCAAAGGTTGCTCCACTGGCACTATCTGGTATCCCTTTTCGCGACGGTTGGAAATGAATAGTCAAACTGACACGAAAATCTCCACGCTTTTCATCAAAATGCGGTACAGCAAATGGATGATATGGCTTTCTCTTCATCTCATCCGGAAAAAAATCGTCAATCATGCCATGTATGCTCGGAAACACACAATACTCTAAATCGCCGCCATCATCTTTAAAGTAACCACACTTTTCTCCTACAGAAAAATCGACATAAGCCGGGGCTATTCCAAGTTTCTGATATGCATCCCGTATGTTTTTATCCAAATTTTCATGTGTTATTAATCTTCCTCCAGACATCACTTCGTTATTGAGCAATATAGAATATGAATTATCTCCTTTTGCTCTTTCCTCTACCACCAAATCCAAGACATAATTCTTCTCATAATAGTCATCCGTACCCCAAAACAATTTAATTTGATCCTTTAACCCCTGTCTCATTGCGCCTATATAACGTTCATTCATTAAATCAGAGACCATCCTTTGAGGTAAGTAATTGGATATATACTGCTGATTACTCTGACGTTCTACCCTGAGCAGATTATGTGTTTCAACATCTTCTAAAAGCATAGGATTTCTTTTTAGAACCTCGTGTTCCTTAGAATACGCATTGATCGTATAAGAATTATTCCCGAAATAAACAGACTCACTTGCCCTTGGACTAAAGGGATATAAATTCTTTTTATCGTATACCTCGAATTTGTTGCGCGGCGGTAAATACATGGACTGATTCATTAGATAAATGTATCCTCTCGGATCATCATCTAAATAAAGGTCAAACGCATCATCGAATCGCTCTATAGACCACTTATTAAAATCATTATTTCCAAATTTACGATCAAGCTTAAAAACGTCCTTAAGGATACGATTAACGGCTTTTTCAACCTTTCGCATATTTGACTTTGATAGTTCCATAATAAGATTACCATTACCGCCTAGAAGTCTTGAGTGGTTAATCTTAAGAATAAACGCATACCTTGTTCTTTGCCCTGGCGGCGTATATTCGTGTATTGTAAATTCATCAATACCTTCTAAATATAGTTTCTTACACCCGTTAATTCTTTCTGTAGAAGTAAAACCGAAAATGGATTTTATATGTGTTGCTTCGCTTGTGGCAATTTGATGTTTATAGTCAGCCGTATGCGTCCCATATATTATTTTCTGGTACATTGCTTAGCTCACCTCCTTTAGTAACTCTGTCCCAGATCAATGGGCAATTCTCTCTTATAATATGTCCCAGATTTTATACAAATCTGGATGATATAGTAGTACCTCTCTGTCCCACATCATCAATGTTTTCTTTTGTCCCACATTTTTATATAGCCTGTAATATCAATGATTTCGGCATGATAATCACTTTTCTGCCTTAGATGAACAAAATCATATATTCTTTATATGAGGGACTATATAAAAGCAAAAACAAATAGAATCATGATACTTATGGGTAATACTGCTGATGACTTAATCGTTATAACTATCATCAGCAGTATATAAAAGAGCTTCTCCTAGTAGTTTGCTACTATTTCTTCTGCTTCTTCTAAAGTAGGAGCATTCATTCCCACTTCATCTAACCCCCATACAATCACTCCATATTGACGTATGCCTACGGAGTATCCGTCAAAAGAGTCATAGCTGTATATGGAACCATAATAAACTTTCCATTTACGCTTTCTGATAAATAAGCCTTTCTTAGTTGCTGCTCTTCTTAAACGTGCTTCTCTGTTCCTTAATTCTCTATCAGTCATATTGCTATTCCTCACTTTCTGTGTTGTTAGTTAATTTGTTAACTGCTTCAATGATCTGTTTACGACGTTCCTCTGTTAATGGTTTTCTGAGTAAGGTTGATAAATATCCTTCTGAAACACCCATTGCATCAGCCACTTCGTATCTAAACAGGCGATGCTTCCTTATTAAGTTTTTAATGTCTTCGTTTACCACATTTAAGGCTCCTTTCGTTAGATTTAGAAGAATTCTCCTTTACATTTTCGATTGTACTGCTATAATAAAAGCTGTGCATTATAATTTACAAATATGTAAAGAGTTTTATTTTCATACACTCTGTTCATTATTCTGAACATAATATTTTAAAGGGGGACCTTTATATGGATACTAATCAAATAAAACAGAACAAAAGATTATACGACAAAGAACGCAACCGTTTTATGGCTTTACGATATGCTTCTGAAACAGACAAATATGCCAGTATTAATGCTACTCGTTTAGCCAAAGAACTTGGTTTCAGCAAAGCAACAATTAGTAATATGGAAGATCCCAACGCTGACGAAGATACTCTGTTAGGAAAATCTGCTCGTCTTTTTAAGGCATATCATGATAGGTTTGGCTGTTCTTACGAATACCTATTTGGCGAATGCTCACTCCCGGATTCTAAATATATAGGCCTTAATGCCTCCCCTTTAGCTTCATTAGATAGCTTAACCCTTAACAATCTCGAAAAGCTTCTTTCTGACAAAGAATTTGGCTACTTTGGCGAGTATATGTTCAAGGCTATAATGACTGAGCCTGAAGCGCTAAAAGGACTCCTAAATATTGTTTTTCGCTTTATGTATGCCATAAACTGTATCCAAAACAACAATTCCTTAAACCATGCCGAGAAGGAATTAGCAGCCACAAAATACTGGTTTCAATTAAATTCAAAGATAGATGAATACTTAAAAGATTCACTTCTACCACATTTACAAGTTGGCTTTGATTTGTTTGAAGAGAAAGAAAAGGAACGAGACGCTCTAGAAATCAAACAAATGGAAGAAGACCTTGAACAATATACCGCCAGCATGTCTTCTCCAATTACCATAAAAATACTTGATGAAGAAAATAATGATAAAAAAACAAACAACCCTTAAGCAACTCCCCAAAAATGTATGTATATTATTTCTAACCGAATAATATAAAAACTTTTTCCTTCAAAGAATACGAGCAATTAATCTCATAATAATACACAGGAATTTTTGCCTAATATTACATTTTTATCAGCATATCAAAAATGATATAATACCAACCCAGTACTCTTTCCAAGAAAATATAGTGGGCATACCATATAGGTACACCCACTATTTTCATTACATGCCAGCCTAATTAACTCTGAGATTTGTATCTCTCTATGAGTTGGCTTGCCTGATAGCTACTAATTTTTCTATAGTCTTCGATACCATACATTTGATAGACATACTGATTCATGGCTTCAACAGTCGTTCCATGGTGTGCCATGAGTGTCTCTAAAAAGTATATCTGTTTTGGAGAAGCCATCTTTTCTGTCTTGGTATTTAATGACTTTTCCTTATTGGGATGCAATTCTTCTACACTCTTTCCTACAGGCTGCTCTGGTTCAACAAGATCTTCATCCTGTGAGAACTTATTGCTAAGAGATGCTACTGACAAGGTGGCGTCACAAATGCTTCTTTTCCGGCTGAGCTTGATCAGAATGTTCTGGATATTATAGGGATTCATCTTAAGGTACTTATTCTCCTTGGAATTACATACCCCATATCCTTCAGCACGGACACTCCCCTTTGCATCGATAAGCCAGGTTTTACAGGTATAAGAGAACACTCCGTTAGTATAATCCTCGATCTTATCGATCACTTCCGTTCTGGCAACTAAGCCCATCATGGATAGGATCACTTCACATCCAGCCTTGAAGATAAATTTTTTCTTAGCCCCAGGAACGCTTCCGTAATGGATACCCTCAACGAAAATCTGATCTATACACTCATTGATCTTTGCCTCGAACATCTGTGTCTCTTCTACTGACAAAGGACGTACAGCCATTTCAACACTTGATGTAACAGTTTCTGGCTTAAATTCAGTGCATTCAGAATCAAACATAAGATTCTTAGGTACGATAGCTTCAACGTGCTCTATGGCTGTCTGAGCTTCATCCATTGGCTTAATATTTCCCATCTTGCTCTCTAACAACGCTTTAAGATCCATCTGTTTTGTCATAATGATCACCTATCCTTTCTCATCTTATTGTAAAACGCCTACTGGTACTACTCTTTGCATATTTCGCATAGATATCTGGATCCTTCTCCTTAAGAGCTTTGGTATCCAAACGCTCCGAGGTAACAGGTTTCCAACTAATACTATGTCCCAGACATGAAGCCTTATCAAAATCGCCCATTATTTCCTTCAAATGGTTAGAAGCCTCTTGTTTCTTGGCTTTTGCATTATCCTCGTCAGCAGATGCCTCGATATACGCATCTACCCACTCTATAGCTTCCTCTGGTAAGACTATTTCTTCTTCAACACCACCACGATATATCTCGTCTAGAAGATCCTTGGCAGCATCAGATCCATCTATATCAGGTCTGATCATATTCTGAACCTTATTCCAAAAGTCCCTTTCCACCGCTATAAGCATCTGCTGTACCTCTGGATCAGCGTCCACCTCGTAAATACGAAAACTATTGCCACCGATAAGGACAGCCACATATGCCTTGGATACTCCTGTTACACAGAGGTAGTGCTGGCACTGGACGAGATAATAATTCGGCACCCCTTCCAACCACTCGTCACGCTTGTACTCGCTGGCGGTCTTGATCTCCAAAATAGCTGGATCACCGTTATTTGTAGTGGTTGCGCCGTCGATGTCAGCCAACATGAAAGGATATTTTGGATTTTGTAGTATTGCTTTTACCTCCACAACTGACTTACCAGTAACAGTAGAAAAATAATTTCTGATAACTGGTTCGAGGATAGCCCCCCATTCCATAGCACTATTAACCTCTTTAGGATCGTTCTTCTGGTTCGTTTTATCTAACCAAAGCTCTATGGCTGAGGACCACTTGTTTATACCCAGTATGGATGCTACGTCGCTACCACCAATACCCTTCTTGCGCCAACGCAACCACTCCTCACGAGACATTCCTTCGGTTACTACTAAAATATTTGCATTCATATTATTATTCCTCACTTTCCTTTAAATTAGTAAAGGCGGAGTCCTCTGACTCCGCCAACATGTTAATGATCCTGCACGATACTTTCTGAACGGTATCGGCCACTATTTTTACATCATCTATCTCTTTAATCCACGATTGTATATAAGGCATAGAGTAGGAGCTGGTATCCAACCCTAAACGCATGGAAACTACAAAACTTACACTTTCCGCTAGTATTTCCCTACGATTACGAGGTATATCATCTTCAGGGTTCAATTCAAAGTCATAGGCGTGTGCTGTTTCATGAAGAAGAGTCTTGATCCTCTGCAAGTACTCCAAATCAGATCTAATGGTTATTTCTTTTGTTTTCAGATTGTAACTGCCTTTAATGGCTGTACCAGTGACTTCATGAACGACAAATTCTTTCGATATGACATTCTTTAACCGGATGAAGATCTCCTTCTCAGATTCTGTATTTCCAGATAACCCTTTTACCAGAACAGGCAACTCCTCATCTGAACCATCCGTATCCAAAATATCATAGACATAACCAACTCTAAACCCTGACAGCTGCTCTTTTATTTCCTTCTCGCCTTCTTTGTCATTGTATTCTGCCTTGTTATTTGGTTCCTTAAACACCTCAACCTTACGAATATGGGGGCATAGTATGGCTATGCCCTTGGATCCTTTTTTCACGTAACGCCCAAGCTTATTCCAGGCTTTATAGCCCATAACGTAAGTGGCTTCAGGATTTTGAAGATATATCAACATGACATTTCCAAAGCTATAGTTATAAAACCTGCTCTGGAAAGCAAGAAAGGCAAGCCAATCCGCATCATTGTTAATATTTCCTAATCCTTCTTCTATGCGCTTAATGGCATCTTTTATCTTATCTGAGTTGCTCATTACCCTCCTCACCTCCTTTCTTCTCATGACCAATAGTTATAGTCCAGTCGCCAATCTTAATTTGCTTTGTAAAAACACCTATTTCTAACTTTTTGCGATGAACAGCAAATGTACCACCCATAATACTATGGCATATGATACTTCTCATATCTGATGATGCGCCTATTTCAACCAAGGAACCATCTGACATAACCATATATACGGCCTCACCGTTCATCATGTGCTCACTAACCTTATTTATTTTTATCTTCTTCATCTCTTTCTTATCAAACATAGCTTTATCTCCTTTTCTTGATACGTGTTTATTGGGTTTCAATAGTTCCCAGATGCACTGGAGGGATTCGTCGTATTTCAGACAAATCCCTATCCAAAAAAGCATCCGAATAGCATAGACCAACATTTTATCTATCAGTATCCATCCTCTCCCTTCTGAAAGCAAAAAAATAAGACCTATTACGGTCTTTAGGTTTCGGCAGAATAAAACCAGCAGTTTTCGGCAGTTAAAAACCAGCATTTTACTATGCAATGCAGATTTTATTTTCTTTTCTGGAATAAAGATAGACATTATCAGATAATACTTCCTCAGGCGCAACCTGTGTTCTGTTAACCTCATATACCAAGCTTCTCAGGTATTCTACAGACATTTCATCAGAAACCGGAACCAACAGGGTTTCATGGATGCTTGACGGCAATATGTAAAAGTCACTTCCAGTTTTATCTGCAAACTCTTTTAAGAGGTTATCATAGAGAAGAACTCCTGCTCCGTTAATCTTACGAAAATTGGTACACACATACATAGTATCATCTTCAGAAACAGCCATATCAAAAAACTCTTTGGCGTTTTCATCATCCATATGGTCAAATAATATTTCCTGCATTACTGCTGCCATATTTTTAACGCTACCTCTATACAAACGCTGGGTGTTTTCAAGAGCTGTCTCGTAAAGCTCCTCTTCTGTTACTCCCCAAGCCTCTGACATGTTGTTTCGTATCGTTATTGTTGCCGAACCATCCTTATCATCAGAGACCAAGATGTAATAGATTACGGCAAGATCACCAACTACAATACGATGTGGCGTGTCTAACAAAAGATCCCTGTTGTGCATAGCATTAACCAGCTTATAGCAGATCTTCTCCTTGCAGGCTGAGTATTCCGTGATCTTAGATACATCAAACGGTACAGTGACCTCATGGCTCTTATAAACAGAAATAATCTGTGAAACCACGTCAGAAACAGATACTTCTCCTTCTACATAACGATCAAACATACTATCCAAGTATATCGTAGGAGCGACATTGCTTTCCTCTGTTTTGATCGAAATACCCGTCAGATGGGTATTGTTGTTCTTTAATACGTCATGTATAGAAGCCACATAACCATTCCCAAGGCGGCTCTCTACCTCTTCCTTAACTACCTGTGCAAATACGTCCATAGTCTTAATTGTTGCGTTCACCATAATCATACCTCCGTTATTCTTTGAATTGTTGTTAGTTGCTGTGTTGTTGTTGATAGAATTATTCATATCTGTTCTCCTTTTCTTTTGTTCCTGCGCCGGTATCGGCGCAGGTTTACTGTGTCATTACTACATGTGCCTCTTAACTACATTTTCTCCTTTCTGTATTATTATTTTATTTTGCCCAGCTCCTTTCTAATTCCGGGCAACAAAAATGAGCAGTTTAACGACATGCTCAGGTCGATCATTATTCAATTGTTACGTGTTTCCATCTTTGTCCTTTTATGATGTATTCGATGGTTCTCTGCGATACAGGGAATCTGTACTTTTCTGCTATCTGTCTAGCATTAAGCCCTTGATATTTAGCAGCATATTTAATCCTTATGACATCTACTTCCTTTAGCTTAGCAGTTGAATGTCTCTCTCCTCTGTATACTCCTTTTGCAGCTGCTCTTCGGTTATTCTCAGCAGTAGTTACCCAATCAAGATTAGATGCATGTGGATTACCTCTGTTTGAATCTTTATGATCAACAACCGGATAGCCATTTGGGTTTGGTACAAATGCCTTCGCTACTAACCTATGCACTAACATATTACTTTTGCGTAAACTCACAAATGGATATCCATAACGATTATATGACCATTTAAGTTGCCTACCTTTTGAATTAAAAATCCTACCATCTTCATATATGGTATACTCAGCATCATCATAAATAACCTTTTTTGATTTCATTTCGATCACCTCCATATTATCATATACAGGGTGATTTTCCGTTTTGCTTAAGGGTCTATGTGAAATGCTATATTAAAGGTATTTGCGAATGGTATTAGCGTCTTATTTCAGACCATTTAGGGCGATGTTATCTACATTTTTGTTCATGACAGCCTAGATCTTACAGTCTGACCATGTATCCCGCCACAGCTTAACACAATAAAAATGCTTTACTGGCTATGCTTATAAACTTTACAACGGTCTACACTGTATCAGAGGGGGTGGGGTTCCTATCTAAGAAAAGTACTAGAAAAATGGTACTATGAGCTCTCTCAAAATATATATTAAAAACCCTTATACTCGCTGCTGTAGCTTTATACTACATTTTCTTAATCTGATCTACATAACGATAATATGTACTCTTGCTAATACCCAACGATCTCATAAGTTCAGTAGGACGCATCTTACCGTCAATAACCTTCTGATATTGGATCTTGAAATCTTCAATATCGACAGATGACGGTCTACCATAATTCTCCCAGTCCCCTCTGGTTTTCTTTGCTTCTATACCCTCACGCTGACGTTTCTCCTTCTTCTCAATCTCAGCCTGTGCCATAGCTGCATACAATTCGATAAGCATATTATTGACGGTTTCCATCAACATCTGAGCCATGGTATTGTCCAGCTTAGATATATCCATGAGAGTTGTCGGAAGCTCCAATATCTTGACTCTGATATTATGATCACGGAAATACTGTAACTCCTTAAGGGTGTCACGCTTGTTTCTGCCAAGACGGTCAACCTCTGTGATGATCAGCTCGTCACCAGACCGTAAGACATCCTCTTTAAGGACTTGATATCTAGGCCGGTTAAAATTCTTACCAGTCTGCTGATCTGTAAATATCTTCTCCAGATCCAACTGGTTCTGTTCACAGTACGCTGTGATCTCTGCAATACCTCGATCCAGATGCTGCTCCCTCGTACTTGTTCTGTGATAACCATAACGTTTCATAAAAATGTTCTCCTTTCTGTGAGTTCCTAAATGTGTACATTTTGATACCAATAAAAAAAGACCGATAAACGGTCTCTAAATCTATGGACAAACCCTTTCGGGACGTCCCACTGTATGTGCATGCTTTTTGATACCACCTCCTTTGTCTTCTTGTATGTGAAACATCACAAATAAAAAAGCCAAGATGGTAATTTTCACTACCATTTTGACCCTTTGTAAACATTTTTTTAATGCATAAACTGTGTCGTATATATCAATAATCAAATATGATTCGTTAATTCGTCAATGCGAAATGTGGTATCTTCATTTACCCAAAGCCCTCTATCAAATCCCTTATTTCCTCTTTTATTGGTATATACTTTCACGTCAGGTGCTGGCTTAGCAACAATATCTAAAAAAACAGCATCATGACTTTGATATCTGTGAATTACCGTCAATCTGCATCCAACCGGTATATCATTTACTCTATACTCATACGGTGAATACTGTTTATGTGTTTTACAAAATAGTAAACCATCCACATATACATGTCTTTCGCAATCAGGTATAGCCATAATACTGTAAGGTATATACTGGCTATACTTATTTCCTCCCCTCTTTTGGTATGAATTTTTTTCTGCATCTCCATCTTTAATATATTTATTCGCCAAATAACCGCCCACACCTAACGCCACCATCCATCCAAGCATATTTCCCCTCCTTACGATCTGTGATCATTATCTAAACATTAGTGTTATTAACCTCATGAGCTGTCACAGTTCTGTTCTCAAAACCTGTCACAGCTTTACCCATCTCTCTGTCACGGGAGAGGAGCATGTTACCGACGCCCCTCATCTTTGATCCTTTGTTGCCCACGGATCTGTTCGTTCTTTACCTTCGCCGACCAGATCCAATCCGTGATCGCCTGACTCACATTGGTGTGATGTTCCCAGGCGTATTGCTTCAACCTTTCTATCGTATCCTCCGATAAGGAAATGTTCACTCTCTGCTTCATAATGCGCACCCCGTGTGTATATCCTACACAGCCATCGCATCTTCGCCACGAAGCATTTCATTATCAGCTACGAAGCGCACCATATGTCCGTCGATCAATCGTTTCTGCTGTTGGTACGCATACAGCAGCGTCTTTTCGCATACATCATTGATCTGACGTGGTATCCCACCGGACACCTTATAGATCTCTTCCTCCGCATCGCTGGTAAACAGTTCCTGCTTACACCCCGCATAATTCAGATGGCTTGAGATATATCCATGTACTTCCGATCTTTCAAGGTGTTCCAGAACTATCCGCATATAGATCCGCTGGCGTATAGCTGCATAGGTCTGAAGCCTCAGTTTCTGTTCCCACAGTTCTCTCTGCCCCACAAGGATCAGTGCGATCGGACTTTCCGAATCGAAGTTCCTGTTTAAGAGGAACCTGAATTCTTCCAGCGTTTCCTTATCAAGAAGATGCGCCTCATCGAGGATACAGACAACGCTCTTTCCCTGCGAACTCCTTATGCTCTCTACCTGTCTTTGCAGGATCCGTTTAGAATCCCCTCGATTGATCTTTGCTTCCAGTCCCATCTGATCCAGCAGTCCCGCATAAAGCCATCTCGGGGTGAGCTTTGAATCCGACAGGTATAACGGCAGGTACTTCTCTTTCGGAAGCCTTTCCACAAACATCCGCATCAGCGTTGATTTTCCGCATCCCGGATCCGCAATCACTACCGAAAACCGCTGGTTATCCACCGTATATCTCAGCCGCCCTATGGCATCCTCGATCTTTGGAGATGTATACAGACGATCTGCAGGAAGGTTTCGCACGAAAGGT
>JAEEGL013747903.1_pt1 | contig 17967 bp, 13 predicted proteins | sample 9134231 | NCBI WGS metagenome assembly JAEEGL01 (sample SAMN16246548, study PRJNA631951) | gut metagenome | biome: gut microbiome; feature: rumen; material: fiber-attached | host: Bos | place: Iran: Karaj | collected 2018-10 | reverse complement strand
TGCTTCATCCATTCCGGCGATTCTTTGATTGTGACATGATGTACTACCTTGGCAAGGAAATGCGGGCAGTTTTCCGATAAAGATGTCTGCTTAAATGTCGATTTTTTTCCGATATCAGATTTCCCTTCGTATTCAGGAAGGACAACTTTACGATTCAAAATTGCACCCATTTCTTTTGCCATCGCAAACATCGAGAGGCAGTCTGGTCTGTTGGCGTATACAGTAACATCCAGGATCATATCGTCATATCCCAGTTTTTCAAGAATGTCTGTATCTCCGATTTCAAACCTGTCATCCAGTTCCTCAATACCGTTATGGCTGCAGGAATCGGCAGGCAGCAGATTCTCATCGACGCCAAGTTCCTTCAAGGAGCACAGCATTCCGTTTGATTCAGCGCCTCTGATCGTACTCGCTTTGATTTCTCCATCTGGCAGTTTAGCGCCAACCTGGGCAACAATGACCTTTAGTCCTTCTCTGCAGTTTGGAGCTCCGCATACGATATCCAGTACTTGAGAACCGATATCCACTTTCGTAACATGCAGATGATCGGAATCCGGATGATTATGGCATTCGATTACTTTACCTACGATCAGATTGCTTCCTTGAGAAAGTCTGATGATTTCTTCAACTTCAAAACCGCATTTAACCATCTGATCAACGATCTGTTCTACAGAAAGATCGCTGATATCCATGAATGAGCTGAGCCATTTTAAACTTAGTTTCATAAGACCTCCTATCTCCTGAATCCTTCTAGGAATCTAATATCGTTGGTATACAGATCTCTGATATCCGTAATACCGTATTTCAGCATTGCGATTCTTTCAATGCCTGCGCCGAACGCGAAGCCTGTATATTTCTTTGAATCGATTCCTGCCATTTCCAGAACATTCGGATGAACCATTCCCGATCCGAGAATTTCGATCCAGCCTGTTCCTTTACATGTAGGACAGCCTTTACCGCCGCAGATATGACAGGTCATGTCTACTTCAAACGACGGTTCCGTGAACGGGAAGTACGATGGTCTGAAACGGATTTTCGCATCCCTTGAGAAGAGCTCTCTGATCATCAGTTCGAGCGTTCCTTTCAGATCGGCAACGGTGATATTCTCTCCAATCACAAGTCCTTCGCACTGCATAAACTGATGAGAATGCGTTGCGTCGTCGTCGTCTCTTCGATAAACCTTGCCGGGACAGATGACTTTTATCGGAAGATTTCCGGCTTCCTGTTCAAGTACACGCATCTGTATTGCGGTTGTCTGTGATCTTAAAAGATGTGTCAGATCGACGTAGAAAGTATCCTGCATGTCTCTAGCAGGATGGCCTTCCGGTGTATTGGCACGGGTAAAATTATACAGATCCGTCTCAACTTCAGGACCTTCCGCGACGTTGTATCCCATTCCGATGAATACATCTTCCAGTTCTTTCTGAACCAGAGTCAAAGGATGAAGTGTTCCGTTTTTTGGAACATATCCGTCTAATGAAATGTCGATCTTTTCGGATTTCAGCCTGGCATTCAGTAGTTCCTGATCGAGTTTTTCTTTTTTCTCATCGATAGCTGCGGATACGGCATTCTTTAAGTCATTGACCATCTGTCCGAATTTCGGTTTTTCTTCTGAAGACAGATCCCTCATCTGGGCCATCAGCCCCTGAATCTTGCCTTTCTTGGACAGATATTCGATTCTCAGTTCTTCCAAAGACCTGGTATCTGCCTCAGAGATGGCTTTTAAAGCCTCGTTTTTAAGCAATTCGAGATCAAGCATAATTCTCCCCCTTAAAATAAAAAAGGCGGCCTAAGGGCGCATTAAGCGCGTTACCACCTTTATTTGTTACTCTTATTCTTAACGCGAATGACACGTGGAGTATTGGTCCAGCTAAGAAGTGAATTCACTGATTATCCTGTTAGAACATCGCAGCATTTTGTTCATTCTCTGAAACAGGAGCAGATCAGATACTGGTCTTCTTTTTGCGATTATTAGGCAATATCTACCTTGATTCCAGGACCCATGTTGCTGGAAATGGTGCATGACTTGATGTATGTGCCCTTTACAGCAGCAGGTTTCGCCTTGTTGATGACACCCAGAAGAGCATCGAAGTTTTCTGTCAGCTTATCAGTATCGAATGAAGACTTTCCGATCAGACAGTTGATGTTGCCTTCCTTGTCGACACGATACTGAACTTTACCTTTCTTGATTTCCTCGACAGCCTGCGCGATATTCTGCGTAACGGTTCCTGTCTTAGGGTTAGGCATCAGTCCTCTAGGACCTAAGAGTTTACCGAGTTTACCAAGTTCGCCCATCATGTCAGGTGTAGCGACGATGATATCGAAATCGAACCATCCGCCTTTAACCTTTTCCAGAATTTCCTTGTCGCCGACATAGTCAGCACCGGCATTCTTTGCGACATCCATGTTCGCACCCTGAGTGACAACCAGGATTCTCTGGGATCTGCCTGTTCCGTTTGGAAGAACGGTAGCGCCACGGATCTGCTGGTCAGCTTGACGAGGGTCGACATTCAGATTGAATGATACTCTGATAGATGCGTCATATTTAACAGTAGTAGTCTTCTTGGCAAGTTCACATGCTTCAGCCGGTGAATACTTCTTTCCCTGTTCGATCAGGGCCTTGGAGCTGTTGTAATTCTTTGAATGTCTCATTATTCAGCCACCTCGATTCCCATGTTTCTGGCAGTGCCTTCAATGATCTTCATAGCCGCTTCAACATCGTTGGCGTTAAGATCAGGCATCTTGTATTCAGCGATTTCCTTTAACTGAGCCTTCGTGATTTTTCCGGCTTTGACCTTGTTTGGTTCTCCGGAAGCCTTGTCAACACCAGCGGCCTTCTTTAACAGGAATGCAGCCGGAGTTGTCTTTAAGACGAAATCAAACGATTTGTCTTCGTAAGCGGTGATAACAACAGGAACGATATCGCCTTTTCTGTCTTTTGTCTGATCATTGAATGCAGAACAGAACTGAGGCATGTTGATTCCTGCAGAAGCCAGAGCCGGTCCCGGTTTTGCTTCGCCGGCCATGAAGTTTAATTTGCAGACTTTTGCAACTTTCTTTTTTGCCATATTTTCCTCCTTATGGTTGTGGGTATAACGGAGCGTTGCTCTCCTTCCACATGCTTAAATATTTTACTAAAAAGAAAGCCTTATTTCAAGGCTTTTCTTATTTGTGTTTGTAAAAGCTTCTATTATCCAGCGCGAATATCTTCTGGGTAAACTCTCCGTCCTTGATTTCCGACAGTGCTTTTTCGATGATATTCACTCTTGCATCGATATTATCGATCAGGTTCAGCATTTCAGCTTCGATCGTTTCCGGTCTTACCGGAGATCCGAATTCCTGCTGGCCATGATGAGACAGCACCATATGTCTTAATATCAGCAGCTCTTCGCTGTCTTCCAAATTCAGTTGTTTACCTATTTCAAGAAGTCTTGCATCCATGATGGAGATATGGCCAAGGAGTTTGCCCTGAGTGGAATATTCCGTTACAACCGGAGAAGTCAGCTCTTCTATCTTGCCTAGGTCATGAAGAATAACGCCGGCAAGAAGATAATCTCTGTTGATGGAAGGATAGATATTGCATAAGGCAACAGCTACCTTGATCATCCCGGCAGTATGAGTAGCTAGACCCCCGATGAAATTGTGGTGGATCTTTGCTGCGGCCGGATATTCATAGACATCGTTTTCATAATAATTCAAGGCACTGGAAACGATTTTTGCGATGTTTTCACTGTTGATCAGATTGATTCCTTCCTGAATGTTTCCTCTTAGATCATCTTTGGAGATCGGCGATTTAAAAACAAATTCATCCATGTTCAGTTCGTTCTGAGGGATTGGAAGGACTTTCAGTATCTTTGCCTGCAGATTATTCCGGTATTTTATGACTTCCAGGTCGAATTCGTAGATTTTGCCTACTTCCAGCTCTTTTTCCAGTTCCGGCTTTACATCCCAGAGCTTGGCGTCAATTGACTTGCTGGAATCCTGAAGTGTAAGTGTAAGATATGGTGCACCGGAATTGGTCGTTCCTCTTAATATCTGCGATATCAGAAGATTCACCGTTATTCTTTCGCCTTCATTGAAATCCTTAACTTGCTTTCCCATTCTATACCTCCATAACTTTCTTTATGTCATCGCTGGAGAAACCCTTGTTCAGCAGTGATCCGTATATTCTTTGCTTCAATTCATAATCGGAATACTTTTTCCCGTATTTATTCTTTGCTTTCAGATATTCCTTCTTTAACAATTCTATCTCATTATCTTTGCTTAAATCTAATTCATTGACGATGTTTTTCGATATTTCATAACTGTATCCGGAACTTACAAGCCTGTTCAGGATTGACTGTTTTTTCCCGGCTAGCGATTTGTTCCTTATAGTCTTTGAGTATCTATCTGCTATGTTTTTTGCCTTTTCTATTTCTCGAAATTCATCTTTAAACAAATATGAGTTGATTATTTCTTCTTTTATGCCATCTTTTTTCAGTTTTTCTCTGATCTGCCGGTTTGATAAATTTGAACGGTCGTAATAAGTTATTTTGTTTTGAGCATACTTTTCATCATCCAGCATCCCGTATGAAATCAGTTTATCGATAATCTCTTTTCTTCTTTCATCATCTAGATCCATTTTACCTAAATGATCCTTAATCTGTTTTACCGTATAGTCTTTAACAGAAAGCTTTCTTAAACATGAACGGTAGGCTTTCAGATATGCTTCTTCATTTCTTAGTCTGTTCAGCAGATCGTCATCAAGACCTTTCAGATCCTTTAAACCATAAGAAAAATAGCTTTCGATCGGAATCATGATCTTATCCTCTTTAAGAAACAGCATTACATAGTCTTCACTGATCTTGATTTTTCTGATCGGATACTTTTCTTCTTTTATCTCAATGGGATTTTTCTTCAAGAAATCTTCTACTTTCATAACAATAGTATATTCTATTTAATCGTAGGCAATTGATCAGATATTTATCATTTATTTCTCATCATATTTAGAAAAGTGTTCTTCCCCTTCTTTTCTGTACTCGATATTGTTATAATCGAGCAGTTGAAATGTTCCATCAAACGAGATTACCGTGACTGAAGCGTTCGAAACAAGTCCATTCAATTTAAAATCAGGAAACAGTTTCAACAGGATTGTGTTTATAGCAAAACTTGATGTTGATATTAGAATATTACCATCTTTATATTTATCGCAAATTTCTTTTAAGGCTTCAGAAATTCTCCTCCAGGTTTTTTCAATACCTTCGAATTTTCCGGTTTCGTCTCTTTGATACAGTTCCAAATCAATTCCGATATCATCCAAATATTCATATAGCCCGTCATGACCTTTATAAAGAGAATTGAACTTTCTGTAAACAGGCTCAAGCATTTCTATATAAGTACCATATTCGTACTTTCCAAAACACATTTCTCTAAATCTTTTATCAGCAATGATTTCAGTTGGATGCTTATTCTCTTTCATAAATTCATTAGCTGTATTTACCTGCCTTCCAGAATCGCCGGAAATAGCTTTTATAAAAAATTTATCTCTCAATCCGTATCCTGTACACTTTGCCTGATATAAGCCTAATGGCGTTAAAGGAGAATCATTCCATCCCTGAACAATTTCCTGAATATTATATACTGTTTCACCATGGCGAAGAAGAAAAATAGTAATCATACTTTGATTATAAAATATGTTGCATAATTTAAAAGTAAAAACAATTATTGCTTTCAGCAAAAACATAAAAAACGCCTCCGTAATACGGAAGCGTTTTCTTTATGCTTTGAATGAGTTATTTCACTCTTGCCTGAAGATTTTCAAATCTTCTCTTGGCATCATTCTTGGCCTTTTCATAAAGCTCTTGAGCCTTTTCCGGATTGACCTTAACAAGGTTGTTGTATCTTGCTTCGTCCATCAGGAAATCCTGGAATTTGTCGAAGTCAGGAGTCTTGTAATCGATTGTCAGAGGAGACTCGTTACGTGGGTCATATCTGTAAAGCGTGACATAACCGCATTCGACTGCCTGTTTCTGAACAAGCTGCTGCTTAGAAAGACCGCCCTTGATACCATGCAGTTCACATGGGCAGTAAGCAATGATCAGAGAAGGTCCGTTATAGCTTTCTGCTTCTTTCAGAGCCTTGATCGCCTGCATTCTGTTTGCGCCCATGCATACGGATGCAACATATACATGTCCATAGCTCATGGCAATCTGTCCAAGGTCTTTCTTGGCTACAGCCTTACCGCCTGCAGCGAACTGAGCGATAGAAGCTGCCTGAGAAGACTTGGATGACTGACCGCCGGTATTCGAATAGACTTCTGTATCCAGAACCAGAATATTGACGTTCAGGTTGTTGGCGATAACATGATCTAATCCGCCGTAGCCGATATCGTAAGCCCATCCGTCACCGCCGACGATCCATACAGAATTGGAAACAAGATCTCTAACTTCTTCTGCCAGAACATGAACATCTTCGCATGCTGATTTGGCAGCAAGTTCACCGATTCTGCCGGCGAGTTTCTTTTCTTCAACTCTATTGCCGTTGATCTTGAGATATTCTTCGAATAGGCCTTTCAGCTCAGGTTCAACTTTGTCAAGATTGTCTTCCATGACTTTAAGAAGAACGGCTTTCTTGTAGTTCTTAGCCAATGCCATACCATAACCGTATTCAGCGTTGTCTTCGAACAAAGAGTTGGCCCAGGCGATACCGTTGCCGTCTTTATCCGTTACAAACGGAGTTGATGGAGTTGATCCGCAATAGATGGATGAACATCCTGTTGCGTTTGCAACCAGCATGTCAGGTCCAAACAGCTGAGAAACAAGTCTGTAATATGGAGCTTCACCACAGCCAGGGCATGATCCAGGAACTTCGAAATATGGTTTCAGGAACTGGGTTCCCTTTGGCGTATCGTTTACAAGATCTGCCTTGTATTCGGTTTCGTTGAACAGGTAATCCGCAAGTGGAGCTTCGTTCATTAAAGAGTGAACGTCTACCATTTCCAGAGCCTTGTTTCCGCCCTTTCCCGGACATTCTGCAGCACAAAGGCCACAGCCTACGCAGTTATCAGGAGAAACCTGTACTCTGAACTTATAGTTCTCTGCACCTTTACCCATTGCCTGAATGGTATCGAATGCCATTGGAGCGTTCTTGATATCTTCTTCGGTTAAAGCGAACTGTCTGATCGTAGCATGCGGACATACGAATGAACAGAAACCGCACTGGATACAGTTTTCAGGATTCCATTTAGGAACATAAGAAGCGATATTTCTGTGTTCAGCATAAGAAACGTTGTTTCTCATCGTGCCGTCCAGTACACCGTATTTTGTGAAAGCGGAAACAGGCATATCGTAACCGGACAGTGTATCGAATCCCTGAACGAATTCATCAAAATATTCGTCACCGGTCTTTTCAACAGTGAACTTAGAAGGAAGCTGAGCCCATTCAGGTTTTACTTCAATTTCTACAAGACCAGCTTTACCGGCATCGATAGCTTTCCAGTTCATTTCTACGACATCATCACCCTTCTTGCCGTAAGACTTCTTTGCAGCGGCCTTCATCAGGTCCAAAGCCTTGTCGTATGGCATGATCTGTTCGTTCAGAGCGAAGAATGCAGACTGTAAAGTCGTATTGGTTCTTCTTCCCATACCGATTTCCGTACAGATCTTGGTCGCATTGATGATATAGAATTTCGCATGCTTCTTGGCTAACTGAACTTTCATTCTGTTAGGAAGATAATCTTCGATCTTTTCCGGTTCAATCGTCGTATTCAACAGGAAAGTACCGCCATCCTTTAATCCTGAAAGCATATCGTATTTCAGTACATATGAATCTAATGAGCATGATACGAAATCGGCGTTATTGACATAGTACGTACTTCTGATTGGATCAGGTCCGAATCTCAGATGTGATCTTGTAACACCACCGGCTTTTCTTGAGTCGTACTGGAAATAGGCCTGCGCATACTGATCGGTATTATCGCCAATGATCTTGACGGAGTTCTTGTTTGCACCGACAGTGCCATCTGAACCTAAGCCCCAGAACAGACATGAAGTGTATGTTCCATCGATCTTGAAGTCAGGATCAACATCGAGTGACAGATGTGTAACATCATCGTTGATACCGATCGTGAATTCTTCTTTCGGAGCGTCTTTAGCAAGTTCATCATATACAGCCTTGATCTGGTTAGGAGCTGTATCCTTTGAAGCTATACCGTATCTGCCGCCGATCAGCTTGATACCCGTATCTTTCAGAACGCTTAATACGTCCAGATACAAAGGCTCTCTAGTGCCGATTTCTTTCGTTCTATCAAGAACAGCGATCTTCTTTGCAGTCTTTGGCAGAACGTTAAACAGATATTTAGCAGAGAACGGCCTGTAAAGATGAACAGAGATAACACCGATCTTTTCGCCTTTAGCTGTTAAGGCATCAACAACTTCCTTGATCGTCTCAACGACAGAACCCATGGCAACGATGATTCTCTCTGCATCAGGTGCACCATAGTAAGTGAAAGGCTTGTAATCTCTGCCTGTATGTTCAGAGATCTTTTCCATATAAGAAGCAACAACGTCAGGAACCTTAGCAAAGTGTTCGTTCTGCGCTTCTCTTGTCTGGAATACGACATCGTCGTTTTCAGCTCCGCCTCTTGTTACCGCATTTCCGTGAGGATTCAATGCGTTGGCCTTGAATCTCTTGACAGCATCCATATCCAGCAAAGACTTCAGATAGTCATAATCCATGACTTCTACTTTCTGAATCTCGTGAGAAGTTCTAAAACCGTCAAAGAAATGAAGGAACGGAACGCTTGCCTTGATTGCGGAAAGATGTGCAACTCCTGCAAGATCCATTGCTTCCTGAACGGAATTCGAGCAAAGCATGCATACGCCTGTCTGACGTGCAGCGTAGATGTCTTCATGATCGCCGAAAATAGAAAGCGCAGAAGTTGCAAGTGCTCTTGCTGCTACATGTACAACACCCGGAAGCAGTTCGCCTGCCCATTTGTACATGTTCGGAATCATCAGTAAAAGACCCTGAGATGCAGTGAAAGTAGTAGCTAAAGCACCGCCCTGTAAAGTACCGTGAACGGCACCTGCAGCACCAGCTTCTGACTGCATTTCGGCTACTTTTACGATGTTGCCGAAGATGTTGGTTCTTTTGGCTGTTGCCCATGCATCGACTACTTCTGCCATCGTTGAAGATGGAGTAATAGGATAGATTGCAGCTACATCAGTAAAAGCATACGCGCAATGAGCGGCAGCTGTATTGCCATCCATTGATTGGAAAATTTTTCCCATAATAAAAGTCTCCTCCTATGCGTTTTCATTATCTCACAAAGAAAGAGACTTTTGAATATTGTTTTTTCAGTTATTCTGTTTACTTACGATATAGACTTTAACAGGTGTAGAAACAGGATAATTACCGGCAGAATATGACTCGTTTCCATTTACGCTTATCTTTGCAATCTGACCGACTCTTAAATCCGACGTTGTCTCTTCAAAGGTCAGATTCGTAAATTTCGATAGATAATTCTGCATCTTTGTCTTGGTTTCCTGATAAGTGTCTCCAGGTTCGTAATAGTTCGGGCGCATGATATATGCCGTTTCTTCTTCCTGCGGTCTTGGTCCTAATGATAAACCGTATCTTATTTTTTCATTTGCCACATATGTGCCTGAACCGTGCCATACGACATATCCTTCCGGAACAGTATCGGAATAGTCATCTTTATCCGGATCGTGGTATGGATCCAGGGTAAGACCTCTTGTAATGTTTTCGAATTCAGTTGCGGTTTTTCCAACATACTGTCCTTTTGTGATTACAACTTCCTGCGGTTCGTCGCTTTGTTTGCCCTTTGAAACTTTGTAAGAGACTGAATTTCCGACATTGTATTCACCGGAGATATAAGAGATGACTGTACCTTTGGCGAATGTTTCAGAATAAAGTTCTTCCGATTTATTCGGTACAAGCCCTAATCCCTGAATATACTGTCTGAATTCAGATTCGCTCTTTCCTTCATAACCGGATTCTACTGTGACTTTACCATCCGTATTCTTTTTTCCTAAAGATAATCCGTATCTTATCCGCTCGTTAGGTTCATATGTGCCTGACCCATGCCATACAATGTTTCCTTTTGTAACAGTATCAGAGTATTCATCCTTATCCGGATCATGGTAAGGATCAAGTTTCAGAGCTTTCACAGCGTTTTCGAAATCGGAAACCGTCTTTCCTACATACTGTCCTTTGCTTATGATTATTCCATCACTATCGTCTTGCGTTTCACCCTGTTTCCCTAACGATATTCCATATCTGATCTTTTCGTTTTCTTCATAAGTTCCTGATCCATGCCAAACAACATTTCCTTTTTTTACGGTATCTGAATAATCGTCTTTATCTGAATCATGATATGGATTCAGTGTGAGCTTTTTAACAGCTTCCTCGAATTCGGATACGGTTTTTCCAATATAGTCACCTTTGTCGATAATGATCTTATTTGCCTTGTTTCCAAGTGAAAGCCCATAGTTTATCGTTTCATCTTTAACATATGTGCCAGATCCGTGCCAAACAATCTTTCCTTCAGCTATAGAACTGCTGTAATCATCCCTGGCACTGTTATGATTCGGCTTTAAACCGAGTTCCTTTGCCTTTGATTCAAACTGAGCAACTGTAAGATTTATGTATTCACCTGATTTTATTTCGATCGATCTTTCAGTTTCTGCCGATCCTTTCGATACATATACTGTAATCATTGAATCAGCGGTAATTGTTGCAGGAGCGTCAATTCTTATAATGTTACCCTTTTTCACTTTATCGCTGTTTTCTTCGACATAAGAAACGTTTTTAAGTGAATTATCCCTTATCCAGTTTTCTATTTCTTCCTTGTTTGTATCACTGTCAATGACAGGCAGACTGATCGTTTCAATAATACCTGTGGAGACTTTAACGGTCAGACTGTCTTTCAGCTTGTTTCCGGCATTTACCGATTGGTAAAATACCAGGTCTTTGTCTGTCGATGTGCTTTCTTCATATTCGATTTTGCATGAATACTCGGGATCCAAAGCACCGCACCAGATAAATACTTCCTGTTTGTTCTTTCCCAGAAAATCAGGAACGGTTATTGATTTGCTTTCCTTAAAGAAACTGTATCCGACAAATACGCCGATTCCGACTGCTGCTGTAAGCAGTATTACGAGTAATGTATTTATTTTTTTCATGAGTTACCTCCGTCGTTCATCTTTTTTACATCCATCATCAGCCTGTACCTGACTGAATCTGTTAAGAATGAAACTTTAGTATCGCTGTTTTCATATCCTTCATATTGCATGTTGAAACGGTTATCGATCTCAAATAGATCATAATATTCGCCGTTTTGAATACCCATAACGATCCTGTAATTCCCGTTCAGATCATTCAGATCTGCCCTTGCCGAATAACAGATATGATCCATGTTGTAATCCGATTCATAGAAAGAAGCATAATCGAATGAACACGGTTTGGTTTCTGTCTGCATGTGAATCACATCATTATCGTTTACAAGATACAGCTGATGATAATTCTCAGCATTATCGTAATTAAGGTAATACATCATTCCGACGCCTTCTAATACGACATAGTCATGATTATCTTCACTCAAATAAGAAACACTATCGACAGTTCCTAGTGAAGTACGCATCGATGTTTTGTTAAGTAATGAATAATCCAGACCAGGATGATCTATGTCAATTTCGATGCGATATCCATACATTTCATTTAAATTGATCCTATATTCAACTTCTCCGGTATTCTCATATAGTAAAGCATATTCAGACATATTGCATTTCATCAGTAATTCTGAGTAAGCGACGTTTTCCATGGAAGTCTCAAGCCTTATAATATAGGATCCTTTATCCAACTGTGACAAGTCAAGTGTTCCGCTAAATCCCGCCCATTTATAATCATGTCCGTCATTGATGTTATACCAGCCGGTGTCCGTATTCTGGCACTCAAATGAGGCGATTATTTCGTTATTTGAAAGATTATAGACATTAATAACATGTGAAACGGCATTAATGTCAGTAAAATCGTATCCGTTCAATCCTCCGATTCCGGAAATTGTCAGATTCTGATCGTCTAATTCAATATGATCGACAATCGTAAAGCCATCAGCGCTGACAGGCTGCGTAAACACTTGCTGAACCGAGCCGCTATGCAGAAGAATGACCTTATCGATATCAATATAGCCTACCGATTTATCCCAGTCATAATCCAATATTCCGTCATCCGTGTTTATGGATCCGTTTTTTACAGGATTGGTTGACTGGATCTTATATCTTCCATCGGTCTGATTCAATACTACAACCGTAAGATCTTTCTGATAATGTGAACCGAATCTTCCGCTGTAAAGAACTTCATTCCCATCTGACGTCTTGAATATATTCGGATCCCAGTCGATATTTGAACTGTACAGAACGTCGTTGTAATTGTTTTTAACAAATCCAATGGTATATGAATTGTAATCCGTTAGATTCCCGTTTTTCCCATTCGCATACTTGTCGATAAGATAAGCGATCGAAGCGATCTTTACGCCCCAATACGGATCCGAAGCATAATAAACATTGAAACCGGCTCCCTTGTTTCCGACGCATGTACCAAAGTATCGTCTGTTAGTATAATCGGTAAACAGGTTCAGATTTCTTCCCATCTGTTCTCTGACGCACGCAGAAACGGATGAAAAGTAACTTGCGTTATTTGGCGAATCGTCATAAGCTGCCCAGCCAAACAGATTGTTTCTGTTCGTAGCATATCCGGATGTACCGTATGCCGATTCAAGACATGCCATTGCATATATGATTAGTGCATTGCATCCGTAATTGTTCTGCGAATCGATAAAGCATTCAGCCTGGTTATACATAACGCTGGCAGAACCCTTGTAGTCTCTCATAAAAGCATTAAAGGTAGAAGCAGAAATATTCGTCTTACTTCTGACAGGAAGGAACTGATAGTAGTTGTAGCATTCAGCAACAAAGCTTGTTAAGGCAGGATCGGAATAGAAACGTATGCCGTCGTTTGAATAGTACTTCTTTCCGGTTTCCATTCCCGCATCGATATAGTTTTGAGCGTTATCAGCGTTAACAATATATTCGAGCGCATCATTTCCGTTTACGCCGTTTTTTGGATAAGCCCTGAAATAATGGAAAACAAGGTCGTAGTAATTTCCGTTTTTAACGATTTCGTAATAATTCTGATGTACTTTTACTCTGAAAGGATCTTCATCTTCATAAGAATTGTTTCCTCCAAGCCAGATAGGGATCTGATTACGAATGTACTTTTCAGGAACAAGATCGGTATATTCAAGATCGGCAAATCCTTCAAAACCGTTCATTACGATCTGTATGTATCCTTTTCCTGCAGGTGCAATGTCATATATATCTGATCCGCATGTATCGATATATGTCATTTCGTAATGATTGGAAATGTATGTGCTCTTATAAGCGCTGCTGTTTCTTTCCAAGGGATTCTGGAAAAGATACATCGTTGAAGAATTTCTTCTTCCTGGATAGGAATAGGCAAGTCCTGAATTCATCGCAACAATTTTAGTTGGCGAGTAGGATTTTGAATATCTGACAACATAGTCGCTGTTGGCTTTCATTGCCTGTTTAGCCGCATTGAAACTGCTATGACATGAGATCTTGCTGAATGAACCGTCATCGTTGATATAAGATACTTCAAATTCGCCTGTCGAACATCCCATTGGATAATAAGAATCTGCGAAAACAGTAAAACTGCCATTGAATGGCATTATGGAACATATGATGAACGCTGCGAGCATCGATTTAAGCAGTCTATGTTTTTTCATTATTCTAGTGTTGTCGGTATTTTTACCCACTCGTTACCGTTGGAAAACTTCAGCATCAGACATCCGGAATAGTCAGGTTCAGAACCGGCTGCTTCGGTTTCAAAGAATAAAGCTCCGTTTTCTCCCAATTCTAATTTCTTATTGAGACAGTTTTTTACTTTTACGGATTCATATTCATCGGATAAGCAAGGGATCACTTCATCATTTCTTTCTCGGACAAACCTTGCATCTTCTATCACAAGATTTTCTTCCAGTTTATTTACGTTAATTCTAAACGTATAGATGTTTAATGTAGAGGGAATCTGATACTCTTCATCATTGTGCAGCATCATTGTCGAAGTAGAGCAGGAAGAAACGGTGATATCGGCATTTCCTACTTCAATGCTCTGTTCCGTCTCGAATTTCAATGATGATAAGTCATTGATGTTCTTATTCAGATCAAACTCGATCCAGGTTGTGTCAATAGAATTCATAACTCTCAGGCTATCGTTGTCGGTCTTATATGGAATAAAAAGATTACAGGCATATGAATTCTCCACAGAAACGACGTTGTTTACGATATTCAGTTTAGAAATCTTGTATCCCTTCTCTTCCAGTTCGTTAAGATATTTGGCCGTATTGTTTAGCATGATCTTTTCAGATGTCTGCAGATTGCCCAAATCGAAAGAAATGCCATTCTCTCCCGTAAAGTTGAATTGAGCTACAATAAAACTGAATCCAAGTTCATTACTGTCGTCTTTGTAGATCTGATAGTTCTGCAACGACAGTTTTACATTTTCATCTGTTGCGACTGGAACCGGATCGACAATTTCGTTGTCATTCATTTTCTCCTTTAACAACGAATAGATCTTTTTTCCTCCAAACACAAAAACTCCGATCAAAGATACGGATATCAGCATAAGTGTTAAGATCCTGTCAATTCTCAGTTTCCTTCTCTTTGCCATCTAGATCTTCTCCTTAAGAAGCTCTTCTTTTGCAATCAGTTCAGAAAAACGCTCGATTGGTATTATGGCTGCCATCGGCTCATTGTTTTTTACGATGATTTTGACATCGTCAGGTCCAAGCTGGGAGATGATTTTTGCTGCCTTTCCCTGATTTAAATAAGAAATAGGCACCAGAGAATTCAGTGTAATCCTAAGATCAGACTTCGTTTTCATACTTACATACTAAAACATGTATTGAATAATGTCAATATATTTATGATGATATTTATCAATTAATATATCGATATATTTATCAATATTACTTATTAAGCATCCTGGTGAATCGGTAAGAGTCTTCACACATCCGATCTATATCGTATTCTGCCTTGAATCCAAGCAGTCTTTCCGCTTTTTCCGTATCGGCATAGCATATGGCAATGTCTCCCGGTCTTCTGTTCATGATTCTGTAAGGAATCTCTTTTCCGCAGGCTTTTTCATAGGCTTTCAGCACTTCCATGACGGAATATCCTTTACCAGTTCCAATATTGATCACTTCCGTACCTTTATGATTCAATGCATATTCTATGGCTTTTACGTGTGCTCTGGCGAGATCTACGACATGTATGTAATCCCTGACACCCGTTCCATCGGGTGTATCGTAGTCATTTCCCCAGACATTCAAGTATTCACGCTGCCCGGAAACGACCTTGGCGATATAAGGAACGAGATTATTAGGGATACCATTCGGTATTTCGCCGATCAGTCCCGATTCGTGTGCACCGATCGGATTGAAGTAGCGAAGCAATACGCAGGAAAGATCACTATCGGCTTTACACATGTCAGTAATGATCATTTCATTCATTTTTTTGGTTGTGCCGTATGGATTTGTTGTAGTTCCAAGACCGTATTCTTCTTTAAACGGTACATCAAAATCATCACCGTATACGGTCGCGCTGGATGAAAACACAAGATTATTTACATGATGCTTTTTCATCAGCTGATATAGATTGATAGAACCGGAAATATTGTTTTCGTAATAGGTTAAAGGGATCGCTACGGATTCCCCTACTGCCTTGTAACCGGCAAAATGGATTACGGCATTCAGCTGATTCTCTTCGAATACTTTCTCTAAGCCATCTTTATCAAGAATATCTACCTGATAAAAAACAGGTTTAATACCGGTGATCTGTTGTATTTTATCAATAACGTCGATAGACGAATTATACAGATTGTCGACAATAACGACTTCATATCCATTATTGATCAGTTCTACGCATGTATGTGAACCGATATATCCGGTTCCGCCCGTTACAAGAATCCTCATCCTAACGTCCTCCAATCAATTTTGAAATATCATTGTAAGTGACAAAAAAGAACAGAAGAAGCAATGCGATCAGAGATGCCGTCATGACAAAATCCTGCGCTTTCTTGCTTAAAGGTTTTCTTATGATAAGTTCGATCAGGGCAAGTAAAACTCTGCCGCCGTCGAATATCGGCAACGGCAAGGCATTTACGATTCCTACATTAATCGAAATCAAGGCGATCAGCTGTACATAGTAATCTATCCCCAGGCTTGCCGCTTCGGAAACGGTAGAATATATGCCTATCGGGCCGGATACGCTGCTCAGATTCATTCCTTTAAACAGAGAAAGGAAAGAAGACCAGGTAAGTCTGACAATGAAAACAGCGTATTCTATGCCGAATTTCCAGCAGTTGAATAGATTGACATCAACCGTCTGCAAGGCTTTATCGGAGAAGGCTATACCAATCAAATAGCGGTTTTCTTCTTCGTAGTATTCAGGACTGATTTCCAGTTGAATGGTTTCACCGTTTCTATCTACTTTAACGATCCATGGTCCATTTCCGTCGTACGTTCCGGTAAATGAAATCAGTTCACGATATGATTCCGGCGAAATGGATAAACCGTTAGAAAAACCGATATGCGTAACGATGTCCCCTTCCTGAATTCCAGCCTTTTCAGCAGGTGATCCTTCCACGACAGATACGATCTCAGGCTTGCTTGAAACGACATACTGCCCATTGTGCAGGATAAGCAGAGAATATATCAAGATAGCCAGAATCAGATTCATGAAAATCCCCGCCAGCATGACGATGATTCTTTTCCATACGGCGATGCCAGGGAGCGTTCTTTCGTATGGAATTTCCGTTGTATCAACGGAAGTTTCCAGCTGATTGTCCGTATCTCCGGCCATCGCTACAAATCCGCCTACAGGCAGTGCTCTGATGCAGTATTCGGTTTCCTTTCCTTTTTTGGATAGTATTTTCGGACCCATACCGATAGAGTATTCCTTGCAGTAAACACCGAAAATCTTCGCTGCAACAAGATGCCCGAATTCATGCACGGATACGATGATCGAGAGTAATAACGCAAACAGCAACAAATTCTTAACAATTTCCATCTTTTCAATTATAGCACTAAGTCATAAAGAAAACTCCTGATCAGGAGTTTGCCCATAATGTATCGACGTATTCTTTTGCCCATTTATGCGATTCTATCAGCTGATCTGCGGTAGGATCTTTGATAAAGTGAGCAGCCTTTAAGGTTTCGAAAATGTATGACTCGATCTCGATAAAGGATATACGTTCTTTCAGGAACAGATCGACTGCTTCATCATTCGCACCGATCAGGATCGCACCGAAGTTTCCTTCGTAGCTTCCGATCTTCTTGGCTAGCTTAACTAACGGATAACGCTGGTAGTCCATCGTCTTAAACGTTAATGAGGTAATCTGATCGAAATTCAGATACTGCGTCAGGCTGTCCGCTTTATGATCAGGATAGAGCAGAACGTATCTGATAACCATGTGCATGTCAGGTGTACCCATCTGTGCAATGATGGAACCGTCGTTGTATTCAACCATGGAATGAACTACGGCTTCCGAATGCAGAACGATATCTATTCTGTCGTAAGGAACATCGAACAGACAGTGCGCTTCAATGACTTCAAAGCCTTTGTTCATCATTGTTGCAGAATCGATCGTGATTTTTTCGCCCATGCTCCAGACAGGATGTTTCAATGCCTGATTCAATGTGACGTTTTTCAGTTCTTCCCTGCTTAAATCTCTGAAAGCACCGCCGGAACCGGTTAATAGCAGCCTTCTGACATCCTCTTTTTTATGTCCCTGAAGACATTGCCATATGGCAACATGTTCAGAATCGATTGGATAAAGCTGAACGTTGTTTGCTTTTAAGGCTTCGTTGATTATCTTTCCTCCGGCTAC
>JAEEGL011892686.1_pt1 | contig 17967 bp, 12 predicted proteins | sample 9134231 | NCBI WGS metagenome assembly JAEEGL01 (sample SAMN16246548, study PRJNA631951) | gut metagenome | biome: gut microbiome; feature: rumen; material: fiber-attached | host: Bos | place: Iran: Karaj | collected 2018-10 | reverse complement strand
TGCCGGCTTTACAACGCCGCCAACGATATGTGGCTCTATCTGCGAAAGGAGAGCCGCGGCGAGCGGATCGTCTTCGACTTCGGTACGACGAAGATTCGGGAGGGCGAAGGCTTTACCGAGAAGCTGGGCTCGCTGGAGGACCTCGTGATTGCCATGCCGAAAAAATAGGAAAAAAGTGAAAGGATGATGTATCATGTCAGACGAAGCGGTTTTGTTTGAGCGCAAGGGCGGCGTGGGAATCGTCACGTTGAACCGCCCCCAGAGCCTGAACTCCATGAGCACCGAGCTGGTGGAACGCTGTATCCTCCACCTGCACAACGCCGAGCACGACCCCGAGGTCCGCTGCGTAGTGCTGACCGGGGCGGGCCGCGCCTTCTGCGCTGGCGGCGACCTGGGCTCCCTGGACGGCCTCAGGACCACCGAGGAGCGCCGCCAGTTCATCATCAAGGCCTCCACCATCACCAAACTCATCTATTCCATGTCGAAGCCGGTCATCGCCATGGTGAACGGCGTCGCCGCCGGCGCCGGCTTCAATCTGGCCCTGGCCTCCGACCTCGCTTACGCCGCCGAGGGCGTGAAATTCATCCAGAGCTTCGTCAACATCGGCCTGGCCCCCGACTGCGGCGGCTACTATTTCCTGGCGAAGACCGTGGGCCTGGCGAAGGCCAAGGAGCTCATGTTCACCGCCCGCCCGGTGGACGCGGCCGAGGCTTTGACGCTGGGTATCGTGAACGGCGTCTTCCCGGCGGAGGAGCTCACCGACAAGGTCATGGCCGTGGCCGAAAAGATCGCCGCCGGCGCCCCGCTGGCCCTGGCGATGGCGAAGAAGGAGATCAACAACTACGGCGCCTCCCTCGACGACACCCTGACCTACGAGGCCATGGCGATGTCGGCGCTCCTGGGCACCGAGGACTTTAAGGAGGGCATTCGGGCCTTCCGCGAAAAGCGGGCCCCGAAGTTCTGCGGGAAATAAGAATCATGGCTCCCGGGAGCCGCGAAAGGAGCCACCCCTCCGGAATCGACGGGTGGCTTTTCCCGTTCCGGGCGGGAAATCCCGCCAGGCCCATTCGGAGCGCATCGGTACACGATTCCGCACGGATCGGCGGGACGTAAAAAAATCCCCTTGTTTTCGGACAAGGGGAGCGCTATAATAGAGGTAGATTTCAGAAAATTTCTAAAAGGGGGAACTGAAACATGAATTTCAAGAAGATCGCGGCAACATTCCTGGCCGGGGCCTGCCTCCTGGGGGCGCTGGGCTGCGGCGGTGGCGGCGGCGGCGGCGAGAAGCCGAAGGCCGAGGACAAGGGGCCTTCGCTCAAGGGCAAGGAGCTGGTGATGTACGTTTCCTTCCATGAGGACACCGCCAAGGAGCTGTCGAAGCTCTTCAAGGACAAGACCGGCTGCGACGTGAAGTTCATCCGTCTGCCGACCGGCGAGGCGGTGGCCCGGCTGATCGCCGAGAAGGACTCGCCGAAGGCTGACATCTGGCTCGGCGGCACCATCGACGCCCACGAGAAGATGAAGGCCGACGGCATTACCGTGAAGTATGCGTCGCCGGAGGAGAAGAATCTGCCGAAGGAGTACGTCGATAAGGACGGCTTCTGGAAAGGGACCTATCTGGAGACGCTTTCCATCGGCGTCAACGAGCAGCGCTTCGAGAAGGAATTCAAGTCCAAGGGCCTGAAGATGCCGGAGAAGCTGGAGGACCTGCTGGATCCCGCCTACAAGGGCGAGATCATCATGCCGGATCCGGCGAAGTCGGGCACGGGCAGCACGTTCCTGACCTCCATTATCCAGAGCATGGGCGAGGAGAAGGGCTTTGAGTACCTGAAGAAGCTGAAGGCCAACATCGCCCAGCTCACGCCGTCGGGCTTCACCCCGGCGCAGAAGTGCGGCTCCGGCGAGTTCCTGATCACCGTGAACTTCCTCTCCGACCAGATGAACGTCAGCAACAAGGGCCAGAAGATCCACAGCACCGTCTATCCGAATGCCGGCTGGACGCTCTGCGGCGTCTCGAAGCTCAAGGGCGCGGCCCATGACGCCGAGGCCAACGCTTTCATCGACTTCATGATGTCGAAGGAAGCCGGCGACGCTATGGTCAAGACGGCCAACGGCATCGCCTGCAACCCGAACTCCATCGCCCCGAAGGGCGCGAAGCCGCTGAAGGACCTGCCGCTGTTCAAGACCTATGATTTCGCCAAGGCGGGCAAGGAAAAGGACGCCCTGACGACGAAATTCGCGGGCCTCTGACCGCCAGAGAAAAAGACAGCTGAAAATCCTGTAATGATTGCCAGCGAGCTGCCGCGGGAAGGGCGAACCCTCCCGGGCAGCTCCTTTTTTGTCGGCAGACGGGGGCGCCCCGGCGACTGGCTCCTTCGGGGGCGTTGCCCGGCCATGAGAAAAGAGCCTTGCGGGAGGCGTCGCTTTCCCGGAAGGCTCTTTCCGTTTGCGGATGGTTTTCCGCGTTACTTTTGCGCTTTTGCCTTGACGGCTTTATCCAGGAGTTCCTGGAAGTGCTTGCTCTTTTCCTCGCTGTCGGAGGCTTCCTTGCGGTATTTCTCCTTCGCCTCCGGCGTCAGCTTCGCCGAGATGTCCTTGTCGTTGGTGATGATGGAGGCGCAGAGGGAGCGTCCCCAGGCAATGCCCGCCTGACGGACGGCGGGATCGTTGCGTACCGCCTCGAGGGAGGCTTTCCCTTTCTCGTTTTTGTTATCATCGCTAAGCGTCACCAGCAGGTCCTCCATATGGGAAATGACGTACTGGTCCTGCTCCTGCGTGGTCATCTGCGTATAACGGATCATGTCGGGCACGAGCTTTTCCGTGTAGGCTTTGCCGACCTTGAAGAAGCCGTACCCGATGATGCCGACGCCAATCGCGGCCAGGATGACTACGCCGATGAGAATTTTCTTCCAGAGTTTCATTGTTACCACATCTCCTTTTCCTGTTTTGTTGCCAAAATGAAAACGACATTGTGCCGTAAAGGCCTGAATGAGGCGCGCCGCAGGCGGCGCCCGGCGGTCCCGTCAGAGCACGAAGCGGCTGAGGTCGCGGTCCACGGTGATGTCAGCCAGCTTCCCGGTGACGTAAGCGGCGTCGATGACGACTTCCTTTTCCGTCATGTCCGGGGCGTCGAAGGAGACTTCCTCCAGCAGCTTCTCCAGCAGGGTGTGCAGGCGGCGGGCGCCGATGTTCTCCGTCTGGTCGTTGACGGTGAGGGCCATCTGGGCCAGCTGGTCGATGGCGTCGTCCCGGAAGGTGAGGGTGATGCCCTCGGTGGCCAGCAGCGCCTGGTACTGCTTGATCAGAGCGTTCTTCGGCTCCACCAGGATGCGGCGGAAGTCCTCTTTGCGCAGCGAGGAGAGTTCCACCCGGATGGGGAAGCGGCCCTGCAGCTCGGGGATGAGATCGGAGGGCTTGGCGGTGTGGAAGGCGCCGGCGGCGATGAAGAGGACGTGGTCGGTCTTCAGCGGGCCGTACTTCGTCATGACGGTGGAGCCTTCGACGATGGGCAGGATGTCGCGCTGTACGCCTTCGCGGGAGACGTCGGGACCGGCGCCGCTCCGCTCCGGGGCCGCCACCTTGTCGATCTCGTCGAGGAAGACGATGCCGCTCTGCTCGGCGGCCCGGAGGGCTTCCTCCGTGACTTCGTCCATGTCCACGAGTTTCAGGGACTCTTCCTGGGCGAAAATCTTGCGGGCCTCCTGCACCGTGACCTTGCGCTTCTTGTGCTTCCTGGGGACGAGGCTGCCGATCATGTCCTGGAGGTTGTCGCCCATGCTTTCGAGGCTGGAGCCGGCGAACATCCCCACCATCGGCCGCGGGCTGTCCTCGACGTCGATCTCGATGAGTTCGTTTTCCAGCTCGCCGGCGTCGAGGCGCTTCTTGCACCACTCGCGGCCCGCTTTGTACTTCGGCTCGGCCGCCGGTTCCTCCGCCGCCGGTTCCTCCACGGCGCCGAACAGGCGGCCCAGGGGATTCGATGAGGCTTTGGGCTCGGGGACGAAGACGTCGAGGATGCGCTCCTGGGCCAACTGCTCGGCCTTTTCCCGCACGTCCTCGAGGCGCCGCTGCTTGACCATGCGGACCGCCGTTTCCGCCAGGTCCCGCACCAGCGATTCCACGTCGCGCCCCACGTACCCCACCTCGGTGAACTTCGTCGCCTCGACCTTGATGAAGGGGGCCTTGACCAGCTTCGCCAGGCGGCGGGCGATTTCCGTCTTGCCGACGCCGGTGGAGCCGATCATCAGGATGTTCTTGGGGATGATGTCCTCCCGCATCGACGCCTCGAGCTGTCGGCTGCGCCAACGGTTCCGCAGGGCGATGGCCACGGCCCGCTTGGCTTTGTCCTGGCCGACGATGTATTTGTCGAGCTCCGCGACGATCTGCCGCGGCGTCTGCTCGTTCACGAGTTCGCTCACGTCACTGTCCTCCTAGTCCAGTTCTTCCACTTGGATGTTATGATTCGTGAAGACGCAGATGTCGGCGGCGATGGCGAGGGCCTCCTTCGCCAGATCTCCCGCCGCCATATCCGGCGCGTGCTTCACCATGGCCCGGGCCGCCGCCAGCGCGTAAAAGCCGCCGGAACCGATGGCGGCGACACCGCCGTCGGGTTCGATGACTTCGCCGTTGCCGGAGATGAGCAGCATGGATTCGCTGTCCGCCACCAGGAGCAGCGCCTCGAGTTTGCGCAGGATGCGGTCGGTGCGCCACTCCTTCGCCAGCTCCACCGAAGCCCGGAGCAGGTTGCCGTGGAACTCCTCCAGCTTGTTCTCAAACTTCTCGAACAGGGTGAAGGCGTCGGCCACGGAACCGGCGAAGCCGGCGATGACGCTGCCGTGGTAGAGGCGGCGCACCTTGCGGGCATTGGCCTTCATGATGGTATGCTCGCCGAATGTCACCTGCCCGTCGCCGGCGATGGCGGTCCGGCCTTTATGGCGCACCGCCACGATGGTCGTCGCGTGGAACGAATTGGCTGCGTCCATGATGAATCTCCCTCCTGTGGTCATAATCCGGCGATGAAGCGGTCCAGCGTTTCCAGGGCCCGGACCGCGAGTTTCTGCTTCTTGGCTTTTTTGTCCCGCACCCGTTCCACCAGCGGCGGCATGAGGCCGAAGCTCACGTTCATCGGCTGGAACCGTTCGGGGTTGGCGTGGGTGATGTAGTGGCAGAGAGCGCCGTGGGCCGTCTCTTCCGGGAACACGACCGGCGCCTTCCCCGTGAGGAGCCGGCTGGCGTTGATGCCCGCCACCAGCCCCGCCGCCGCCGATTCGACGTAGCCCTCCACGCCGGTCATCTGCCCGGCGAAGAACAGGGACGGGTCCCGGCGCAGCTGCAGCGTCGGCAACAGGAGGCGCGGCGAATTCAGGAACGAATTGCGGTGCATGACGCCGTAGCGCGCGAACTCCGCCTTCTCCAATCCCGGAATCAGGCCGAATACCCGGCGCTGTTCCGGCCATTTGAGGTGCGTCTGGAAGCCCACGATGTTGTAGAGCGTCCCGGCGGCATCGTCCTGCCGAAGCTGGACTACGGCATGGGGGCGTTCGCCGGTGCGCGGGTCCGTGAGTCCCACGGGCTTCAGTGGGCCGAACAGCAACGTGTCCGGCCCGCGCTTCGCCATGACCTCGACCGGCATGCAGCCCTCGAAGAAGATTTCCTTCTCGAAGGCGTGCGTTTCCGCTGTTTCCGCCGTGACCAGCGCCTGCCAGAAGGCGTCGTACTCCTCCTTCGTCATCGGGCAGTTGATATAGGCCGCTTCGCCCTTGTCATAACGGGAGGCCCGGAAGGCCCGGCGCATGTCGATGGAATCCAGGGTGACGATGGGCGCGGCGGCGTCATAGAAATAGAAGGACGCCTCCCCGGTCAGCCGGCCGATGACCTCCGCTATCGGGCCCGTGGTCAGCGGCCCGGTGGCGATGATCGTCACCGCCTCCGGCGCCCGGGGGATGGTGGAAAGTTCCTGCCGGAACACGGTGATGTTGGGATGGTTCTCCAGTCGCTCCGTGACCGCCCGGGAAAAGCCCTCACGGTCCACGGCCAGCGCCCCGCCCGCCGGGACCCGGTGGGCGTCCGCTTCCCGCAGGATGACCGAGCCCAGGCGGCGCATTTCCTCCTTCAGCACGCCGACCGCGTTTTCCAGCCCGGCGGCCCGCAGGGAGTTGCTGCAAACGAGCTCGGCGAAGTCCCCGGTCTTATGGGCTGGGGTGCTGGCGACGGGACGCATCTCGTAGAGTTCCACCGGAACGCCCCGTTCCGCCGCCTGCCAGGCCGCCTCGCTGCCCGCGAGACCCGCCCCGGCGATGATGACCTTTCCTCGCATCCCGTTTCCTCCCTGTTCAAGGCGCGCACCGGTTTCACCGCCGGTCGCGTCCGTTTCCCCTGGTCAGGCTTTCGTTGTCTTTTTCGCCGGCTTCTTCCCCGCTTTTTTGCGGGCCGGCGCTTTCTGCGGCGCGCTGTCGCCGGCGCTCTTGGCGGCGGCCTTTTTCGCCAGCCGTTCCAGCTCCCGGTTGATGGGGTGGTTGACCCGCGATTCGCAGGCGTCGTTGCTGCAATAGACCAGTGCCCGGCCGTTCTTGAAATGGTGCCGCAGGACCAGGCTGCCGCACTTCGGGCAGGGCTCCGCCAGCGGCGTGTCCCAGGTCACGTAGTCGCAGTCCGGGTAACCCTTGCAGCCGTAGAATATCCGGCCGCGGCGGGTCCGGCGCTCCACGATGGCGTTGCCGCACTTCGGGCACTTCGCGCCCGTGTCCTTGAGGAAGGGCTTGGTGTTCCGGCATTCCGGGAAGCCCGGGCAGGCCAGGAACTTGCCGTAACGGCCCTGCTTCACCACCATCATGCGGCCGCAGAGCTCGCATTTCACGTCGGAGACCTCCACCGGCAGCTCCACGTGGCCGATGGCCTCGTCCGCTTTGGTCAGCGTCTTTTCAAAGGGAACGTAGAACTCCTCCAGAAGCTGGTTCTTCCCCCGCTTCCCCTCGGCGATCTCGTCCAGTTCGTTCTCCATGTTGGCGGTGAACTTCACGTCGACGATATCCTTGAAATACTGCTCCAGGAGCTCGACGACCACGAAGCCCAGCTCCGTCGGCTGGAAATGCTTGTCCTGGCGAATGACGTAGCCGCGGGACAGGATGGTCTCGATGATCGGCGCGTAGGTGCTGGGGCGGCCGATTTCCTTCTCCTCCAGCGTCTTGACCAGCGAAGCCTCGTTGTAGCGGGGCGGCGGCTCGGTGAAGTGCTGCTGGGGCAGGATGGCGGAGAGGTCCAGCGTGTCGCCGGCGGTCAGCTCCGGCAGCAGCACGTCCTTTTCCTTCTTGCCGTCGTCGCCGGCGTAGACCGCCGTGAAGCCGGCGAACTTCAGCTCGGAGCCGGCCGCCCGGAACAGGTAGCGCTTCCCCCCGGTAATGGTAACGGAAAGCGTATCATAGACGGCTGGCGTCATCTGACAGGCGACAAAGCGCTGCCAGATGAGGGTATAGAGCTTGAGCTGGTCCGTCGTCAGGAAGGCCGCGACCTCCTCCGGCGTGCGCTCGACGCTGGTGGGGCGGATGGCTTCATGGGCGTCCTGGGCGTTCTTGCCGGCGGCGTAGAGATTCGGTTTTTCCGGCACGTAGTTGGTGCCGAAACGCTCCGTCACGTAGGCGCGCGTTTCCGCCAGCGCCAGATCGGAGATTCGCGTGGAATCGGTACGCATATAGGTGATGAGGCCCGCCGGGCCCTTGCGCCCGAGACTGATGCCTTCGTAGAGCTGCTGTGCCAGCATCATCGTCTTGCGGGAGGTGAAGCCGAGCTTGCGGGCCGCGTCCTGTTGCAGACTGCTGGTATTGAAGGGGGGCGCCGCTTTGCGCCGCCGCTCCCGGCGTTTGACTTCGGTGACGGTGAAGGTCTGGCCTTCGAGGTCCGCCTTCACCTTGCTGGCAGACGTCTGATCCGGCAACACCGGCTTTTTCCCGTCAATGGCGACGAGCTCGGCTTCGAACAGCCGGGAACGCTTCTTGCGGAGTTTCAGGTCCACCGTCCAGTATTCCTCGGAAACGAAGGCGCGGACTTCCTTCTCCCGGTCGCAGATGAGCTTCACCGTCACTGACTGCACCCGGCCCGCCGACAGGCCCTTGCGGACCTTGCGCCAGAGGAGCGGCGACAGCTTGTAGCCTACGATGCGGTCCAGCATGCGCCGGGCCTGTTGGGCGTCCACCCGGTCCAGATTGATGGGGTGGGGCTCCTTGATGGCCGCCTGGATGGCCGGCTTCGTGATTTCATTGAAGATGATGCGGCAGTTTTCGTCCTCCTTGAGCCCCAGGATATAGGCCAGGTGCCAGGCGATGGCCTCGCCCTCCCGGTCCGGGTCGGAGGCGAGATAGACCTGGCTGGCGCCCTTGGCCTCTTTCTTGAGATCCCGGATCAGGTCGCCCTTGCCCCGGATATTGATGTACTTCGGCTCGAAATCGTGCTCCACGTCGATGCCGAACTGGCTCTTGGGAAGGTCCCGCAAATGCCCCATAGAGGCTTTCACGACGTAATTCTTTCCCAGGTATTTTTCGATGGTCCGGGCCTTCGCCGGCGACTCCACCACGACCAGCGTCCTGGGCCCGGAGGCCGTCGCTTTCGCGTCCTTCCTGGGCCGGGCGGCCGCTTTCTTCGTTCCCGGTGCTTTTTTCGTCGCTGTGCTCACCGTTTTACCTCCTTCACCGCGCGGCTGTACGCGTGGTTTTCGTCTTCCTCCACCCATCCGGCCAGCTCCATCTGCAGGAGCAGGAACGCGACGTTCGCCGCGTCCGGCCGGCCGTGGAGCCGGAATATGATTTCATCCACCGTCAGCGCCTCGTCGAAGGACAGGATATCGTAAACAGCCTGCTCCTCCGGCGACAGCTTTGGCCCGGCGGTGTCCGTGCCTTGCTTGTCCTGGCAGCCCTTCTTGTCAGCGGGATGCCATCCGTATTCTTCCAGGATATCCGACGCTGTCGTCACCAGTTTCGCGCCCTGCTGGATAAGCCGGTGGCAGCCGCGGCTCGACGGCGAATAGATGCTGCCGGGGACGGCGAAAACGTCGCGCCCTTCAGACAGGGCCAGCTCCGCCGTGATCAGCGAGCCGCTCCGCTCCGCCGCCTCCACCACGATCGTGCCGCGGGAAAGGCCGCTGATGATGCGGTTCCGGGCGGGGAAGAAAGCGGCCTGGGGGCGCGTCCCCGGCGGGTACTCGCTGATGACCGCGCCTCGCGCCGCGATTTCGTCCAGCAGGGCGGCGTTTTCCGCCGGATAGGCGACGTCAACGCCGCAACCCAGCACCGCCACGGTCCGCCCGCCGACCAGCGCCCCCCGGTGGGAGGCGGCGTCGATGCCCCGGGCGGCGCCGCTGACGACGGTGACGCCGCATTTCGCCAGCTCCACTGCCAGTTCCTCCGCGACATGGCGCCCGTAGACCGAGGATTTCCGCGCCCCGACGATGGCGAGCCGTTCCGCCGCCGGTTGCAGCGTGCCCCGGAAAAAGAGCACTTGCGGCGGGTCGTAGATTTCCCGCAGCGCCGCCGGGTATATCGCGTCCGCCGGGACGCAGACGCCGATGCCTTGCCTTTCGCAGGTTTCGGCAATCTCCTGCGGCCGGTCCGGCGCCTTCTGCCGGAACGTTAGAAGCCCGGCCAGCGCCTTCTCCGCCAGCAGGCCCCGGAGCTCCGCCGCATCGGCCTGCCAGACCCGCTCCGCGTCGCCGAAACGCGACAACAGTGCCCCCACGGCCCGGGGACCGAGGCCCGGCGCCGAGCAAAGCGCCGCGATATAGAAGCCGTCTTCCATCCCCATCGCCTCCTTCCCGGAACCCGTGTTCACGATTCTATGACAAACAATACTATAATGAAGGAAAATTCCCCTGTCAAGAGAAATCGTCATGCAGGCGATTCTGCTTCACGATTTCGGCGTGGGAAGCGATCGCCCCAGGGCAGGAAAAACGGCTGCGCCCCTTCGCGGGGCGCGGCCGGTGCCGCGCCGGATGAAAAACTTTTTGCCGGCCGTGCACGGCGCCCGTAAAGACAACCGCGCGTCGGCGTCAGCGAGAAGGGCCCCCGGGCCGCGTTCGTTATCGCGGGGCAGTATCGGTTTTCCCGGCGGCGGAGAAAGAAACGGGCGAAAACGCAACCCCGGGCGGATGCAAGGGCGAGGGGGAGACGCCGCGAAGCCGGGCATCATAAGGGGTTCGGGGAGGAGGGCGGATTGTCCTTCCGGTCGCGTTGCGAAGGGGCTGACGCCCGAAGAGAAAGATCTTCGGCGTCAGCCCCGGTTTCCTTGCAATCAGTTGAAGTTGTAGGCGGTGACGATTTTCTCACGGCCGCCGAGGACGTCCTGGGCGTACTCGTAGAGACAGATGCCGAGGTAGGAGCCGGCGATGTTCCGGACGTTGTTGAATCCGTGCTGCTGCAGGGCCATGATGGCGTTGTAGCTGCGCTGGCTGGAACGGCAGTGGAGATAGACGGGACGATCCCGGGGGATTTCCTCCATCCGCTCCCGGAGTTGGGAGAGGGGCACGTTCACGGCATTCTTCAGATGGCCGGCGGCGTACTCGCCCGGCTCGCGCACGTCGACGATGCAGGCGCCGCTTTCCACCAGTTCCCGCACCTTTGACACCGGGACCTGTCGGAAGCGGCCGTCGAGCAGGTTCAGCGCCACCAGCGCCGCCATGTGGACGGCGTCCTTGGCCGTGCTCACCACCGGCGCGTAGCAGAGCTCCGTTTCCTTCAGGTCCTCCAGGGTGCCGTCCATCGAGAGCAGGGCCGCCACGACGTCAATCCGCCGGTCCGCCGCGTCGCGGCCGATGGCCTGTGCTCCCAGGAGTCGCCCGGTGGGCGTCTCATAGACGAGCTTCAGGTGAATCGGGGCGCTGTCCGGCATCAGGCTCACCTTGTCGGCGGGGATTACGTAAACGGCGTCGCAGGCGATGCCCGCTGCCCGGGCGGCCCGCTCGGTAAGGCCGGTACTGGCGGCGTAGAGATCGAAAATCCGCAGCACCGACGAGCCGATGACGCCCTTCGGGCGATGGGCGATGCCCATGATGTGGTCGGCCGCCGCCCGGCCCTGCATCTGGGCGGGCCAGGCCAGCGCCAGCCGCGTCCACTGGCGGGTGAGCCGGTGACAGACTTCGATGGCGTCGCCGACGGCGTAGATGTCCGGGTCGGCGGTCCGGTAATTGTGGTTGACGCGGATGCCGCCGAGACTGCCGATCTCCAGTCCCGCCGCCTTCGCCAGCTCCGTCTCGGGACGGTTGCCGATGGCCAGCACCACGGCGCCGGCCTTTACCGTCCGGCCGCTGGCCAGGGTAAGGCTGTCGGCGCCGATGCGTTTGACGCCGTCGCCGATGGCCAATGATACGCCGTGGTCCATCATTTCCTTTTCCAGAATCTGGGCCATGTCGAAATCGAAGGGCGTCATGATCTGGTCCGCCGCTTCGACCAGCGTGACCTGGCGCCCGGATTCCACCAGGTTCTCCGCCGTCTCGCAGCCGATGAAGCCGCCGCCCACGACGGCGACCTCCCGGACGTCATGGGCCGTCAGGTAATCGTCGAGCCGTTCGATGTCCCGCACGTCGCGGATGGTGAAGACGTTTTCCCCGTCAACGCCCTCGATGCTCCGGGGCCGGAGCGGCGCCGCGCCGGGGGCGAGAATCAGTTTGTCGTAGGGTTCCTCGTATTCGCCGCCGTCGGCGAGGCGCTTTACGCGAATCGTTTTCGCCGCCCGGTCAATGGCCAGCACTTCGTTTTGTGTCCGTACCTCAATGTTGTATTGGCGCCGGAACCGCTCCGGCGTCACCATCAGCAGGCTGCCGCTGTCCGGCACGGTGCGGCTCAGGAAGTAGGGCAGGCTGCAATTCGAGTAGGAGACGTGCTCGCCCCGCTCGAAGATGACGATGTCGGCGCTCTCGTCAAGGCGTCGGAGCCGGGCCGCCGCCGAAGCCCCGCCGGTCACGCCGCCGACGATGCGGATTTTCATTCCCATAGCGGCACCTCAATCCTGCAGCGCGGCCTTCGTCGCCGCCTTGGCGCACCAGCCGATGAGCTTCTTGCAGTTGCGGGCGCGATCCTTTTTGCCCTCCGGCGTCGTCTCGTCAAAGGGGAAGCAGAGATCGCGGCACTCGATGGTTCCCCACTCGGCGATACACTGGCGCACGTACTCGCCGTGGCGCGGATAGATGCCGGTGCCCTCGTGGTGGAGTTCGTCCACCCGCTCCTCGAACGTCGCTTTGGCGAAGGGATTCTTGCGCCCGTGGCGGCTGCCGATGACGCACATGCCGGCGTTCACGGCACCGCAGGTGTGCTTGGTGAAGCCCATGCCGCCGCCCATGCCGGACACCAGCGCGATGACCTCCGGCGGGTAGTCGGTGAGGCCCAGTTCCAGATACCCCTGGAACACGCACTCGCCGCAGTTCAGCCCCTCCTTGAAATGCGCCATCGCCTTCTGGGACGCCTGCTCCGCCAGGGCCTCGATTTCCTCCGGGGTGTACTTCTTGTTCTCTGCCATCGTGATTCCTCCTTTTTCATGCGAAATGACGGACAATAACTCTGTAATCTACTATACTAAATCCGGGAAACCCCGTCAAGGAGGGGGGGACGGCGTGGCTGTGCCGGGCGGGAACGGAGGCGGCGACGGAAAACGCCCCGCGCTTTCATGGCGCGGGGCGTTCGCGTTACGACGGCCGGCGCGGCTCACCCGTGGAAGAAGCGGGCGTAGTAGCCGTTGGCGAAGATGGCCAGGATGATCAGCGGCAGGATGTAGCTCACGTAGAAGCGAAGGGCCGTGGGGAACGGAATCCCCTGGCCGGCATTGACTTCGGCCAGGAAGTTATTCCAGCCCCAGCCGTAGCGGCTGGTGCAGAAGGTGATGTAGAGGAAACCGCCGATGGGCAGCAGGTTGTCGCTGACGAGGAAGTCCTCGAGGTCGAGGACGCAGCTGCCGGGGCCCAGGGGCTGGAAGGCGCCCCAGAGATTGAAGCCCAGGACGCAGGGCATGGCCAGCAGGATCATCGCCGGGCACAGCACCCGGATGACCGTCTTGCGGTCGCGGCGCATGAGTTCCATGAGGCAGGCGATGATGTTCTCGAAGACGGCGATGACGGTGGACAGGGCGGCGAAGAACATGAACAGGAAGAACAGCGTCCCCCAGAGCCGGCCGCCCGGCATGTTGTTGAAGATGTTCGGCAGGGTGATGAACAGGAGGTTCGGGCCGCTGTCCGGGCTCACACCGTAGCTGGAGCAGGCCGGGAAGATGATGAAGCCGGCCATCAGCGCCACGAAGGTATCGAGCAGGATGACCCAGACGGCCTCGCCGGTCAGCTTCTTTTTCTTGGTGATGTAACTGCCGAAGATGGCCAGGGCGCCGATGCCGATGCTCAGGGTGAAGAAGGCCTGTCCCATGGCGGCGGCGATGGGCTCGCCGAGGCCGTGCTCGGCGAAGCGGGCGAAGTCGGGCCAGAGATAGTAGCGGATGCCTTCCTCGCCGCCGGGCAGCGTGGCGGATTTCACCGCCAGAACGACCATCAGCACCAGCAGCAGCGACATGACGAGCTTCGTGATGCGCTCGACGCCGGCCCGGACGCCGAGGTAGCAGACGCCGAAGCCCAGCAGCACCATCAGGATCATGTTGCCGGCCATGACGCCGGGGCTGGAAAGGAGTCCGCCGAAGACGCCGCCGATGCCGGCGGGGTCGAGGCCCTCAAAGCCGCCCACGGCCTCCTTGTAAAGATAGTAGGTCATCCAGCCGGAGACCGGGGTGTAGAACATCATCAGCAGGAAGTTGCCGGCGATGGCGCCGTACTTGTACCAGTGCCATTTCGTGCCCGGAGGTTCCAGCGCGTCGAAGGAAGTGGCGACGCTCCGCACGCTGGCCCGCCCCACGGCGAATTCCGCCAGCACGATGGGCAGGCCCAGGATGGCGAGGAACAGGAGATACGTCAGCACGAAGGCCGCGCCGCCGTATTTGCCGGCGATATAGGGGAAGCGCCAGACGTTGCCGAGACCGATGGCGCAACCGGCGGAAACGAGAATGAAGCCTATGCGCGAGGAAAAGGTATTGCTGCTCATACAGTATGCATCCCTTTCAAGCGGGCCGCGGCGCGGCCCGATGTTTTTGTCGGAATCACTGGAGGTATCTGGCCAATGTCTGGTAGAGTTTATCGACCTCGATGGGCTTGGCCAGATGGTCATTCATGCCGGCTTCCCGGGCTTTCTGGATGTCCTCGGGGAAAGCGTTGGCGGTCATGGCGACGATGGGCAAAGCGGCGTCGGTCCGGGCGGAGGCCCGGATGCGCCGGGTGGCCTCATAGCCGTCGAGAATGGGCATCTGGATGTCCATGAGAATCAGGTCGAATTCGCCGGGGGACGAGGCCTCGAAGCGATCGATTGCCTGCTGGCCGTCCGCCGCCGTTGTCAGCGTGAGGCCGACGTTTTCCAGAAGCGCGGTGGCGATTTCAAGGTTCAGGGCGTTATCCTCGGCTACGAGGACGTGGCGGCCGCTGAAATCATAGGCGGGAGAAGCGCCGTTCGCCGAAGCGTTTCCGGAATCCGGCTCTGCCTCCAGCCGCTGGAACGGCAGGCGGAGGGTGAAGGTCGTTCCCTGTCCCGGGGCGGTAACCACGTCGATGGATCCGTTCATCAGCGTGGTGAGGTTCTTGGTGATGGAGAGGCCGAGGCCGCTGCCGCCGTATTTCTGGAAGATGAGGGCCGATGCCTGCTCGAAGGGGCGGAACAGCCGCTGACGGAACTCGTCGGTCATGCCGATGCCGGTATCCGTGACCCGGATCACCAGCAGAACGCGGTCCGTCTCGCCCGCGATGGATTCCTCGTCGAAATTGACCCGCACCGAGCCCCCCGTCGGCGTGAACTTGACCGCGTTGGAGACGAGGTTCAGCAGAATCTGGTTCAGACGGTTCTGGTCGCCGCCCAGCCGGCGGTTTTGAACCCGGTCCCCCACGTCGAAGGAGACCCCCTTGAACTCGCACTGGGGCTGGTACATTTCCCGGACGGTGGTGATGGTATCGTCCAGCAGGAAAGGCGCGTTCTTGATCTGGAGCTTGTTGCTCTCGATGGCCGACATATCGAGGATGTCGTTGATGATGGAAAGCAGCGCCTGAGAGGAGAGGCGTATCTTCTGGAGACTGCCGGCGATGGCCGTCGGGTTTCCCGTCTGCCCCTGGGCAATGGAGGTGAAGCCCAGGATGGCGTTCATCGGGGTGCGGAGCTCGTGGCTCATGCGGGCCAGGAAGCGGCTTTTCGCCTGATTGGCGAAGTCGGCATCGGAGATGGCCTGCGTCAGGGCCGCGTTATTATCCGTCAGCGTCTGGATATGTGTGCGCTTCTGGCGGAACGCGTAGTAGAGAAGCAGGATCAGCAGCACCATCAGGATGATGCTGGCCGCCAGCGCCAGTCGGAACTGGTAGAGGTAATCCGACGTGTCCTGCTGGTAAGGCGCGTTGGCCGTATGGTTCAGCACAATGGCCTGGATCTGCTCCGGATCCAGGGCCCGGATCCCCTTGTTGAGGATGGAGAGGAACTCCGGCGGCGCGCCGGCGCTGATGGCCAGGCAGTAATTCTCCGGGATCAGCGGCGATGGCAACAGGAAAAGGTCTTCATAGCGGGGACTTTGGAGAATCCGGGTCGCGACGCTGATGTTCTGCAGCGTGAAGTCCGCCTGGCCGGACAGGATCGCCTGCAGGCAGGCGTCCTGCGACGGAAAGAAGGTGACGGGACAGTCGGCGTAGTTCTGGCGGAGCCAGGCGGCCATGCCGGTGGAGTGCTCGGTCAGGGCAATCTTGTAAGACTGGCTGGAATCGAAGACGGCGCCCCGGCGGCCGATAAAGACCATGTAACTGTAAAGGTAGGGCAGGGTGAGCTGGACTCCGTTCAGATCGGTCCGGCCCTCCAGGCTCACGACGCTGCCGATGGCATCGGCGGAGCCGCCCCGGATGGGATCGAAGGTCCCCGTCCCCGGGACCAGGAAGTCGAATTTCAGCTGCATCCCGACCATATCGGCCAGGGACTGCATGATGTCGATGTTGATGCCCATCGGCTGCCCCGTCTCCTTGTCCGTATAGGCGAGGGGGGCGCGGTTGAAGCAGGCCAGGCGGAGGGTCGGGTTCTTCTCCAGCCAGCGGACTTCTTCCCGGGTCAGCGTGGAGTGGTGAAAGGTATTGCCGTGGTACCGGCGGACGTCAATCTTGTCCGCCGGGTCGTTCATCGTGAAAAGCTGTTGGCGCTGCAAACTGGCGATGGCGTCATAGAGCGGGCTGCCGGCGCGGAAGCCGAGCCAGGCGCTGGTGCTGCCGAAAAAGCCCACGACGCGGAAGTCTTTGGTCCCGTAGAAGATGCTGGCGGCGGCGATATCGACGGTGCCGGCGTCCAGGGCTCGGAACACGCCGTGGTGGTCATCGAAGAAAACCGCCTGGTAGGAAAAGGCGTGCTGCTTCGCGTAACGGGCGAAGGCCTCCGCCTCGGAGGAGCCACGGAGGAGGGCGACGCGGCAGCCATTGAAGGCCTTGAAATCATCGAAATAGATGTTGTCGCGGAAGGGATTCTTGTAGAGAACGCAGGGCTGCTCGCCGATGGAGAGGAAGGTGATCCCCGGCGTCTTCGGCCGGTCGCCGTAGCCCGCGATGACGTCGACTTCCCCCGCTGTCAGGGAGCGCGCCATGGCGTCATAATTGTCGTGCGGCCAGTACCGCAGGGAATAGCCTCCCTTGACGACCGTCTGCCGCAGCCAGTCGAAGGCGTAGCCGTTCATCTGCCCGTTATACTGGTGCGCAGTAAAGCCTGGCGTTGGAACGTATCCTACGCCAACCGCCTCGCAATGGCTGCAAGCCAGAAGGACAAGCGTCATCCACAAAACCGCCCAGAGCCGCCGCACATAGCACATCTCCCTTCCGAGACTGTCATTTCCGCACCTTATATTACTATACTATAGAGCGGCGGATTTGGCAAAAGATTTCCGCGCGTTTTCCGCGAAATAATGCGAAATAAGGCTTGTTTTCTTGCCGCCGGGCGATTATAATATGGGTATAGGCTTTCCGAAAGTGTTCTCTTTCGGACGCGCATCCTTAATTATTTTCAGAGGAGTGAGAGTATGAGGAGAAAGTGTATCGCGTTTCTGATGCTGCTGGTCATGGTGGTTTCATCCGCCCTCCTGGCCGGTTGCGGCGGCGGCCCCCAGAAGCCGGCGTCTTCGGGCAGCGGCTCGGGCGCCGCGGCGTCCAAGGGCAGCAAGCTGGTCATCTACACCTCGATGAAGGAGTCTCTGATCAGCGGCATTATCGAGGGCTTCAAGAAGAAGTACCCGGACATTGACGTGGATTACCAGTCCGCCGGCGCCGGCAAGCTGATGGCGAAGATCGCGGCGGAGCGCCAGAGCGGCCACATCCTGGCCGACGTCATCTGGACCAGCGAAGTGCCTGACTTCTATCAGATGAAGTCCGAGGGCATCCTGGAGAACTACAAGCCGTCCAACCTGGGCGAGCTCCTCAACCCGTTCAACGATTACGATGGATCCTTCACGGCGGCCCGTCTCGGCACGCTGGGCATCGTCATCAACACCGACAAGGTGAAGACGCCGCCGACCCAGTGGGAAGACCTGGCCACGAAGCCTGAGTACAAGAACGCGTTCGGCATCGCCGATCCGGCGCTTTCCGGCACGTCCTACATGAGCGTCGCGCTGCTCGAGAAGCAGTTCGGCTGGGATTTCTTCAATCGCCTGCATGCCAACGGCACCCGCATCGGCAAGGGCTCCGGCCAGGTCGTTGACGATACCTCCGCCGGCGAGCTCACCGCCTGCCTCGGCGTTGATTACATCACCAACAGCAAGATCGCCAAGGGCGCGCATCTCGCCATGGTCTATCCGAAAGAGCTGCTGATGGTTCCGAGCCCGGTCGCGATCTTCAAGGGCTCCAAGAACGTTGACGCTGCCAAGAAGTTCGTCGATTATCTCCTGAGCCAGGAAGCCCAGCAG
>JAEEGL017429306.1_pt1 | contig 17968 bp, 11 predicted proteins | sample 9134231 | NCBI WGS metagenome assembly JAEEGL01 (sample SAMN16246548, study PRJNA631951) | gut metagenome | biome: gut microbiome; feature: rumen; material: fiber-attached | host: Bos | place: Iran: Karaj | collected 2018-10 | reverse complement strand
CGATAAAGCCGAGGCCGGCGCGGGCGGCCCAGGCGCGCTCCGCCAGGGGCGCGCTGTCCGTGAACGGACGCCCGCTGAAGGCGGGCAGCTCCCGCGCCGCCGCCTCGTCCGCGAGGCGGTCCATGACGGCATAGAGGCGGTCCTTGATGACTTTATGATAGTCGTCCCCCTGGGCGAATCCGCAGATGCGACTGCCGTCGGGCGCTTCGCTGCCCCGCCCGTAGGGAGCCAGAAAGCAGAGAACGGACCGGGCGCCGGAGACCAGTTTTGCTGGGTCCTCCCGTTTGTCCAGGTTGCGTTCCAGATAGGTCATTCCCGCTTGACAGCCGTCGGCGAGATATTTCTCGAAAAACGTACAATAATCCCCCAGACTTGCTATCTTTGCGACACCGGAATCGACGAATCCGAAATCGCTGCCGATCCGGCGGATATCAATCAAGGAATTATTCATTATAGCCTTTTATGAAACGTATACTTGTAGTTGGAGCAGGCGGACAGATCGGTACCGAACTGGTCCCTCATCTCCAGAAATTGTACGGTAAAGATAATGTAATCAGCGCAGACCTCAAAGACGAGCAGGTAGAAAAGATGCGCGCCTTCGGCGTGGCCGAGAAACTCGATGCCACGGATGCCCAGGGCTTCGCCGCCGCCGTCAAGAAGTACAAGGTGGACGCGATCTTCAACCTCGTGGCCCTGCTGAGCGCAACGGGAGAAAAGATGCCGCAGGTGGCCTGGAACATCAACATGGGCGCCCTGCTCAACTCGCTGAACATTGCCAAGGAGTTCGGCTGTTCGGTCTTCACGCCGAGTTCGATCGGTGCCTTTGGCACCAGCACGCCGCACGACATGACTCCGCAGGACACTATCATGCGTCCGAATACCATCTACGGCGTCTGTAAGGTCTCCGGTGAGCTTCTGAGCGACTACTACTACACCCGTTTCGGCGTGGATACCCGCAGCGTCCGCTTCCCGGGCATCATCTCCAATGGTGCGCTCCCCGGAGGCGGTACCACGGACTATGCCGTAGAGGTCTTCTATGAGATTATCAAGCCGGGCCACCACTACACCTGCGAGGTGCCCCACGACAGCTATATGGACATGATGTACATGCCCGACGCCCTCAAGGCTGTGACCGACCTGATGGAAGCCGACCCCGCCAAGCTGAAACACCGTAACAGTTTCAACATTGCGTCGATGAGCTTCACCCCGGAGATCCTCTTCGAGGCCATCAGGAAACGCATTCCCGACGCTACGTTCGACTACAACGTCGATCCCATCAAGGCTGCCATCGCAGACAGCTGGCCGAATATGATGGACGATTCCTGTGCCCGCGCAGAGTGGGGCTGGAAACCCACCTGGGATATGGAAGCCGTTATCGACGACATGCTCGCCGCCTGCCGCCGCAAAGCTGGGCTGTAGGAGAAGGCGTGACACAAAAAGAGGGCGACCCTTTGGGCCGTCCTCTTTTTTGTGTGAATACCGTTTACAGGCTCTCGAAAACCTCTTTGATGATGGCGATACCTTCGCGGAGCTCGGCCTCGGTGATGACCAACGGCGGAGCGAAGCGGATGATGTGGCGATGGGTCGGTTTGGCGAGCAGACCTTTTTCAGCCATCTTCAGGCAGATGTCCCACGCCTCGATACCGTCCTGTGGTTCGGTGATGACGGCGTTCAGGAGACCCTTGCCGCGAACCGACTTGATGAAGCGGGATTTGATCTTCATGACCTCTTCACGGAAAATCTCGCCCAGGCGGGCTGCATTCTCCGTCAGGTGTTCGTCACGAATGACCTCCAGTGCGGCTACGGCCACTTTGGCTGCCAGCGGGAAGCCGCCGAAGGTCGAACCGTGTTCGCCCGGAAGGATGGTCAGCATGATCTCGTCGTCTGCCAGCACGGCGGAGACGGGGAGGGTACCGCCCGAGAGGGCCTTGCCGATGGTAATCATATCCGGACGGACGCCTTCATGATCGCAGGCGAACATCTTGCCCGTACGGCCGATACCGGTCTGAACCTCGTCGGCCACGAAGAGTACGTTGTGTGCGTGGCAAAGGTCGTAGCACTTCTTGATGTATCCCTCGTCCGGAACATAGACGCCGGCCTCGCCCTGAATGGGCTCCACGAGCATCGCGCAGATGCGGTCGGCTTTCTCGTCCAGCACCTTGGCCAGTGCCTCGGTATCGTTGTAAGGAATCTGGATGAAGCCCGGGGTGAAGGGACCGTACTGGCTGTAGCTGTCCGGGTCGGATGACATGGTGACGATGGTGATGGTACGGCCGTGGAAGTTGCCGTTGCAGACCACGATCAGCGCCTCGTTCTCCGGAATGCCTTTGACCTTGTATCCCCAGCGGCGAGCCAGTTTCAATGCGGTCTCGACAGCCTCTGCGCCCGAGTTCATGGGCAACAGTTTGTCGTAGCCGAAAAACTCCGTAGCAAACTTCTCGTACGGGCCGAGGCAGTCGTTGTAGAAGGCACGTGAGGTGAGGCAGAGTTCCTGAGCCTGGTCGCAGAGCGCTTTCACGATCTTCGGGTGGCAGTGACCCTGGTTGACAGCGGAATAGGCGGAGAGGAAGTCAAAATAGCGTTTTCCGTCAACATCCCATACGAAGGGACCCTTACCCTTGGCGAGGACCACGGGAAGCGGATGGTAGTTATGAGCACCGTATTGGTTTTCCAGATCGATATACTTCTGGGCGTTAGGTGTGATATTCATAGCGAATTGGAGTATTGAATTAATGGTTTTTCAAAAGTACAGATATTCAGTTGAAAATACAAATCAAAACATAGGAAAATGCTAATTGGCGGCCCATGTGACGGAAAGCGGATTTCCGGTAGCGTCGTCCACGAAGTTCACCGTGACGGGCGTCGCGGATTTGTAACCGCTGTGAACCCAGCGCAAGTTGGTCTGCGCCAGCCAGTCGGCTGAATTCTGGGTACAGCGGATGGTCAGCGTTCCGGGATTCGAAGCGGTTCGCACGCCTTTCGTCTCCGAATTAATCGTAAAGAAGTTGCTGGGAATAGAATTGTCAGGCTTGCGGAAACCGTCGCCCACATTGAGTTCCGTCAGATTCGGGCATTTCTGGAGGAAATAGGTGATGTTCGTGGCAGAGCGGTTGACGTCCATTCCCCGGATGGAAAGCTTGCGAAGGCTTGCCATGCCGTAGAACATGTAGCTCATCAGTACGCCTTTGTCGGTGTTGAAGTTGTCCAGATTGAGCTCTTCAATGGCGTCGCACCGGTTGAAAAAGCTTCGGAAGGTGGCTACGTTCCTTGTATCGAAAGAGGATAAGTTCACTGTCTTGAGTCGGTAGCAGTGGGCGAACATGTTGTCCATGTTCACGACCGAAGAGGTCTCGAAGTTACTCAGGTCCAGGGACTCAAGGCTCTCGCAGTGCTGGAACATCCGGTAGAAGACCGTGACGTTTGGGGTTCGCATTGCGCTGATGTCAAAGACCAGTCGGGGCGCCCGGCTGCCGGCATAGACGAACATATTGCCCATATCCTCGGCCGGCGTGGTATCCAGCGATTGGAAGTTTACGATTTCCTCCAGCATGTAGAGATAGGAGAACATGTAACAGCACATTTTGTTGGAGCGGAAACTGCCTGCCGCCGTCGAGACGGTGATGGTGCTGTCTGTACCGTTCCAGTTCATATAGACGGGCCAGGGGGAGTCGTAGGAGTCAACCCGAAGCCCCGCCGTGACTTTGCTGCCGGTTTCGAAGACCACCCGCTTGACGGCGGTATCGGCCGTGGTGACAACGCGTTTGGTGCCGCTCAGCAGTTTGATGGTATGGTTGAAATCGTTACCGGGACGCAGGTAAGCCGGCTCAAAATGGTTCGTTTCAAAATCCCCGGCCACGAGCGAAATCTCACAGACTTCGTTGCGCTTCACGCTGTAGGAGGCATCCTCATTGAGGCAAATCTGCTGACTCTTCCCATCCGGGGTGTAAAGCGTAATGGTGAGGCCCGTGTAAGTGTTGGCCGGAACGCTGATGTAGAACGAGACGGGATTTGTGCCCAAGGCCACGCCGCCACAGTCCAGCCGGACGCCGTCGCTTCCGGGAACGACAGCCTGCTTTCCGCTGCGGAAGAACTGTCCGCTGAGGCCCTGGTCAGCTTTCAGCACGATTCGGTCAATCTTGATATCTGTCAGCGCGGTGGTTACATCCAAACGGATAAAACCGCCCAGGTTACAAAACCCAAAAGTCAGATCTTCCGAGGTAGCGCACATCGGTACCTCTGCCACGCCGCCGGCCCGGTAGGTCTGGACGGAGGGCAGGATGCCGTCGGCCAGGGAGGCCGGATACCAGGCGGTATAGGGGCCGGAAGAGAGAGTCGGCGTCCCTTCGGGAGCGAAAGTGGCGGTAGCGGCGCCGCCGGATTCAGCTGTATAACATGCGGTGACGGTACCGTCGGTGACGGCAATCCGGTCTCCGGTACGCCAGAGCACCTGGTAAAGGTTGCCTTCTGGCAGCAACTGGGTGCGGGTCATCGCCTCCAGGGAGGCGGTCACCTTCCCGTCACCCGGAACGCAGGGACCAGTCAGGGAGCAGCCCGTCAGGCAAAGGGCGGCGGTCAGAAGAATCATCGGGATTGCAAAAAACTTTTTCATAGCGGCCTCCTTTATTAATACTCCCAGGAAACACTGATTGTGTAAGGTGCTCCGTTGAGGACACCCGTATCGGCATATTCCGTACCGAACTTACCGTGGTTGGTGACGACGGTCGGGACGGATTCGCACTGCACGCCGACATACCAGGTGCCCGCTTCCAGCGTGGGCCAGTAGAGTTCCTTCCAGGGCTCGGTATTTTCCAGCGCGTACTGCGCATCCTCCTTGAAGGCGAAGGTCCCTTTGGCGAGCCGCAGGCTCAGCTGATACCCTTCGAGCGAGGCGAGCCGGACTCGGACGTTTCGGGCGCCGTCGGGCAGGGCAAAGACAAAGTGGTGGCACTGCCTGTCGCCGATCCGGGTGTAGGCAGGTTTCTGGTCTTCCGTGGTGCAGGTCATCCGGCGGGTCTCGCCATTGTGGAGGATGCCCTTCACCTTGGCGATGCCCAACCCGTCAAAGCAATAGCGCACCATGGCGGCCATCAGCAGGAGGTTCTCCCCGCTGGGAACCTGTTCAGGGTGCGATCCGCACGGAATGACGCGTCCGGTCCACTTGTCCTGTTTCCAGGCGATGATGGCCGGATGGCCGTGCATCTTGGTGGAGTCGGGAATATCGAAACGGGTGAGTACCTCGGTGCCCGGTACACAGTCGTAGTTGATGAAGCAAGGGCCGTTGTGGTGGCGGACCGAATCGATATAGTGGTCGCCGCCGAAATCGTAGTATTGCAGCAGCGGACTGTCGGTCGGGAGCACGTGGCCCGGATAGATCTGCTTCGTGGAGAGCGAATTGCAATGCCCCGGCCAGATACCCATGTAGTTGCCGGAAGTGGCGCCGTTGAGGGAGGTGCCCCTCGTGGCCACGTAGGCGCCGGCACACGATCCGAGGTACGAACCGCCTTGTGCCACAAAGGCGCGGAAGCGGTCGCGGCCGTCGGGCCCCAGGGAATAACCGTGATCGCTGGATCCTCCGCCGCGCACATAGACCATGCGGTAGCGCGGTTCCCCGTCGGGATAGAGCAGGCGGCCGTTGGTGTCCTCGTTGGATCCGGCCACCATGGCGGTCTGGGCAGCATAATCCGCCGCCGTGGGGTTGCTGCGCGCAATCATCATGTGCTCGATCTCGAGCCCCAGGAAGTCGGACACGGGCAGCGTATCGTTGGTCGTGAGGAACATACCGCTGTTGAGGAACAAATCTTTGTAGAAGGCTTTGTTCAGCACATCCTCGCGAATGGTGACCTCTTCCGAAGCATCCTTGTAGTTCACCGGATCAAAGGCGACGTAGCGGGCGCGTCCCGCTCCGGGGGCCTCCTCTTCCTGTTGCATATAACCGAACCCTTCATCCAGGATGGTCAGCACGAATCCGGCTCCCAGCGCTTCGGGGGGAACGATAAAACAGCAGCTTCTGCGCCCCGGCAACTGGCTTCCGTTCAGGATGCCGCTTGTGACGGTAGAGTTGCCGCCGGTCACGAAAGGCTCCGTGCCCGGCTCGCCTGCCTCATTGTCGCACAGGCGCAGGATCAAGATGTTGCGGTCTTCGGCGGTATTCTCACAAATGACGTGTGTCGGCACGCCGGCCTCCGAAAGCGTGACGATGGCCTCACCCCACAGAGCCTCGTCTTTCTTGGATCGGAGCTGAATCTCGCGAATGGGGCGGGCCGCGTCATAGCTGACCTCCACCACGTTGCACAGGTGATGGAAATCCAGCCGCGCATCTGCGCCACCCAGCGCAACCATCGGCATATCCTGCAGGTTAAAGCCGCCTTCTTCGTTGTAGCGGATCTGCGGCAGGCCAACCCTCAGGTTGTTGCCGTCGCGGACCACGGTCAGGTTTTCCGGCCAGAGGGCCAGGCATGCCTTCTCGTAATCCTTATAATTGTCAGCCCGGAAAGAGGCGAGGGAGCCATCCACGGCCAGCGATCCGGCAAAGGGGATGCGAAAATCCTGACTTGTGCCTTCCGGAACAATCCGGATAACGGCCTCCTTAGGCCAGGCGGGCTTGCCATACCCTTCGAGCGCTTCCAGGGAGGCCTCAAAATGGTCCGCGGACTCGGGCTCGATGGGCGGCGTGTCCGGGCATCCTGTGGCCAGGAAAAGCGTTGCCAACAAAGCCGGCAGGGCGATTAATCGTCTATTCATGTTTATTTGTGAGGAGAAGAGGTTGCAGTGCTCGTTTATAAATACCTGTTAACCAGGCGATCGCCATACCGTAGTTGACCACCGGCACGCCGGCCTCGATGACGGCTTGCAGGCGATTCTGCAGCTGGCGCGCGGTGACCATGCAGCCGCCGCACTGAATGGCCAGCGCGTATTGTGAAAGATCTCCCGGGTCATCCAGACCGCTCACCATCTCGAATTTGAGCTGTTTGCCGCTGTGTTTGCGGATGAGGGCCGGCAGTTTCACGCGGCCGATATCCTCGCAGTTTGCGTGGTGGGTGCAGGATTCCAGCATCAGGATGCGGTCGCCGTCTTTCAGGTTATCCAGCGTCGCCACACCGGCCTTGTAGGCCTCAAAACTGCCCCGGCTTCGCGCCAGCAGCATGCTGAAAGAGGTGAGGGGGATGGCCTCCGGAACGATGGCGGCCACGCGGGCGAAGGCCTGGCTGTCGGTGACCACCAAGTCGACTTTGCCATCGGCCTTGGCCAGATAATCGGCGAGCTGTTCGGGCTGCAGCACCGTGGCAACGCCGCCGCCGTCCAAAATGGCGCGGATGGCATTGACCTGCGGCAGAATCAGCCGGCCCTGCGGCGCTTCACTGTCAATCGGACAGACCAGTACGATCTGTCGACCCTCGGCCACCAGTCCTTCGAACATCGGACGTTCGATGGCAGCAGTGCCGCTGACGGCATCGCGGATGGCGGCGGTCAGCCGGTCGCGGGCGGCCGTGTCCCGCGCGATGCTCGAGTATTCCACGGGCTCGGTCTTGTATTCGTTATTCGGCCGCTTGCGAAGGTCATCCTTTAGCGATTCCAGGTCGCTCTTGTTGTGCACCAGGACCAGAGGGACATTCAATTTCTGCAGCAGGTCCGCCACCCGTGCAGCACCTTCCGGAAAACGGTTTCCGGCAAAGACCAGGATGCCCAGGTCCACCTGCTGCGCAGCGGCCAGGCTTTTGGCTACCCGTTCGCGTCCCAACGCTCCGCCGTCATCGTCCAGCCCGGCGGTGTCAATCACCGTGCAGATGCCGATTCCCGGCAGTTCGATGCGCTTGCGAACAGGGTCGGTCGTGGTGCCGGCCACATCGGATACGATGGCCACCTCCTGACCGGTCAATGCGTTGATCAGCGAGCTCTTACCTACGTTTCGGTCTCCGAAGATGCCGATGACTCTGGGTTGCGACATGGCGGGATTCTGCGTTTTTTGCGATAATCGTCAAAGATAACAAAATTCTCGCGTATCTTTGTAGACAAGAAACCAAAAATGAAGGCTATGAAAAAGTCAGTTCTCGTATTCCTGTTGTTGATGGCAGCGGGCGTCGTCTCTTCTGCTGCCGGCCGGCTCGTGGCCGACTCCCTGCAGAGTCGCATTCTGGGTGCAACCGTTCATTGCAACATCTATCTTCCGGACGGATTCAATAAATCCAACGACCCGTATCCTGTCATCTATCTGCTTCACGGCCTGACCGATACCTGGGAAGGTTGGCAGAAGAAGGGCCACATGAAAGGCGTCGCTGACGAACTGATGGCCTCCGGCGAATCGGCCAAGGCGGTCATCATCATGCCCAACGCCGGCCATCCCAAGCCGCAGGAGGTCTGGAACGGCTATTTCAACATGCCGGGCTGGAACTATGAAGACTTCTTCTTTCAGGAGCTGATCCCGACCCTGGAGGCCCGCTACCGCTGCGGAGGCGACAAAGGTCACCGTGCGGTGATGGGGCTCTCGATGGGCGGTGGCGGCAGTGTGGTTTACTGCCAGCGCCATCCCGATCTATTTTCGAGCTGCTATGCGATGAGCGCCTGGCTGGACAACAAAATGACGGAAGTCGGCGCTCGCGGCACGGACAACAAATTTGCCATCCTCTGCCAGGCAGTGAGCGATCATTCCGCCATTGATTTCGTGGAGAAGGCCACCCCCGAGACACTGGACGCCTTGCGTACCGTCAAATGGTTTATCGACTGCGGCGATGATGATTTCCTGCTGAAACTCTCCGTGGACCTTTACTTCCAGATGCGCACCCGCGGTGTCCCCGCCGAATTCCGCGTCCGCAACGGCGCCCACACCTGGGAATACTGGCACCAAGCCCTCCGCCTGGCCCTTCCCTTCGCCTCCCGCAACTTCGACCGCTAGCGAGAGACTCTTTCCCTACTTGCCGGGCTCCGCGGCCCGGGAGCTTTGCTCCCTCGGGGCTCCGCGCAGTCGCTGACGCGACATGCGCTCCGTCCCTCCCAACGTCTACTGCGTCATTTGGCTCCGGAAGCGAGCTTCCTTCGCCAAATAACTTGTAGCCGCCGGGCCCCGTCCCGCTATCTCTGTCCGCGGGTGGACAGACCCTCTGGAGCAAACTCCGCGGCTCCGCTTCCGCCCGGCACTGTCGCCTCGAGATTTTTCAAAAACGGCTTCCCTTTTTCAACTTTTTTCGCTCGCATTACCACCCGCGACAATTTTTTTCGACTATTCGTCCCACCCCCTTGACAGGGGCTTGGACGGCATTTATCTTTGCCACGCTAGATTGTCGAAGACCGGTATGAAAGAAAAACTCAGCCCCCAATACATTGACGCCGTTCAGCAAATCAAAACGGCGATTCTTAAGAGCCAGGCAAAAGCCCTTGCAAGCGTCAATCAAGAACAACTGGCTTTGTATTATGGGATCGGTCGATACATCTCATATAATACGAGGAAAGGCTTCTGGGGAAAAGGAGCTATAGCCACAATTAGTGCAGAATTACGGGCAGAAATACCAGGGCTAAAAGGCTTCTCTAAGTCTAATCTAAAAGCTATGCGCGCTTTCTATGAAGAATGGAGGATGCTTGAAGCCAATTCGCCAGTCGCGACTGGCGAATTAAAGATTAACGGGCCTGGAACGGCAATTCATCAGTTGCGACTGACAAATTACGATAGTTTCCCAATTGTCGCTTTTATGAGTATCGGGTTCACACATCATTCTGCAATCTTGACCGGAACCAAATCTCTGGAAGAACGCATATTTTACATTCAACTCTGTTATGATCAAAAGTTGAGCGTGGATGAAATCCGGAAAAAGATTGCTGAAAATGCCTTTCACAATCAGGGGCGGATGCCCAACAATTTCTCCGCCACCATTCCAGAGCACAAGCAAGCCTTCCGAGCCATCCAGATGTTCAAAGACGAGTATCTGTTGGATTATATCAATGTCGAGCAGTTAGGTGCGAGGGAGGAGGATATAGACGAGCGAGTCATTGAGAATGAGATTGTTCACAATATCAGGAACTTCATCATGACCTTCGGCAAGGGCTTTACTTACGCGGGAAACCAAGTCCACTTTGATAAACTGGGCCATGATCATTGGGTGGACCTGTTGTTTTTCAATCGGATTCTTCGCTCAACTGTAGTCGTTGAACTCAAGAAGGGTACATTCAAACCGGCCTATCTGGGCCAATTATCCCATTATCTGCATGTCCTGGACGACGAAGATCGGATGGAAGGCGAGAATCCGCCCGTCGGGATAATCCTTTGCAAAGACGCCGATAAGACCTTCGTAGAGTACGTTCTGCAGGATTACCAACGTCCGATGGGCGTCGCCACCTATAAGCTACGTCAGGCTCAACTGAAGGAACTACTGCCAGATGAGGAAGAGATGAAGAAAATCCTCAACTCCCGCAGTGCGATTCTCCCAGAACAATGATTTTTTGCTAACTTCGCAGCGACGCCGCGCAATTGTGCGTCCCAATAGAAATATCATTTCGCCCTTCTTCGCGATAATTGGCTGATGCTCAAAATGTTGCGGGGGGGGGGTGAAAACTAGTTAAAGGGGGCTGGTTTTCACTGAGAAAACCACCCCGTTTTAATTAGGTATGAGCAAAGCCTCCACCGCCTTTACTTTTTTCCGGAAAGCAGTGTCTCTCTTGCTACTTCCGGTCTTTTTACAGAGCTGCGCAAATGACGTTGACAAACAAATCACCGCGACCTCTGAAGAACTTCATGACGTCGTATTTCATGCTGTTTGGGATTCCGAAACCAAGACAACCCTTCAAGACAATGGCGCTATCTGGTGGATGCCGGATGATGAGATTGCGCTGTTTGTGAACTCAGTAGATAAATACTGTCTACGATCCAATTGTGAAAAACCATCACCAAAGACGGATTTTGTCGGTTCGATTGGAGAATGCGAAGAGAGATACTATGCAATTTCTCCATATGAAAACGCCACAGATTGGTACTCTTGTTTTATCATTCCGTCCATCCAGTATTCCCCGGCAGGATCTTTTTCGCCATCTCAAATGGTCAGTTTTGCAAGTACGAATGACGATCATCTGTCTTTTTACAATGCTTTTGCTGGCATCCGATTTAGTGTGGTTCATGAAGGAGTAACCAAAGTCGTATTCAAGAATAGAGGGGATCATGAACCGATAACTGGCCGTATGGAAATTCCCTTTCCAGCCGATTTTCCTGAAAGTCGGACTATTGTATGTGGAGATAGCGACGTATCAAACACACTGACAGTATATCCCGCCGAAGGTAAGTACTTTATACCAGGGGAATACTATTATGCTTCGTTAAGGCCCTATTCGACCTCACTTATTATTTCTTGTTATACGGAGACGCAGGTTGCAACTATAGCAAAAGCTGATCGTTATTTTGAAAGATCAACCGTGGTTACACTTAGTGAAATCGACAAGGATCATACTTATAACAATATCGAAAACTATACCTATTCAACACTAGAGCCAATCACCTCTCTTCTTCCCGACGGGATTGATAAAGATGCCATTACGACCGCCGTGTTCCATACTAATAGTAGCCGAAAAACAGAGATGATTGTTCCTTGTTCTATTCCTCGCTATATCAGTAGTGGCTATGATTATGACACAGAATACATCCCTGTTTACTTCGAAATGATTGGGTCAGCGGCACATTTCTATACGGAAGCAGACAGATACAGGATGGCTGGACCATATAGTATAAACTTCTTTGAGTGGCATGAACTGAAATCGGTTGACCTCTCAATGTTCAACACTGAGCAGGTTACAGACTTTCGAAATATGTTTTGGGGGTGTTATAATCTTGAGAGTGTGAATCTATCAAGCTTTGAAACAAGCAACGCACAATCATTTGCCATGATGTTCGAGAATTGTCGCAAGCTAAAAAAGCTAGATATCAGTAATTTTAGTTCAAGAAGCGTTAGATACAATGGGGCCGAAAGCCCATTTACTGGGTTTTTCTCCGAATGCTTTAGGCTTGTTTCTCTAGACCTAGGTGATTTTTGTCTTAACGAAGATGTTGATGGCGGCATGCATCGCTTTGCTTGCATCAGTCACAGATGTGCAATACGATGTAATTCTAGTACGAGAGAAGTTCTTTGTCGCCAAAGTTCCCACCTCTCAAACGAACAGTCGATCACCTGGGTTCTTCCCGGTGAGGAGATGCCAGACCTTGAGCCATATACATTTGATTACTATAGCACGGATTTCAGTAAGGACAAAACATTCCAAGTTCTTCAAAAGGCAACAATTGGAAATGGTCTCAATATTATTCTTTTGGGAGATGGTTATTCCGACCGCATGATAAATGATGGTACGTATGATGAAGATATGATAAGGGCGAAGGATGCGATCTTCAAAGATGAGCCCTATGCAACATTCAAAGACTGTTTCAATGTTTACGCCGTATACGCAGTATCTGAAAACGAGATAGCAGGAGAGTCCAATACTGCACTTGACGCCTATATTGGAGGGATGGATCCAATCAATGGTCCGGAGGCGAGCTTTTTAGATTATTACCTTGACCAATATATCAAAATTCCGGATGCCGACATCAGTGAGACATGTGTTGTGATTATCCTTAATCAAGAGGCAGGATTCGTTGCCGGTGTTACTCATTTAGGGCATTATATGGAAGGCAGTGATTTGCACGATAATACTGACTATGCTAAGGGAGGCTCAGTCGTCATGATATGTAGACAGCTAGGGGACGACTATCCTTATGTTGTTGCCCATGAGTTTGGCCATGGCTTTGCCAAGCTTGGTGATGAATACTGTGTATATGGAGGCAGTATGCCAGACTGGGAAAAAGACTACTACAATGAGTATTCAAACAAATATGGATGGTGGGCAAATCTTGATTTTACTAATGATCCGTCAGTGGTAAAGTGGAGTAGATTCTTAAACGATGAGAGGTATATAGGGACCGGGATAGACGTTATTGAAGGGGGAACATATGCTAGGGGAATATGGCGTCCGTCACAGAGTAGCATCATGAATAATAATCGAGGGATGTTCAATGCTCCCTCTCGAGAAGCAATCTACAAAAGAATACATAGGCTTGCCTTTGGGAAGGAATGGCAATATGACTATGAAACGTTCGTAGAATATGACCAAAAAAATATTGCCGCTGAGAAAGCCGCTCAATCTGTGCCAAAGGCTTTACAATTACCTGCATCGGAGTTGCACATGAAACCATTCAAGAAGATAGAAAAGGAAGTCATGCCCGATGGGACGGAGAGAATAAGAGTCATCATGAACTAAAAACGCCAGAACCATGAAAACGAGAAATAACGATAAAAAGACATATATCTCTCCGGTAGTGGAGATGGCTGCAACTGAATCTGAACGCGTATTCTGTGCCAGTGGAGATCACGAGGGAATCACCATTCAGGACTGGTACTGGGCTGAATACTTCTTGGGAGATTCGTTCCATTGATGACCGTGGCTAGTGTCCCGTTTTCTGTGCCACTAGCCACGAAAACCCGGGAAAACGTGGCTAGTCCCCCTATTTTGGGGACACTAGCCACACTTTACGTACGGCGTCGGCTTTAGATGCCCTTCTCGGCCCAGTAGATCAGGAGGCTGGCGGGGTGAGAGAGGGTGAGGGTGAATGAGGTGCCCTCGGCGACGTTGAGGGTGGCCTTCCAGAGGGTGTCGAAGACGACGGCGTCGGTGGGGTAGCGGAGGCCGTCGGCGTGCACTTTCAGCGTGGGATCAAAGCTGAAGAGCGAGATCTCCTGACCGGGACGAGAAGGCAGCGTTGCCGAATCCCGAATCACCTCAAAATGACCGTAATCGGACCACATTTCCACGTGGCAGTCCGGGGCCTGAACGGTATAATCCGCCAGCAGCGAGATGTTGCCCAGGGTGTGGTCTTCGCGGCGGCCGGTGCCCCCGAGGATGACGATCCGGTCGGGCTGTAACTGCAACGCCCGGCGGAAGGCCTTGGTCTGGTCGTTGCACTCCTGGTCGCGGTCGTGGAACAATTTCGAAGCGTAGCGCTCCTGAAAATCGACATCCAATGAGTCAAGGTCCCCGACAATCCCATCGGGCTCGAATCCTGCAGCCACCGCTTTGGCGGCCGCCCCATCGCAGCAGAGCAGCACGTCCGCTTCGCGCATCAAGCGAAGACACTTTTCAGAAGTAGGGAAGTCCCCCTGGGCCAGAATGACGACGGTTTTCATGGCCTAACCCATCCGGTATTTTTCGAGGTCGCGGAAGCCCAGCAGGAAGCTGGCCACATCCATCCGTTTCTTTCCTGCAACTTGTAACTCGGTGATGCGCAGCACGTCGCGTCCGCACCGTACCTGAATCCAGTTCTTACCGTCCGTGGAGAGTGTACCCGAGCCCGCAGGTTCCGGCTGCACGAGAGCCGAATCCCGCACAATATACGACTCGTAAATCTTTACCGGAATCTCTTCTCCGGCTTCGTTCACGAAGACCGACCACGCTGCGGGGTAGGGGCTCAGGCCGCGGATGAGATTGTTGATCTCGCGGGCGCTGCGGTTCCAGTCAATCCGTCCCAGTTCTTTGGTGAGCTTCGGTGCCGGACGCAGTGTGACGTGGTCCACATCCTGGTTCTGCGGCTTGGTCCGGTGGTCGCGAATCTCCTCGACGGTCTGGACGACAAGCTTTGATCCCATCTCCATCAATGTATCGTGGAGCGATCCGGCATTGTCGTAATCCTCAATCAGATAGCTCTGCTGCTTCAGGATCCGGCCGGTATCGATCTGCTCGTCGATCATAAAGGTGGTTACGCCTGTCTGCCGTTCGCCGTTGATCAGCGCCCAGTTGATGGGGGCGGCGCCGCGATACTGCGGCAGCAGCGAAGCGTGCAGGTTGAAGGTACCCAGGCGCGGCATCGCCCAAACCTCGCGCGGCAGCATCCGGAAGGCCACCACCACAAAGAGGTTTGCCTTGAAGGCGCGCAGCTGCTCCAAGAACGCCGGATCGCGCAGTTTCTCGGGCTGCAGCACCGGCAGGCCGTGCTCCAGGGCATAGCGCTTGACGGCGCTCTCGTTCACCTTCTGTCCCCGTCCGCTCGGCTTGTCGGGCACGGTCACCACGGCGCACACATCGAATCCGGCCTTCAACAGCGCATCCAGCGGTCCGCAGGCGAATTCCGGCGTACCCATGTAAACAATGCGGATCCGTCCGAAGTCCTTGCGGAAGAGGTTGCGGACCTTGTAGTAGCCGCGCTTGATCCAGACTCCCAGGTTCTTGAAGAAGACCTTGTAGCTGTCAAAGTTGACCAGCGACGAGTCCTTGGTGGAGCGATATGTCAGGTAGATACCGATTGGCAGTAGGATGGCGGTGGAGATGAAGGTACCCTCGAACGGCGTGATGGTGCCTTCACGCGCCAGTTTCTTGCCAGTGATATCGATGATGTAGTAGATCAGGAAGAAGAAGATGGAGATGATGACCGGCGTGCCGAATCCACCCTTGCGGATAATCGCCCCCAGCGGACCTCCGATAAAGAAGAAGATGAAGCAGGCGATGCTGAGGGTGAACTTGCGATACCATTCGATATTGGTGCGCCGCAACGGGTCCACATAGTGGTAATCTTCACGGACACAGTTCTCTATCTGATCCACCATCAACGGGATGTTGCCGGCCGCGTTGCGGATGGCCTCCAGCCGCATCTCAGGAGAAATGTCCGCGAGCAGCGAATCCACGGCCAGGTTGCCGCGCATCTTGTCGGCCAGCCAGAGAGAGTCGAACTGGAAGTTGTATTCGAGCGCGGAGGTGCGCATCACGCGCTTCATTTGATAGAAACGCAGCGAATCGTATCGGTGGGAGATGGAGTCTCGGTCGTGGCTGAGCGCCCGGAGCCCCTTGGCCATCACCTCATCGCTGAAACGGTCGTCGTCCGACCGGGTGAAGGTGTAGTTGTCCAGGCAGATGATCAACTCCTGCTCCTTGAACTTCAACCGGTTCAGATCCAGCGTGGTATCGCGGTAGCTCATGCGGTTGGTCTCCTGATAGGAGCAACCGTCGTAGAGATGGAACACCAGGTTCTGCTTGTCGGGCGAAATGACCATCCGGCCCGAATCGGCCAGCGTGACGCAGGTATTGCCGTTGTGCGCCGTGTGGTCGTAGATGATGAGTTTGTGCATCATCTTGGTGCGGTCGTCGCGGCTGTCAATCCGGAGGATATAGCCATCGATGCCGTCGTAGAAAGTGCCCGTCGGAATCTTGATCTCTTCCTTGGTTTTGCGAATATCGTCGCGGAGCGTGTATATCTTGCTGTAGGAGACCGGGATGAGGTTGTTGGCCGCGAAAAACGCGCCGATACTGATCACCACGGAAACCCAGATGAGCGGCGTGAGGATGCGCGGCAGTGAGATGCCGGCCGCCTTCATGGCGAGCAGTTCGTTCTTCTCGCCCATGCCGCCCAGGGTCATGATGGAGGCCAGCAGCGTAGCCAGCGGCAACGCCATGGGAATCAGCGTACAGGCCGCCCAGCCCAGGAATTCAAAGATAACGCCCAAACCGAGTCCCTTCCCCACCAACTCGTCGATATAAACCCACAGGAACTGGAGTGCCAGGGTAAATATGACCAGAAAGAAGGTGATGAAGAACGGTCCAATAAAGGACTTGATCAGGAACCGGTCGAGTTTCTTCATGCAAGTTCTGTCAGTTTGCGCTCGGCGTCGGCGAGTCCGTCAGGGTTCTTGCCGCCTGCCGTGGCCAGGAACTTCTGGCCGCCGCCACCGCCCTGGATGAACTTGGCGGCTTCACGGATACGGGCTGCCGCATCGGCACCGGCAGCCACCAGGTCGTCGGTGTACATCAGCGTCAGGCAGGCTTTGCCGTCCGGGGTGCGGAACGCCGCTGCAAAGAGGGTGTTCGTGGCCTCGTTGTGAATCATGAAGGCCATGTTGCGGATATCGTCGGGATTATAGACGCCCTGCGGCAGAATCACCACCTTGTGGCCGTTGACCTCGCGGGCCTCGTGCATCAGTTTGTCTTTCAGTTCGGCGAGTTTCTTCCGCTCGACCTCTGCCAGCGTGACGCGCATGGATTCGTTCTCCGCGAGCATCTTCTCGATGGCGGGCACCACGTTGGGCACGTTGTTGAAGAGGGCGCGCACCGCTGCATAGGCATCGGCATCGGCTTCCGCCAGTTCGCAGGCCTTTGCGCCGGTCACCGCTTCAATACGGCGTACACCAGCTGCCACGGCACTTTCAGCCACGATGCGGAAGTAGCCGATCCGGCCGGTGGCCGAAGCGTGGGTACCGCCGCAGAGCTCTACTGAATCGCCGAAACGGATGACGCGCACCGAATCGCCGTACTTCTCTCCGAAGAGTGCCATGGCGCCCAGTTTGCGCGCCTCCTCGATGGGCATTCCGCGACGCTCGTCGCGCGGCAGGTCGGCGCGGATCAGTTCGTTGACGCGGCGCTCCACCTGACGCAGCACTTCCGGTGCAATCTTCTCATAGTGGGAGAAGTCGAAACGCAGGTAGTCCGGGCAGACGAAGGAACCTTTCTGTTCGATATGGGTGCCTACGATCTCGCGCAGCGCGAACTGCAGTAGGTGGGTGGCGGAGTGGTTGGCGGCGGTGGCATCGCGACGTGCGAGGTCAACCTCGGCCGTAAACTCAGCTTCCGGCTGTGCGGGGATGCGCTCCGCGATATGGATGGGCAGGCCGTTCTCCTTGATGGTGCCGGTGATGCGGATGGTCTCGCCGGCGGCCGAACGGATGACACCCGAGTCGCCCACCTGGCCGCCGCTCTCTCCGTAGAACGGGGTGCGATCGAATACCAGCTGGATCATCTCCTTGTTCTTGGCCTTGACGGTGCGGTATTTCATGATGCGGACCTGCGTGGAGGTCTCGTCGTAGCCGACGAATTCCGTGGAAGTGAACGGTGCGAGTTCCACCCAGTCGCCCGACTCGATGGCCGTGGCGTTGCGGGCACGCTCCTTCTGCTTGCCGAGTTCCACCTCGAAGGCGGGCATGTCGAT
>JAEEGL014460879.1_pt1 | contig 17968 bp, 8 predicted proteins | sample 9134231 | NCBI WGS metagenome assembly JAEEGL01 (sample SAMN16246548, study PRJNA631951) | gut metagenome | biome: gut microbiome; feature: rumen; material: fiber-attached | host: Bos | place: Iran: Karaj | collected 2018-10 | reverse complement strand
TCCGGTGTCTCCAAGGGCACCGTGGACAGGGTCATCCACAACCGTGAGGGAGTTTCGCGGAAGAGCCGCGAGAAGGTGCAGAAAGTAATCCGCGAACTGGGTTACGAGCCCAACGTGTACGCTTCCGTACTGGCGTCGAGGAAGGAATACGAGATTGCAGTACTCCTGCCCTCGTACAAATCCGGGGAATTCTGGGAACTCGCTGAGCCAGGGCTGGACAAGGCCGCTGAAGAGGCTTCGTCATTCAACATTTCCATAGAGAGGACCGGTTATGACCAGTACGACCTGGAGTCGTTCAAGGCCGCATGTGAAACCGTGCTGTCGGCCAGGCCCGCCGGCGTGGTGATGGCCCCGATGTTCAAGAACGAGACCGCGGTGTTCGCCTCCAGGCTGCAGGAAATGGGGATTCCCTACGTATTCATCGACTCCAAGATCGAGCAGGACGGATATATGGCCTATTACGGCCTCCCGATGTACCAGAGCGGCTATCTCTGTGCAGACCTCCTATGCATGGGACAGGTCCCGTCTCGCGTGGCGGTGGTGCGGATAATCCGCGACAAGCACCGCCAGTCCGACCCCACCGTAACCCGCCGCGCAGGATTCCTGGACTATATGGCCGAGCACCATCCCGACTGCGCCATAGACAACGTCTTCATCGAGCCCAACCAGCCCGGGCAGGCAGCCCGCGCCCTCAAGGAGTATTTTTCCACCCATCCCGACACCAGACACATCGTCATGTTCAATTCCAGGATCCACCTCATAGTGGACTTCCTGGAGAGATACGGGCTCAAAGGATGCCGCGTGATAGGGTTCGACAACCTTCCTGCAAATATCTCGGCCCTGAGGAAAGGGGTGGTGGACATGCTTGTGACCCAGCATCTTGAAGAACAGGCACATAACGCCATCCAGTCCATGACCGACTACATAGTAAGAAAGAAGTTGCCCCTGCAGAGGGACAACTTCATGCACATGGATATCCTTACGCGCTACAACGCCGACTAGCCAAGCACTGCTTCCACTGCTGTCCTCATGCCCTTTTCCTGTATGAGGGCGAGGTTTTCCGTAAGCATTGCAGCAAGGCCGGGGATTGCGTTGAGGTCTTCTCCCCAGATGAAATCCGCACCCAGGACACCCTTTGCCACCGCGGCCACGTCGCCCGTTGCCCAAAGATCCTGAAGGAGGGCCTTTATGGCCTCGTCGTCGTTCACCACAATCTCGTCTTCTCCCCTCTTTCCGCCCTTGTAGTAGGTGCAGATGGCTGCAAGTCCCAGCACAAGGCACCGGGGAAGTTCGCCCTTGCGCTCCAGGTAGGTCTTGAGACCGGGGAGGTCGCGGGTCTTGAACTTGGGGAATGAATTGAGCATGATGCTGGTAACGAAGTGCTTGACATAAGGGTTGTTGAAGCGGTCAAGTACGTCGCAGGCAAATTTCCTGAGTTCCTCCTCGGGAAGGTTGAGGGTGGGAAGCAGCTCGTCGAACATCACCTTGGTGACGAATTTTCCGATGAGCGGGTCCTGGCAGCACTCGCGGACGGTATTCAGTCCGCTGAGGTAGCCAACCGGTGACAATACCGTGTGGGGACCGTTCAGGAGGGTCACCTTCCTCTCGTGATAAGGGGCCTCGCTGGGGACAAAGAGGACGTTCAGTCCGGCCTTGTCGGCGGGGAATTCCGCGGCGACCTCCTTGGGTGCCTCAATCACCCACAGATGGAAGATCTCGGCCTTGTCCAGGAGATGGTCGTCGTAACCTGCCCTCTCGCAAAGGGCGGCCGCATTGTCACGGGGATAACCGGGGACGATCCTGTCCACGAGGGTGCTGTAAACGCCGCAGCTCCCGAGGAACCAGGAGCGGAAACCCTCTCCCAGATTCCACAGGTCGATATACTGCAGGATGCACTCTTTCAGGTGTTTCCCGTTCTCGAAAATGAGTTCGCAAGGGAAGATGACAAAGCCCTTGGAAGGGTCTCCGTTGAAGTGCTCGTACCTGTGGTACAGCAGCTGGACGAGTTTTCCGGGATAGGACGATGCCGGGGCGTCGTCAAAGCGGCAGGAAGGGTCGAAGGCGATACCGGCCTCGGTGGTGTTGGAGATGATGAAACGCATCTCCTCCTGCTCCGCGAGGGCGAGGTATGCCTTGAAATCGGTGAACGGGTTCACTCCCCTGCTGATAACGTCGATAAGGTCAACGCTGTCGACGGGCTTTCCGTCCAGAAGTCCCTGGAGGTTGAGGTGATACAGGCCGTCCTGCTCGTTCAGCCATTCCACCATTCCCTTCTCGATGGGCTGGACAACCACCACGGAAGCGTTGAAATCGGTCTTCTGGTTGGTCTTCCAGATGATCCATTCGATGAAGGCGCGGAGGAAATTGCCCTCGCCAAACTGTATCACTTTTTCAGTATACCGCTTTGCCTGCGGTGCTGACGTTCTGTTTAATCTTTCCATAATTATTTATCAGGTAACAGGTTACAAGGTAACGCCGGTTTTGAAGATGGCAATTTCGCGGTAGCCGCTCCGCTCGCTGCATACACTTTCGCCGCTTGCGACGGCAAGGGTGTAGTCAATGAAGCGTCCGGCGACCGTTTCCATCGGTTCGTCCTCGGCAAGGACTCCTGCATTGAAGTCAATCCAGGTTTTCTTATTCTGTGACAGAGGGGTGTTGGTAGAAACCTTCATCGTGGGGACGAAGGTTCCGAACGGTGTGCCGCGTCCGGTTGTGAAAAGGACCATCTGGCAGCCAGCGGCGGCAAGTGCCGTGGAAGCCACCAGGTCGTTCCCGGGAGCGCTCAGGAGGTTGAGTCCCCTCACTGACAGCCTCTCGCCATAGCGGAGGACTCCCCTGACGATGCTCTTTCCGCATTTCTGGGTGCACCCGAGCGACTTTTCCTCAAGCGTGGAGATGCCTCCGGCCTTGTTCCCGGGCGACGGGTTCTCATACACCGGCATGCCGGACTGTATGAAATACTCCTTGAAATCGTTTATAAGCGACACCGTCTTGTTGAAGGTGTCCTTGTCCTGGCAGCGGTTCATGAGTATCGTCTCCGCCCCGAACATTTCCGGGACCTCGGTAAGGACGGTGGTACCGCCCTGGGATACCAGCCAGTCGGAGAATACGCCCAGGAGAGGATTGGCGGTTATTCCGGAAAGACCGTCGGAACCGCCGCACTTGAGACCTACCCGGAGTTCCGAAGCGGGGACGTCGACCCTCTTGTCGGCGGAAGCCACAGCGAATATCTCCCTGAGGAGCCCGAGCCCGTATTCCACCTCATCTTCGACCTTCTGGCATACAAACATTTTCACCCGGGTTCCGTCCACCGGACCAACCAGGGTACGGAACTGCTCCAGCTGGTTGTTTTCGCAGCCAAGGCTCACCACCAGCACACCTCCGGCATTGGGATGACGGACCATGTCGGAAAGGATGGTGCGGGTATTGTCGTGGTCCTGGCCCAGCTGTGAGCATCCGTAATTGTGGGGAAAGGCCACAACTGCGTCCACGCTGCCCTCCTTCCCTGCGATCTCGGCCCTGAAGCGGTCCACGATCTGCTGGCAGATGCCGTTTACGCAGCCAACGGTCGGGATAACCCAGAGCTGGTTGCGCACACCCACCTGGCCGTCGGCACGGCGGAAGCCCTTGAAGGTACGGTTTTCGGAAGAAGGGGCGATCTCAACCAGCGAAGGGGCATAGGTATAGTCCAGAAGCCCTTCCAGGTTGGTTTTTATGACGCTGTGGTCAACCATGCTCCCCTTTGGAAGACCCACTGTGAGATGCCCGGTGGGATATCCGTACTTTATGATGTTTCCGCCCGCGGGAACATCCTCCAGAAGGATCTTGTGTCCCCTGGGGACGTCGGAGCGGAGCACTGCGCCGCCGACGCTCTCTCCGGCACTGAGGTCGGAGAGGGCAACGGCGACGTTATCGGCAGGGTTAATCTTGATCCAGCGCATCAGAAGTTGAAATATGCCTTGGCGTTGTTATAGGAGATATCCTCCACCATCTTGCCTATGAAACCGATCTCGGATGCAGGCAGGCGGCCGCTTTCAACATCGGCCCCGAGCACGTCGCAAAGGATGCGGCGGAAGTACTCGTGGCGGGGATAGCTTATGAAACTGCGGCTGTCGGTGAGCATTCCCACAAAGCGGCTGAACAGGCCAAGGGTGGAAAGGGCGTTCATCTGCTTGCGCATGCCGTCCTCCTGATCCAGGAACCACCAGCCGGACCCGAACTGCATCTTTCCGGGGAAAGTGCCGTCGTTGAAAGTGTAGGCCATGGTCATCATGACCTCGTTGTCCTTGGGGTTGAGGCAGTAGAGGATGGTCTTGGCGAGGGCGTCCTCGGCGCACAGCCTGTCAAAGAACCTGTGTCCTGCGGCGGCTGTGGGGAGGTCGTGGATGGCGTCGTATCCCGTGTCGGGTCCAACGGCCTTAAACATCTTTGAATTGTTGTTCCGGATGGCTCCCACGTGGAACTGCTGGGCCCATCCCGCACGGGCGTCCATCACTGCCATGTCGTGCAGGAAGGCGCTGCGGAACTTCTCCAGTTCCTTTGGACCAGGGGCAATGCCAAGGAGTACTTTCTTGAAGATGATTTCAATCTCGATCTCCTTGTAATCAGCGGCATAGAAAGTTTCCAGGCCGTGATCGGAAAGCTTGCAGCCCATGGAGGCAAAGAAGTCGTGACGCTTCTGGAGGGCCTCGACCAGGTCGGCATAGGAATCGATTTCCTTATCGGCAGCCTCACCGAGTTTCTTCAGATAGGCCTTGTATGAAACCGGGTCCTCGATGGCCATGGCCTTGTCGGGCCTCCAAGCCGGGATGACGCGGGTGCCGAAAGGCTTTTCAGCTATCATCCTGTGATAACGGAGGTCGTCGGCCGGGTCGTCGGTGGTGCATACCACCTCCACGCCGAATTTCCGGATAAGCGCCTGGCCGCGGAACTCCTCCGTGGCAAGCAGGGCGTTGCATTCCTCGAAAATCTCGCGGGCCGTGGCCGGGCAGAGCAGCTTGTCGATGCCGAATACCCTGCTGAGCTCCAGGTGGGTCCAGTGGTAGAGAGGGTTCCGCATTGTGTAGGGAACGGTCTCGGCCCATTTCTCGAAGGTTTCCCACGACGACTTGGTGCCGCCGGTCAGATACTCCTCACTTACCCCGTTGGCCCTCATGGCCCTCCACTTGTAGTGGTCGCCGTAATGGCCGTCAACGAGCCAGAGCTGGGTGATGTCCCGAAACTGGATGTTGGTGGCTATCTGCTCCGGTACAAGGTGGCAGTGATAGTCGATAATGGGCATCTTTTCCGCGTGCGAGTGATACAGCTCGCGGGCTGTATCACTTCGCAGCATGAAATCTTTGTTGATGAATGACATGGTCTCTAGCGTTTACGGATCCTGAGGGCCGGTGCGGAAGGGTTCCAGCGGGCCGGGCCGATGTCGGCGCCCTTGAGGGCGTCACTCGTAAGGGTATAGTCTCCGGACGTAGCGTCGGCGACGGGCGAAGCCTCCAGCACGCCGCCGTTAGCGGTGCCAAGATCCTGGGTGAACGCATCGTTCCAGAAATTGGAGGCGGTGCAGTTGTAATACCAGTTCTTGCTGAAGGTGGGAACGGTGACCCCCCCGGTAGCCTTGCCCAGAGGGGTGTTGCTGCCGGTCTCGTTCAGGAACAGGTTGTTGTACACCAGATAGGTTTCAGGAGTGGACCTGACGTACAGGATTCCGTTGCCGCTTCCGATGCAGCACCCGTCGAACAGGTTGTTGCGGATAATGGCTGAACCTGTGATCCTGCCGGCATCGGCACGGATGAAGTCGCGTCCGCCCATCACGGTGCAGTCCTCGACGGTAACGGTGGTATAGGCACCCTTACGGATATCGAGGGTTCCCTGACCGCCCTGGAGACCGCTCAGCAGCACGTTCTGGATGAGCAGCGAGCCCACGGTGGCACCTACGTTGTCGTAGAACACGCTCTTCTTCACATGGTCCACGGTGCAGTTGCGGATGACGATCTTGTCGGCAGTGCACTCCGCAGCCACGTTGAGGAAGTTGTTGTCGGTATGCTGGGTGAACTCGATTCCCTCGATGATGACGGTTCCGAGGTCGCCTCCGTCCAGGTTCAGCTGGCTGAAGGATACCTTGGTCCCGGCCTCTCCGTGGAGCCTCATGCCGGCCTTTACGAGGAAGGTCTTCTCAAACTTGTAATCCCCGGCTGCGAGGGTGAGGTCGGTCTTGCCGGCGTCGATCGCAGCAAAGAGTTCGGTGGTGTCCTTCACCGTGAAGGTCTCGGAAGGAGCGATGTAAGCCGAAGGGTTCCACTTGGGAGCACCTACGCCACAGCTCTTTGCGAGGTTGTTGACAAGGGTGAAGTCGTTGCCGGCCGCATCCTTGAAAGGATTCTCGGCAAGCACGAATCCGTTGTTGGCAACGGCGATCTCGGCTGTGATGCATCCGGTGTAGAAGTCCTCTCCGATGTTGTACCAGGCGTTGCGGGACATTGCAGGCACCGCGGCGGTGGTACGTCCGCTTATCGACTTGAGGATGGAGGCAAAGATATTCTGCGACACCACATACTTCTGCTGGGTGGTTGACCTCACGCAGAGGACACCGTTGGCGTTCTTGGGATCGTTGAGGTTGTAGAGGGTGTTCCTGCGGATGAAGATTTCCGAAATGGTCACGGTGGCGTCGATCCTCAGGAAGTCACGACCGCCTACGACCGTGGATTCCTCGAGGTTGAATGTCCCGATCTTTCCGTTGCGGAGATCGAACACACCCTGGCCGGTACCCATCGAGTAGACCTCGAGACCCTTGAAGGATACGGTGGCGATATCGAACTTGTCGGCATTGTTGGAAGCGTAGATAACGCTCTTGGCGAAGTTCTTCACCACCACATTCTCCACGACGATGGCGTCGGCCTTGACGCCGGCCGAGTTGTCGAGGTCGATGAAGATGCCCTGAGCGGTCTCGGTATAACCGGTCACGTTTCCGGACTCGTCCTTGGCGGGGATATTGGCCAATGCATCCACGGTGAGGTTCTTCAGTGAGAATGTACCCACCTCCTGGCCGCTGAGCTTGAATCCGCCGAGAATCCTGGCACCGTCCTGGCCCTTGAGGGCGAGAGGTGCGGTGACCTGGAGGATGGCCGATCCGTCGGGAGCACCGTCGCCGTCGCCATCGCGGTCGGCGAGGTTATAGTCGCCGGGGGCGAGGGTTATCTCTGACTTGCCGGCAAGGAGGGCGTTGTTCAGTTCGGTGAGGTTCTTCACCACGAATTCGCCGCCTTCCTCTCCACCGGCGGAAAGGACCGCGAAAGCGGCCGTCCCGGCCTCGGATTCGGTATTGTAGATATCATCGGCCGAAGGGTTGGCGTATACCTGTGCGATGTAGCTGCCCGGATCGAGCATCGATACGGTTCCACCGGGGATGGTATAGGATGTACCTTCCTCAACGGGATATGTCTTGCCGCTGAACACCACCGAGTAGCTTCCGGCACCGGGGACCGCCTCCCAGGAAATCACCACGTCGGTAGCCTCGCGGGCGGTAACGACTGCAGGGTCGGCCGCGGCCACGGGGGCCTTGAGGGCGGTGTTCACGGGGGTCACGTCGGTAGACCAGGCAAGCTTTTCGATGCTGACCGGACCGGACACCCAGATGTAGACAAGCGACTCTTCGGTGATGTCCTTGATGATTATCTTCTGGGCATTGTCCTGGTCGGTGAGAGTGGAGGCGCCACCCTTGACGGTAACGGTACCGCCGGCGACGGGGCCCACGCCCACGAGCACGTGGTTACCCTTCCGGGAAGGATCGGACGGCTTGATGAGGACGGAACCGGGAGCGTTCACCTTGAAGGCAAGATAACCCTCGAGCGGGAAGTTCTTGCGGTTCACCCTCGTGGCCTCCTGGAAGTTCAGCATGCCGTCCGCGGTCGATACGGCATACGCCTCGCTGGCGTTGATGTAGAGGTCCTCGCGGACCATCTCCTTCTTGATGGTGCCGCTGAACAGTTTGGCATCGGCCAGGTTCCATGTATGGGAACCTTCAACCACGTTCATGGTAAGGTCTTCGGCCTGCTCGGCATAGGGAGTCCACCACTTGGATGCACCCACGTTCTGCCCCGAGACCTCGGAATCCGGATCCAGATTAAAGTATCCGCCCTTGGAGTTGAAGCAGGGGTCGGTTGAGAGCATCTTGGCATTGAACTTCCCGGTGGAATACTTGTCGGTGAAGTAGGTGGCGGGAACGTTGTAGTACCAGTTGTTGGCTCCGTTTATGGAAAGGTCGTCTGCGCCCTTGTACTTGGTGGCGGCACCTCCCATGGCCGCGTCGGCCGCCATGTTGAGGATGAGGTTGTTCTTGAACGAGAACGACGAAGGGATGCTCTGGAATCCGAGGATACCCACATTGTAGTCGGCCTTGATGGGATTCAGGTTCTGGATGGTGTTGTTCTCGAAGCGGATGTCACCTATGGTGGTGGGCTCGTCAATCCTTAGGAACGTCCTCATACCGTTCACGATAGTGTTGTTGAGGATGTTCAGTTTGGAGATGGTGGAAGCCTTCCTCATGTCGATGACGTCGCCGCCGTTGTTGTTGGTGTTGATGTCGAGGATGTCGCAGCTGTCAAAGGTCAGCTCACCCAGGTTCATGGTCTGGTCCCACTCATAGAGAAGGCCCTTGCTGTACTCGCGTACGATACAGTTCTTGAAGGTGATGGACTCGATCTCGGCAGTGGCTTCGGCAAAGTCCTTCTTGTCCTTATGGAGCTGGATTACAAAGCCGTAGGTCTCCTTTTCGCCGGACAGGTCAAGGTCCTCGAAATGGAATGCACCCTTGGTGAGGGGTGAACGGAACTGGAATTCACCGGCGAGGACGGGTTTGGAACCGTCGGCCGCGCTTTCGCCGTAAAGCGATACCGGAACCTTGAGGTCCTGGACGCCGATGGCGTACGGAGAGCCCTCCATCTTCACGAAAATCTTTGCACCGGGAGTGGTGAGGGCATTCTGCAGGGCGGCAAGGGTGGAGACTTCGGTCATGCCGGAGGGGTCGACCTGGGTCCAGACATTCACCTGTCCGCGGCGTGCGGTGAGATAGTACAGCACAACCTCATACTCGGTTGCGGGCGAAAGGGCGTTCTCCCCTTCTCCGGAGATGGTTGCAGCCGCATTCTCGATATCGGCGGCGGTAAGCTTGTAGGTATGCATGACCTCGCTTCCGGGTATGCCGTATTCGATATGGTCAACCTCTTTATAGTCAGATACTTCCTTGGACCAAGAAACGGAAATGGAATTCATGGTCTTTCCGGTTACGGCCAGGAACAGGTTGTCCTTCACCGCAAAGGTCTTGACGGAGTTGCCAAAAACCGCCCAGTGGGAATCCTTGCGCTTGGAACTCACCGCCTTTACCCTGAAGTAAAGCTTGAGGTCGGCGCTGAGCTGCTTCACATAGGGGACCTGGTCGGGAAGGATGTCCTCCTCCTTGAAGTTGAGGTCGGTCATGGCCTCGTCGTTGTACACCTCAAGCACATAGCTTTCGGCGTCCTTGGCCACATCCCAGCTGAAGGTAACCACGTCTCCCACCTGGCTGTTCACCCTGGCCTTGAGGTTCATGGGCTCCAGGCAGCGGTCCAGGTTGAGCTCTGTAATCTCGTCAAAAGGCTCGGAGGCGCAACCGGCGGCACCGGCAACGGCCACGAGGGCGAGGAACGCTGATTTAATTATATTGGTAAACTTCATAACTCATTGATATTAATAGCCATAGTCGTTCTTGATGAGGCCCTGGCTGTTGGACATGGTGTCGTTGAAGATGGGCCAGAACATGCGCTGCTCAGGATTTTCGCAGGTATAGATTCCCTCTATCCTGGAAAGGTAGAAGCCGGTGGACTTGGCATCGTCGTACTTGTTGACGTAACCGGACTCGAGGGTATAACCGGAAGGGATCTCGTCGCCCTTGCGGTAGAATACCACGTCGAGGGTGTTCTCCTCATCACCGGGAGCATAGTAGACGTCACCGCTGAGGTTGCTGTACTCACCGGCCAGGTCGCGGAGGTCCTTCATGTCCTCGATTGCCTCGTCGAGCTTGGCTTTCAGGAGGTTCCAGCGGATCAGGTCGCCCTTGCGGAGGAATTCGCCGCAGAACTCGAGGGCCCTCTCGTCGACGATGGCATCGAACATGGCATCCTTTCCGGAGATGGCGTTCACATAGTCCTCGGCCTGGTCCTCGTTGCCCGCATAAGCCCTTGAACGGACCTCCAGCAGGTACTTCTTGGCATTTGCGAGGGTGCCCACCTCATTCTCGACCTCGGCAGCCATGAGGAGGATGTCGGCGTAGCGCATAACCACGGGCTTGATGCCGTCGTCATTGCCGCCGGTGTAAGGCTGTGCCTTCATCCACTCGTAACGGTATTTCCCGAAGTACCACTTGGATATTCCGGCGAGTTCCATGTCATTGTCCTTGTTCCACTTGTAGTTGGCGCAGGTAACGGCACGGCGTACGTCGGCATCCCCGTACTTGAAATACATGGTGGGAAGCGGACCGGCATCACCACCACGCTCAACGCCCGCGGAGAAGGTGGACTTTTCGGAAGAGATGGCGAAAGTGAAATTCCACCTGCCGCGGCCGTTTCCGAAAGGAATGACGTAAAGCGTTTCGTATGCGGGACCGGCGGTAAGGTTGTTCATGTTGTTGAGGTTGTACCACATGTCGCGGTAGTTTTCCTCAAGGGAAGCCTTGCCGATGGCGTCGGTCAGATACTTGAGTATCTTGGGGTAGATCACGTCCTTGGAAAGGTCGGGATCGGAAGAGAGCGATACCTCTCCGGGATCGCCGGTGCCCACCTTGCCTTTCTCGGGACGGAGGGCGTAACCGGAAGCGGCGAGGCCGATACGGGCGTAAAGGCCCTCGGCAAACACCTTGTTCACCCTGTCGGTACGGGATGTAGCGGCAGTCTTGCCGGGGTAAGGAAGGTAAGGGATAGCCTCTTCCAGGTCGGCAAGGATCTGCTTGAAGATAACGTCACGGTCTTCCTTGGCCACATAGATGCTCTCGGAAGAAACGGAACTGAAACGGGCGGGAACGTCACCCCATGCCTTGATGAGGTCGTAGTATACCATGGCCCTGAGGGTCAGTGCCTCGCCAAGGAGGTAACGCATATTCTCGTCGGAACTGACATTTCCGTACTGGCGAAGTCCCTCGATCACGAGGTTGGCCCTCTCTATGGCAGTGTACATCAGCGGGAAAGGTCCGTTGTTGAGATTCAGCTGCGGGTTGTTGGGAAGGCAGTTGTAAGAGGCGATGTCGGTCTTGCCGTCACCCGGCTTGAAGGTATTGTACCACTCCACGTCGGTATTGAAACCGTACCAGGGCAGGAAACGTCCCCTGTAGGAGTTCACCTCGCAGAAAGCCTCGGTGATGCCGAAGATGGTTCCCTCCGCCAGCGTATAGTTGGAATAGATGGTTTCCGGATCGTAAGCCGAAGGTGAAGGGGTATCCAGGATGTTGCAGGAAGAAACCGATACGAGGGCGGCAGCGGCCGCTATGATAAGGGTATATATCTTTTTCATATTCACGTACGGATTAGAAAGTCAGGTTGAGACCGGCCACGAAACCGATGCTCTTGGGATAAGCTGAATAGTCCACACCGGGGGTAAGCGGAGTGGCCCTGCGGGTGTCCACCTCGGGATCGTATCCCGAATACCTGGTGAGGCAGAACAGGTTGGTTCCGGTCACGTAGACACGCGCCCTGCGGAGATGCACCTTCTTGGTAAGCTCCTCGGGAAGGGTATATCCGAGGGTGACGCTCTGCAGGCGCAGGAACGATGCGTCCTCGACGGCCCAGTCGGAGAAGACGGCCTGGCTGATGCACGGGCTCCACATGGTGGTGCCGGCGTTGAGAGCCTTGAGGGTAGCGGCGTCGGTGATCACCTCTCCGGTGGTCCAGTCGATGGAAGTCCAGCGCTTGTCCACATCCATCATGTCCATGAGGTTGCGGTTGTAGAACTTGCGGGAGGAGGTGAACTCGATCTTGTTGGCGTTGTACACCTGGTTGCCGATCATGAAGTTGAAGTTGGCGCTGAAATCAAAGCCCTTGAAATAGCCGCTGAGGGAGAAGCCGCCGGTGAAGTCCGGAGAGGCGTTCCCGATGATTTCGCGGTCGGCGACGGTCACCTTGTTGTCGGCGCTCCCGTCGATGTTCTTGAGCTTGAGGGCACCGGGCATAAGGTAGTTGGCACCGATGACGGAAGAGCAGTCGGCAACTCCGTCCTTCAGCACCCACTTGCCGCCGGCCTCGGCATAATCGAGGAAGTCGTCAACCTCGTAGCGGCCGTCGCAGCGGTAACCGTACATGTTGCCGAGGGGCTCCCCTACCTTCACGATGTAGTCGTCGCCTATCTCGGTGGATGCCCAGTAGGACTGCGCCATGATCGATTCAAGACCGCCGAGGTCGGTAACCTTGTTGCGGTTGAAAGCGATGTTTCCGCCGATGTTCAGGGAGAAATCCTTCTTCTCGATGATGGGGGCGTTGAGGGTGAGCTCCACACCGCGGTTACGGGTTGAACCCAGGTTGCGGAACTGGGTGTCGTATCCCGAACCGCTGATGGGGAAGTTGATCAGAAGGTCCTTGGTGTCGTTCTGGTATACCTCGACTGAGCCGGAGAGACGACCCTGGAACATGCTGAAATCCAATCCGATATTGTGTGTATATGTGGTCTCCCAACGGAGGTCGGGATTGTTCATGACCATCTTTCCGTCATACTTGACGGGAGCGTAGTAATTGGCAGCCTGGCTGAGCCATGTGGTGTTGATGGAAGCGTACTCCTTGTTGATGACGCCGGAAGGGATGTTGTTGTTTCCGGCGGTACCGAAGCTGTAACGCAGCTTGAGCTGGTCGAGCCAGGTGTGGGCGTTATCCATGAAACTCTCATTGGAAATGGTCCAGGAAGCGGCAGCCGAAGGGAAGAAGCCCCAGCGGTGTCCCTTTGCGAACTTCGACGAACCGTCGGCACGGAGGGTGGCGCCAAGCGAGTAGCGGTGCTTGTAGTCGTAGTTCACGCGGCCGAAGAATGAAAGGAGGTTGTCGTCGGGATAGAAATTGTTCACCGAGGAAGCGGGAATACCGGAAGACATGAAGTTCCATGCCATCTCGGGACCGTAGAAATCGGGGAAACCGTCCACCATTACAGTGATGAGGTTGCTCTTGGTGATGGTCATTTCCTCACCCAGGAGAAGGGTCAGGTTATGGTCGTCGTTCTTGATGACGTCCGCAAAATCGTAATTGATGGTATTGGTATTGCGGTACTTGGTGCGGAAGAGCTCCTTATGCTGGTTGGAAGGGGTATTCTTCACGGTGGAGTTGTTGGCCACGTAGTAGGTGGTGAGACCGTAGAAACGGTCGTCGCCCTGGCGGTAATCCTCAAAGCCGCCCTCAACCTTGAGGCTGAGGTTGTCGATTATCTTCCAGTTGAATGCAGCGTTGGCGTTCCAGCTGCGGCGGATCCTCTTGGAATCATTGTCGCTCACCGACATGAGCGGCGGGGCGTTGTCGCCGTAATCCTGCTCCTCGTCAACACCCACGGTATTTGCCACAAGGGGGATGGGGCTGTATGAAACGGCATGTTTCAGACGGCCGTTGCCCGATGTGGTACCGGTATCCTTCATTCCGTTTGCACCCGAACCGCGCACATTGGTGCGGGAATAACGGACGTTGAGGTCGATGCTGGTGGTTTTGGAAGTCTTGAAATTGGACTTGAAGCTGAGGTTGTCCCTGCTGTAGGTGGAGCCCTTCATGATGGCATTGTCGCCAAGATGGGCGTACCCGACGGTCCAGTTGTAGTTTTCGCCGCTGCCGGAAACGGAAGCGTCGGCACTGAATGAGGAACCGGTATTGCCGAACACGGCATCGACCCAGTTGTTCCCCTGGATATCCTGGTAGAGGTCGATATCGCCGAAAGTACCGAAATAAGGGGTGTAGTTCGTGCTCAGGTTGTCACGGGCGGGGCTCTTTGCAAGCTCATACTGGAACCTGACGAAGTTGCCGGGATCCATTGCCTTGATGGCCTTGCGGTTGGCCATGGTCTTGCGTCCGTAATAGGTGTTCACCTTGACGGATATCTTCTGGCCCTTCTCGGCGCTCTTGGTGGTGACTATCACGACGCCGTTTGCACCGCGGCTACCGTAGATGGCCGTGGAGAAAGCGTCCTTGAGGACATCGATGGATGCGATTTCCGAGGAGGAGATGTCGTTGATGGACTCCACCGGGAAACCGTCCACGATATAGAGCGGAGAGCTGTCCTGGGTTATGGAACCGCCGCCGCGGACACGGATCTTGATGTCGGCGTCGGGATCGCCCTCGGTAGTGACGACGGAAACACCCGCCATCTTTCCGGAGAGGGCCTGGCTTACGGTGGTGACAGGCTGTTCGACGAGCTTGTCGCTTCCGACGGAAGCAACTGAGCCAAGGAGGTCACGTCTCTTGACGGTAGCGTAACCCACCACGACCACCTCGTCGAGGAAAGTGTTGTCAGCCATGAGCACGACGTCAATCACTGAACGTCCGCCGATTGGCTCCACCTTGTCGGCAAGGCCGATGAAGGAGAATACCAGGTTCGCTGCATCGGCAGGGACTGTGAGCGTGTAGTCTCCGTCGAGACCCGTGATGGTACCGGTGGTTGTGCCCTCTACAAGGACTCCGGCCCCAATCAGCGGTTCACCGTTCTCGTCCTTGACCACACCGCTGATGGTAGTCTGGCCAAGAACCGGCCACGCCATCCCAAGGCAGAGAACTGCAAGAATGAGTTTCTTTGCTGGATTTTTCATGGAATGCTGATTATTGGTTAATTAGATATAGATAATTGATAATCTTTTATTTCTGTGCAGAAACGATATCCTTGACAAGATAGTGGAGATACATCTCAAAGTTGGAATAGCGACCGTGCTTGTCGAGAGATATCGCCTTGGCATCCGCAGGCGAGGCCTCGTCCAGGCCGAACATTTCCTCAAACCAGTCCGGCATCCCGTCCTTGTCGGTGTCGATGACATTGTCCAGTTCCCCTGCAGTGGCCTTGTACTCCGGCCAGCCGCCCACGGCAGTCTGGGTATCGATGATACCGCCGGTACTGCCGTTGCCGCCGTTTTTACAAGTGGCGGTACCCTTGCGGGCGTCGTTCACAGCCCTCAGGTCAACCGCGTCGCGGCGGAGCGAGGCGCCGGACAGGAGCAGGACCTTTTCAAAAGCATCGGCGGCGCTGTGGGTCGTTACCTCGGCCTTCTTGCCGGTATTCCCCAATATCTCCAGTTCATTAGGGAGCAGGCAGCCGTCATTGGAGATTGTGGTCCCGTCGGTTCCCTTATTGCCGTTGATTTCCTTCCAGTAAACCCCGGAGGCATTGTCGGTGGAGATATCGGAGTATTTGGTATGCACGTTCCCGTTCATGTAAAGATGGGGGAAACCGTATGCGTAATAGGTAGTCACATCGTTTTTGGTGAGCTTGTAAACCCCGTCGGCCTCGATGAAATAGTGCTTGTCGGAAGAAGCCGGGCCGGGTTTGTAATAGTTCCCCACCATATTGATATAGGCGCCCTCGCCGCCGTAGCATCCGTTTCCGGAGCCCCAGTTGTAGTTAACGTTGTTACGGTAGTCCACATTCCCCCTGCGGGCGGGATTGGCCGGGTTCTCATAAATCTGCGGATGGTCGAAGCGGGGTGTACGGTTGTTGTGGTTGGAAAGGAGATTATGGTGGAACGACGCGTTCTTTCCGCCCCATATTCCGCCGTAACCATGGCTGCCCTTGCCGTGAACGGAGTTGGTAAGGCTCTCGGTGAGGAGGCACCACTGCATGGTGAAATATTCGTTACCGTAGAACGACGAGCACTCATCGGTAGACCAGCTCATGGAGCAGTGGTCAAGGATGATCCGCTCATGATAACGTCCCCAGGTGGCGTCGTCCTCGGTTTTCTTCTCGTCGCCCATGCGGAAACGCACGAAACGTATTATCACGTTGTCGGTCTTTATGACCACGGAATAATTGCGGATGCATATCCCGTCGCCGGGAGCAGTTTGGCCCGCTATCGTAAGGTCACCGTTCTTTATCTCCAGGGTCGACTGAAGGTCGATGATGCCCGCCACGTCAAAGACTATGGTCCGGGCTCCCTTCTGGTTGACCGCCCAGCGCAGGGTACCCTCCTTACCGTCGTCGTTGAGTTTGTCGACATGAAGGACGCTGCCGCCGCGGCCTCCGGTTATATACATTCCGCCGCCCTCGGCGCCCGGGAAAGCGCGGGCCACACCGTCTTCCTCGCCGGCAGGGATGTCAAAATAGGTGTACTTGTCGCCGGTAACCGGATCGACGGTCCCCGGGGCCTCACCTGCGGTGGTGGCTTCAAGATACTCCGACCAGGGGGATTGGCCGTCAGCAAAGACGGCGGACACCGCAAAGCGGTAGGCGGTTCCCCTCACCAGGCCCTTGACCTCCACAAACCGGTTGGTGGTGTTTCCGGAATCCACCTCATTCCCTTCCTTCAGGAGCTTCCAGGCATATCCGGTTGCATCCTTCACCTCGTCCCACTTGAAACTGAGCGAGTTTTCAGATGCCGTTCCATAAGTCTTCAGTCCTGTGGGTGCCTTAAAGGCCACATTGCCGGAGTCGTCTCCCTCGGGCTTGCTGCAGGTTGCAGACAGCAGGACCAGTATCGCCAGCGGATAAATAAATCTCATAATCTTTCATATTCGAGCGCAGCCCATACCAGGGGGCCTATCCCCTTGGGATCGTTGCTGCGCACGGGTTCATTTATATAATAGTCATAATCGCCGCGGCGGTTGTCCTTTCCCCCGAGCCCGGCCACTTCACAGCAGGAATTGAGGTTCACGATGCCGTCGTCCACGGTAACGAACTGCTTAAGGACGTTCTTCCAGGTCTGCTCAGCATAGTCCCTGCAGTCCAGAATGCCCAGGCGGCATCCCTTCAGGAGGGAATAGGAGAACATTGCGCTGCAGGTAGCCTCGAGGTAATTGCCCTCGCGTCCAGGGCAGTCCAGGACCTGGTACCATACTCCTGCATCCAGGTCGGCAAAACTTGGAAGGGTCTCCCAGAGGTTCCTGAGTATATCTGCAAGGGCCTCCCGCCCGGAGTCCTCCGGCATTATGCCATAAACGTCAACCAGGGCCATGCAGTACCAGCCAAGTGCCCTGCCCCATGCATGGTCGGACTGGCCGCTGTCGGGATTGCACCAGAACATCTCCCCTGTGGAGTCCCAGGCATGACGCAGAAGACGGGTCTGAGGGTCAAAGGTGCGGTTGAAGGAAAGGCTGAACTGATGGACGATATCCTTGTAGCATGCCGCCTTAAGGCTGTCGGGGACAAACCTGGCGGTATAAGCCGCATAGAAGGGTTCGGCCATGTAAAGGCCGTCGAGCCACATCTGGCCCGGATATATACGCTTGTGCCAGAAACCGCCCTCAGCCGTCCTGGGCTGACCTTTCAACTGCGCATATAGGGTATCCATGGCCATCCGGTACTTTTCCCTGCCGGTTATGTCGTACAGCCGGAAAAGGGTCATTCCCGGGCAAACATGGTCCACGGAATAATTGGACATCTTATATTTATATATGGTACCGGTGCTGTCGATGATGCTGTCGTACCAATTGTCCACGTACTTCAGCAGGGAATCCCGGGTCATGCCGGTACCCTTGAAAGCTTTCCCGGGAAAGGCGTCGTAGACGTCCAGGAAAGACTTGAGTTCCAGGCCGGTGGTGTAGTTCCACTTGAGGCGCCCTTCCTGGCCGTCCAGGAAAGTGGCTTCCGGACAGCGGATGATCTCGGAGCGGACCACCTCCACCGGAAAAGGAGTAATGCCGGAACATCCGGCAAGTATCAGGGCGTACAAGGCAGCGGTCAATGCGTTTCTCATTTTTCTGGCAGATTGTCTTTAAGAGGTTCCCAGGGTTTGGAGTCCCCGTCCTGCTGCATTACGTTACGGAAAGTATACCCGGCAGCCTTCCCC
>JAEEGL013483616.1_pt1 | contig 17968 bp, 22 predicted proteins | sample 9134231 | NCBI WGS metagenome assembly JAEEGL01 (sample SAMN16246548, study PRJNA631951) | gut metagenome | biome: gut microbiome; feature: rumen; material: fiber-attached | host: Bos | place: Iran: Karaj | collected 2018-10 | reverse complement strand
AGAGATCCCATCGAAGTGATATACATGGATGCGTGGAACGGACTGACATCGATCAGACCTTTCGGAAGCAAGCCGAAATAGTCCAGTACTTTGATGAACCAGATCGCATTCTTCAGAAGCAGACCGGGTATAAAATTGAAGAACTTTGCGGTGCTGTCAAAATTGCTGTCCGGATTGACTTCCTTATTTTCATCGATCAGTTTCTGGAGCTTATAATAGACGTCGTCGGCGGTATCGGTCGGAGAAAAATGCACCTTGATAATGGTTTCTTCCGCTTCGAGCGTCATTTCACGCTTGATCGTCAGTGCAACGACGATATCGTCTCCGTGTGAAAAAATACGCTGCCCGGAGATAAAGCGGTTTGCCTGGGGACGCTGGGAAATGACGCGAACATAGGCGGCAAGCAGCAAATGCATGATGCCGAATCCCTTCAGCCCCTGATTCCGCTTTTTGCGAATGTAGTTTTCCGCCTCGGTGATCTCGATCGACTCGTGAAAATAGACGCTTGCGCCGGATCGGTTCGGCATGATATATGGTGAAACCTTCGAGATCGGCTGCAGCGAACGCAGCTTGTAGCCGTCCGAACGGTCTCCGAAACGACGCTTTCTCTTCGCCGGTGTTTGCAACGCGACGGATTCCGTCTGTTCCGGCTGTGTCTGAACGTTCTGTTCTTCCATGGAATTGCCCTCCAAATACCTTTGATTCATTTTAGCAAACACGAATGTACTTGGCAAGAGTAATTTGCGGTTGCAAAACACCTTTTCGGTCGATATAATAGCCTTGATGAGCAAACAGAATTCACATAATCCGGAAATACTTGCGCCGGTCGGAACCGAAGGATCGCTGGAAGCCGCTGTTTATGCGGGCGCGGATGCGGTCTATTTCGGCGCGGGCGCATGCAATGCACGCAGAAACGCGGGACAGTTTACGGGAGAGCGGCTGAAAGACGCCGTTCGCTTCTGCCATGCGCACGGCGTAAGCGTTCATGTAACAGTCAACACGCTTGTTCGGGACGATGAACGTGAAACCGTTGCCGACACACTGACAGAGATCGCGGAAAGCGGTGCCGATGCTGTCATCGTTCAGGATCTGACGGTGATGCGGCTGGCAAAGCAGATCTGTCCCGATCTGCTGCTCCACGGGTCGACGCAGATGGCGGTCCACAATGCGGCGGGCGTCAAAATGCTCGAGGATCTCGGCTTTTCCCGTGTTGTGCTTGCGCGCGAGCTTTCGATCGAGGAGATCGGAAGAATCAAGGAACAGACGCATGCCGAACTGGAATGCTTTGTTCATGGAGCGCTTTGTATGAGCGCATCCGGGATTTGCTACCTGTCCGCTATGCTGGGTGAACGCAGCGGCAATCGCGGCATGTGCGCGCAGCCATGCCGGCTTCCGTTCGTCTGCAACGGTGCGGAATATGCGCTTTCGCTCAAGGACATGTCGCATATCGCGCACTATGATACCTATCGCGAGATCGGCGTTGCATCTCTGAAGATCGAAGGACGGCTGAAAGCTCCGGAATACGTCGCCGCAGCGGTCGATGCCGTTCGCCGCGTCAGAGACGGAGAACCGTACTCCGAACAGGTTCTGCGCGATGTGTTTTCACGCGGAGGATTCACGGAGGGATATTACACAGGCAAGCGCAATCACACCATGTTCGGCGTTCGGACGCAGGAGGACGCCAAACGTTCGCAATCGGTTCTTTCCGGAATTCGGGAATTGTATCGCGGACCGAGAAATGACGTTCCGGTTGCGATGCGGATCCGTGTCGCTTCCGGCACACCGGCAACGCTGACGGTCGATGACGGCAAACATACCGTTTCCGTTTCTGGCGAGGTTCCGGAAATTGCGCAGCGTACGGCGCTTCGCACGGAGTCCGTGGAAAAGAGCCTTCGGAAAACAGGCGGCACGCCGTTTGCGGTCGAATCCGTAACCTGCGACCTGGAGGACGGCCTGATGCTGCCGTCATCTGCGCTGAACGCGCTTCGCAGAAGCGGTCTGGAAGCGCTGTATGATGCGCGCGCCGCGCTCCCAAAGCGGACGATCCAAAAACCCGATCTGTCTTTGCCGGGTTCCCGCCGAAACGGAAAGACAAAACTGTGCGTTCGGTTCGCTTCGTTCGAGCAGTTCTTCCAAGATCTGCAGATCGCGTATTACAGCCTTCCGGTCAACGTTCTTCTGCAGCATCCGGAATGCATCTCGGATCGCGCGGCGGGTGAAATCCCGGTTCTGATCTACCCGGACGAAGAGCCGCGGACCGCAGAAACGCTGAAGCGGCTCAAAGAATGCGGATTGCGGTTTGCGCTTTGCGAAAACATCGGTGCGATCCGTATGGCGAAGGACGCCGGACTGACGCCGGTCGGCGGATACGGTCTGAACGTGACCAACAGCGATGCCGTCGAGACGTACCGCAAGATGGGCGTTTGCGCGCAGTTCGTTTCATTCGAACTGTCCGCCGCGAAAACGAGAGATCTTTTGAGCATGATCCCGCTCGGCATGCTGACCGCCGGCAGGCTTCCGCTGATGCAGCTCAGATCCTGTCCGGCGCGGACCGACAAAGGCTGCGGCGCATGCAGCGGACGTCCGGTTTTGACCGACCGGAGATCGGCAAGGTTCCCGATCGTCTGCCGGGAGCGGCGCTATTCCACGCTGCTGAACAGCGTTCCGCTGTATATCTGCGACAAACAGCTTCCGCCGCTTGATTTGGAAGCGGTTTACCTGACGATCGAAACCAAACAGGAAGCGGAAAGCCTGATCCGGGCAGCCGCTGCCAAAGCCTCGCCGGATTTCCCGCATACCACAGGGCTTGCGTTCCGGAAACTCCTCTGAATCAAAAACATCAACGCCGTTCGACGGATCTCGCCGGGCGGCGTTTTTCATATCTGCAGCCATCCATGCATAGGGTATTGCAGGGAGGGACGAGCATGGAACACTGGAAAAAACAATGGACGGAACTGCTTCCGAAGCGCGTTTCCGAAGTGCTGGAGCGCATCGAGGAAGATGCGCCGCTGCTGGAGATCAGGCTGCGCAGAGACGCGCCGATGGAACTGGTCTTTGACGGAGCGGATCGCATCGTGTTCGGAAACAACGGTACGCCGATGATCTCAGGTGAGGAGCTGAACCGCCTGACGTCAAAACTGATGGAGTATTCGGCGTATGCATGGGAAAACGAGCGCAGGGACGGGTTCATAACTGTTTGCGGCTGCAGAGTCGGACTGTCCGGACGGATGATCCGCTCGGAAGGCAATGTGCTCGGATTTTCAACGGTCTCCGGCATATGCATTCGTATCGTGCGTGAGGTCAGAGACTGCGCAAAACCGCTTCTGCCGTATCTTATGAACGACGGTACATTTCTGTCCACACTGCTCGTTTCGCCGCCGGGATGCGGGAAAACGACGCTTTTGCGAGATCTGATCCGGATCAACGCAAACGGATTATACGGCGTCAGACCGTCCCGCGTCGGCACTGCGGATGAACGCTTCGAGCTGAGCGGCGATGCCAACGGATCGATTCCGTTTGACCTGGGTATGCGTACGGATGTAATCTCCGGCATCAGAAAGGCGGACGCAATGACCAGGATCGTTTCAACGCTGGCGCCCGAGATCCTCGCGATGGATGAACTGAACGATGCAGCGGATGCGGAAGCGCTGCTTGAAGCAAGGGGAAAGGGCGTAACCGTTCTTGCAACGGCACACGGAGGATCCGTATCCGATATGCGCATGCGCTGCTCGCTCCGGACGCTCATGCGCGAACGCGTTTTTCAGCGCATCGTACTGCTCGAAGACGTCGGAAAGTGTAAAGCGATCTATGACGCCGACGGAAACCGCGTCGATGCTGCAGACGCATGAAAACCGTCGGACTTGCGATGTTGTTCGGCTTGTGCTGCCTGTTCGGGATCCGCATCGCCGCAAAGAAGACGGAACGGATGCATACGGTGAAACTGCTCCAAAGGGATCTTCAGATGTTTTCGGAGCGGATCGCTTCCGGCTGCGGATCGCTTGCGGAAATCACGTCGAAGTACGGGATCCGTTTTTCCGGTTCGCTCGACCGGTATCTTGACGCATTGTCCGGCGGGGAAACGGAAGAGAACGCGGCGGCGTGTGCGGCAGCTGCGTTTCGAAAGGGAAGTGCGGAATGGGACGGAATGCTGCTGTTCCTTTCCGGCTTGTCGGCGTCGGGACGCGCGGATCTTCCGAAGCGGGTGAATGCCCTTGCCGCCGCGCTGAACCGAGCGGAAGATGAAGCGGAGGACAATGCGAAACAGGCAAAAGCGATCCGTGTTACCGGAGCACTGATCGGCGCGGGGATCGTTATTCTATTGCTGTAGGTGCGGTATGGACGTCAGTTTGTTATTCAAAATTGCAGGAATCGGAATACTGGTGACGGTGATTGTACAGATGCTTCGGCAGAACGGCAGAGAGGAGCTGGCGACGGTCGCAGCCATCGCGGGCTTGATCCTTGCCATGATGCTGGTCGTCTCGATGATCGCGTCGCTTCTTGAAACGGTCCAAAGGACATTTTCTCTGTACTGAAATGGAAAAGCTGATGCTGATTGCGCTGATCGGATCCGTTACCGCGCTTTTGATGCGGACTGTGCGGCCGGAATATGCGGTTCTGATCGGCTGCGCTTCCGGCGCGATCCTGCTGCTCGGAGCGCTGTCGCAGCTCACGGGGATCAGGGAAACGATGCAGCGCATCTGCGAAACGTACAGCGTTCCGATCGCAGTGCTCGCAACCGTTGTCAAAATTCTCGGCATTGCGTATCTGACCGAGTTCGGCGTAAATGTTGCGAGAGATGCCGGACAGCAAACGATCGCAGGGGGATTGCTGATCGGCGGAAAGGTTCTGATCCTGTCGTGTACGCTTCCCTCTGCGGCAGCGCTTCTTGCACTCGGAGCATCATTGATCCGGGAGGCGTCGCCTTGAGGAGACTGTTGATTCTCGGATTGATCCTGCTTCTTCCGGCAATGCTTCCGGATCAGGAGGAAACAAGGGAAGGAATCGAAGCGCTGCTCGAAACAGTTGATCTCTCGGAATGGGACGATTGGTTTCGTAAAGGGGATGGGGAATGGACATCGCTTCCGTCGGAATACGTATATGAATTGTGTATGACGGAACACACGTTCGCATCCGGATTGACGCTTGACATGCTCAAAGCCCGATTGCTTCCATCCGCCAGAACCGCAGCGGTAAAGATTATGATGCTGCTCGGACTTGCAATGATCGGAACACTTGCGCAAAGCCTTTCGGAAGCACAGTCGGTCGGAGAAACGACACGGGTTGCTTTTCGGATCTGCGTTTCGTGTACGGTCATCGGTCTTGTTTTTACGGAAGTACGTTCGGCGTTGAATGCAATCAATACCGTTTCACAGACAGGAGAACTGCTTTTGCCGCCGATCATAGGGTTTCTTACCATCGCCGGAATGGAGAATACCGCGCTTTTGCTGTCTGCAACGCGTTCTCTTATTGCGGATACCGCACTCCGGTTGATCACCGCCTGCGTGATTCCGCTTGCGGCGGCCGGCGGCGTTCTTTCGATCGTCGATATGGGAACGGAGAGAATTGCACCGATCGGAAAGCTGCTGCACCGTGCGGCAAAATGGATTCTCGGCTCGATCTGTTCGCTGTTTTTGATCGTGACTGCGGTGCGATCCGTTACCGCAGGAAGCGCGGACGGTCTATTGATGAGAACGACACGATTTGCGGCGGGAAGCATCCCGTCGGTCGGTTCGCTCCTTTCCGAATCGGTCGACATCGCCTTCCAATGCCTGTTTCTCGTCAAGAACGCGCTCGGAATCACTGGCTGCATTCTTGTGGTATCAGTTGCGCTGAAACCGGTAATTTCCGTTTGGATGACGCGTAACGCACTGCGGGTGTCCGCGCTCCTTTCGGAATCGCTGACCGGGAAGCCGTATGCGGAACTGCTGCGGGCGGCAGGGGATCTGCTTCATATCCTGATTCTGTCGGAACTCGCGGCGATCGGAATGACGTTGATGATGATTGCGCCGGTTTTCGGAATCGGATCGTACGTATGAAAGAATGGATACGGATTGCGGTTACGCTTGCCGCAGGCGGAATGATTGCGGCGCTGGCAGAAGCGCTTCTCCCGCATACGGAGATTCGCAAAGCCGCAAAAACGGCGATCGGGATCGCTTTTTTGGAATTGCTCGCGACAGAGATCGCAGGCATAATCTTTTAAGGGAGATACTATAATGCAGAAGAAGGACGGTGAAACGGTGCTGACCCGCCTAAAAACGCAGGTCAAAAAGAACCCGGGGCTCGTTTATGCGCTGTATGCGGTGCTCGGATTGATCGCCGTTCTCTTCTGCGTAATCGGCGGCGATCCGCATTGCGGAGAAAGAAAACAGGGATCCGCCGAAAAGACGGAATCCAAAGTGACGAACAGTTCCGGCAAGGATTCGCTGGAACAGCGCCTTACCGATGTACTGTCGAAGATCCGGGGCGCAGGAAGGGTTGACGTACTGATAACATACGAAACGAACGGGGAGATCGTAACGGCGACGGTCAGGCAGACTGACGAAGACACGCGAAACACGAACGGCGCGTCCGGAAGCGAGGCGTCGCGCACGATCCGCGAGGTCACGGAACCCGCAACCGTGGAAACGGAAGGCGGACATGCGCCGATCGTGCTGTATGAAAAGGAACCGGTGGTGCGGGGCGTGATCGTCGTTGCGGAAGGCGCGTCGGATTTCTCGGTCCGGCAAAAACTGCAGGCGGCGGTGCATGCGGCGACGGGCATCCCGATCGAACGGATCGAAGTCTTTGAAATGTCCTACGAAGGATCATAAAAACATCATAGGAGGGAAACGATGAAAGAATTCATTCGACGCTGCGGAAAGTGGCTGAACAAACGTGTATTGACGGCGGCAGGGCTTTGCCTGCTGCTTGCGGCGGCAGTGGCAACAAATATCCTTGTAAACCGGAGCAGGGACGATGCAAAGGAATCGCCGTCACGCGAGACCTCCGCAGTTACGCAGGTTTCCGCGCAAACAAAGCAGTCCGATGCGAACTTTTTTGCGGCATACCGCGAAGAACGGGACAGCGTCCGCACACAGGAACTCGCGTATCTGGACGCGATTGTTTCGCAAGGTGCGGACACGGAGACGCTCTCGGACGCACAAAAACAGAAGCTCGAACTCGTCAATGCAATGGAAACAGAGCTGACCGTTGAAAACCTTGTTCGTGCAAAAGGCTTTTCGGACGTGATCGTCTCGATACATCAGGGCAGCATCAATGTTGTGGTCGGCGCCGACAAGCTGAACGACGAACAGGTTGCGCAGATCCTGGATATCGTGCTTCGGGAGACGGGGAAGAATGCGGAAAATGTAAAGATCAGTACGACGCTGTAGGATGAAATCGTTTTCATGGGTTTACTTTTTGGAGCTTTGATGGTATACTGATTCCGTATATAGTAAACCATTGTAAACAGGAGGGCTTATATGAGCGAATATAAGGATATTACCATCGAATCCGACGAGAACAGCGGTAAGATTGTTTTTGCGGAAGATGTCGTTGCAACGATTGCGACGCTTGCCGCTTCCGAAGTGGAAGGCGTTTACGGCATGAGCGGCTCCGCGTTTGAAGGAATCGGCGAAAAGCTCGGCAAAAAGAACTATACAAAAGGCATCAAGGTCGAAGTCGGCTCCGTTGAATGCGCAGTCGATATGACCATAATTGTCCGCTACGGTTTCCGGATCCAGGAAGTCTGCCGCAACGTACAGAACGCAGTCAAGAACGCTATCGAAACCATGACAGGACTGAAGGTCGTGCAGGTCAATATCACCGTCAATTCGATCGTTTTTGCGAAAGAAGTTCCCGCCGAACCCCCGAAGCCCGAAAATCGCGTAAAGTGATTGATTCGTCGAAGCGCATGCTTCGACGGACACTTGCGGACAAGCATGGGTAAGAGGTATTTTTCATGAAGCGTTTGGTCGGGATCCTGTCCGGGGTTCTTGCTTTTCTGACGGCAGTATTCGGCGTATGCCTGCTTTTGATCGCGATCGGCTGGCCGATATCGACGGAGCGTGTGCAGGAACTGATCGCATCGGTACGGCAGATGCCTGCGGTGCTGATTCTGGTTCTTGCCGCGTTTGTATTGATCGCGGTCGCTGTTGTTATCATGTACGGATTGATCGGAGCGCATTTCAACCGCAAAACATTCGCGGTGCTCGAAAAAAACGAACTCGGAGAAACCGCCGTGTCGTTTGCGACGCTTTCTCAGATTGCGGAGCGTACGGCGAAAAAGAGATCCGATGTGCTTTCCTGCAAAACAAAGGTCTGTGCGGTCGGAAACAGCGTCAGGATCGAAGTACGCGCGGTCACATCGCCGACGGCGTCGCTGCTGGAACTGACGCATGCGCTGCAGAATGAGATCGCGCAGGCTGTTTCGGAACAGTGCGGCAAAGCCATCGGAACCGTCGACGTGTCGGTCGACCAGGCGGAACCTTCATCGGGAAGAGCGTAATGAAACGGAGGTTGGTGAAAAAATGAAAGAGTTTTTCCAAAACCATAAATGGGCGGTGATGCTGAGCATCCTTGCTCTGATCATTGTCCTGCTGATCTATCTGATCGGTTGGTGGACGCTGCTCGCAGGCATTCTGGTTGTGATTGCGATCTTCTTCGGCCGCATGATCGACCGCGGCGGACTGGAAGCGGTCAAGGACTTTTTCCGCAATCTGTTCAGAGGGAAACGCGCATGAGCCATACGTTATCGAGAGAAATTGCCATGAAACGCCTCTATGCGGAGACGGTCGGCGGCATGGAAACCATGGAAGATGCCATCGAGCAATCCGAACGTGAGATGCTTTCGGACGAGGATGCATTGTTTTCCGATCGCCTGTATGAGGGCGTTCATGCGCACCTTGCGGAGATCGACGAGGAAATTTCGGCGCATGCAAAGGACTGGTCGATCGGACGGATTGCAAAGGTCGATCTTTCGATTCTGCGCCTTGCGGTATATGAACTGCTGTATGAGAAGGGAATTCCCGTCGGCGCAACCGTGAACGAAGCGGTTGAACTCGGAAAGGAATTCGGGGGAGAAAAATCCGCAGGATTCATCAACGGTGTGCTCGGCGCCGTGGCAAAGGTGCATTGAGCATGCACGAACCTTTGTATCTCGGAATCGATACGAGCTGTTATACCACCTCGGTCGCATGTACAGATGGAAAGAGCATCGTCTTTTCAAAGGGGACGATGCTTTCCGTAGCTTTTGGAGATCGCGGACTCAGGCAATCCGAAGGCCTGTTTCAGCACGTGAAGCAGCTTTCGCCGCTGCTTTGCGAACTGTTTTCCCGAATTGACCGGAATGCGATCGCGGGCATCACCGTCAGCGCGTCTCCGACCTCACAGGAGAACAGTTACATGCCGGTTTTTCTGGCGGGACTTAAGCAGGCGGAAACACTTGCCGCAGCATTGGACGTGCCGCTGATCCGCACGGATCATCAGAGCGGACATATCCGCGCAGCGCTGTACGGAAACGAAGATCTTTTGGAACGAAACCGGTTTTTTGCGGTCCACATCAGCGGAGGAACGACGGATCTGCTTCTTGTCGAGCCGCATCGGGACGCGCCGTACCGGATTGAACCGGTCGGATGTTCAACCGACCTTCATGCCGGGCAGTTTGTAGATCGCGTCGGGGTCGCGCTTTCGCTGCCGTTCCCGGCGGGAAGACATCTCGAGACGCTTGCCGTTCAGTCTGAACATAGAGATGTCAAGCTGCCATCTTCCGTAAAAGGGACGAGCTGTTCGTTCTCCGGCGCAGAGTCCGCGGCGCGGAGACTGCTGCATACCGTTCCGGACGCGGAGCTTGCGTACGGCGTGTATGATTGCCTTGCGCGGACGCTGTCAAAAATGTTTGCAAATGCAGCTGCGATCCACGGTGAACTGCCGTTTCTTATCTGCGGCGGCGTAGCGTCGTCGCAGCTTCTCAGAACGCTTCTGAAAACACGCTTTCGGGGCAAACTGTATTTCGGCAGACCGGAGCTGTCAAAGGACAATGCTGTCGGCGTCGCGCTTCTCGGCGCAGATCGGAGCGAAGCATGGAATCGTTAAAACCGGTATTTTCGGTGCACGAGCTCAACGAGTATATTGATATTCTGCTCGGCGTCGATCCGAATCTGAAATCGCTTGCGGTGGAAGGCGAGCTTGAAGGCGTCAAGCGTCATCCGTCCGGGCATCTGTATTTCATGCTGAAAGACGAGCTTTCGTCGGTGAACTGCGTGATGTTCCGGCAGAACGTCGCGGGACTTCGGTTCCTTCCGAAGGACGGACAGCATGTGCGGCTTGCCGGAAAAGCGTCGCTGTATCCGCGGGACGGTCGGTTTCAACTGGTAGCGAGCGGTCTTGTACTGCAGGGGGCGGGTTCGCTGTATGCGGCGTTTGCAGCATACAAAGAAAAACTGGAACGGCTCGGATGGTTCGACGCATCCGTCAAAAAACCGATTCCGCTGCTTCCGAAGGCGATCGGACTCATCACAAGCGCGGGCGGTTCCGTGCAGCATGACGTATACCAGGTAACGGAACGGCGCTTTCCGTCCATGCCGATCGTGTTTTATCCGACGGCGGTACAGGGACCCGGCGCCGCAAGAGAAATCGCCGATGCGATTGATCGCGCCAACGCGGAAAAGCGATGTGACGTACTGATCGTCGGACGCGGCGGCGGAAGCATGGAGGACCTCTGGGCGTTCAACGAACCTGCAGTCGTCGAAGCGATCCACCGCTGTTCGATTCCGGTGATCTCGGCGGTCGGGCATGAGACCGATTTTTCCATCAGCGATTTTACGGCGGACCTGCGCGCGCCGACGCCTTCCGCCGCTGCGGAGCTTGCGGTACCGGAACGCAATATGCTCGTATCGACGCTGCGTTCGCTTGAGAACCGGCTGAACAACGCGCTGATAAACGGCGTTCGTGCCAAAAGGAACCGGATCAGCCTCCTTTGGGGAGAAGCTGTGCGTCTGCGGATGCACCGCGCTGCGGAACAAAACAGAATGGATTTGGATGATGTGCATGAAAAACTCCTGCAGCATTGTCGCAACTGTATCGACATAAAGCGCAATCAGCTTGAACGGGAAACGGCGAGGCTGCGGGCTTACAGCCCGCAAAGGACGCTGGATCGCGGATTTGCACTGATTCAGAATGACAGCGGACATATCATTTCATCTGCGCAGGAAACAGGACCGGGTGATGCGGTTTCGATCCGCTTCAGGGACGGAGCGGCATTTGCAAGGATTACCGGAAAGGAAACACTATGAGCGAACAGACTTTTGAAGAAAAACAGAAGCAGTTGGAAGAAATCGTCGCCAAGCTCGAAAGCGGGAACGCGCCGCTCGAAGAGATGATTCGTATGTATGAGGAGGGCGAAGCGCTGTATAAGGACTGCGCGGATATGCTCGACGCATATGAAAAACGGTTGAACGCAACAGACAAGGAGAACGCCTGATGCAGGAAACGGAACGCATTGAAAAAGCGCTGCAGACGTTTATGGATGCGGACGATTCCGCAGCGCTGTTGAACGAAAGCATGCGATACAGCCTTCTGGACGGCGGCAAGCGAGTGCGACCCCGTCTGCTGCTCCTGATCTGCTCCATGCTCGGAGGCAGGGAGGCGGTCGCCATGCCGTTTGCCTGCGCACTCGAGATGATCCATTGCTATTCGCTGATCCACGACGATCTGCCGGCAATGGATAACGATGTGATCCGTCGCGGAAAGCCGTGCAGTCATGTGAAGTTCGGAGAGGGCAACGCCGTCCTTGCGGGGGACGGATTGTTGACGAAGGCAGCGCTTGTCCTTGCGTCTCAGAACGGATTCGATGAAGCCAAACGCGCGATTCTGGAAGGCGCGTACGCCATGGTGAGCGGACAAAGCGATGACCTGAATCTGACCGAACGCAGCGCGGAGGCGCTGGAACGGATCCATCTCAATAAAACCGGCGCATTGTTCCGTGCGGCATGCGTTGCGGGCGCATATCTGTCCGATCCGTCCAAGGCGGAAATGATGCATGTTTTCGGCGATACGCTCGGTCTGCTGTTCCAGATGACTGACGATTTGCTGGACGAAGAAAAGGATCGGGCGGAAGCCAAGCTGACCTTTGTGACCTTCTACGGAAGAGAGACGACAAAGGCGTATATCGAAGAGGCATATTGCCGCGCGGAAGCGATTCTTTCGCCGTATTCCGGCGAGGCGGCGGATGCGCTTCGTACGCTGATATCGGCATTGCGGAGTCGAACATATTGATATGAATGATTCGATTTTGGATACCATCAACGGGATCAAGGATCTGAAAGCGCTGGATGAAAAACAGCTTCCCGCGCTTTGCGATGAACTGCGCGCTTTTTTGGTCGAAAACGTTTCCAGAACTGGCGGACATCTTGCATCGAGCCTCGGCGCGGTCGAGCTGATCGTAGCGATGCATTATGTGTTTGACAGTCCGGAGGACAAGCTCATCTTTGATGTGGGACACCAGTCCTATGTGCATAAGATCCTGACGGGCAGGAAAGACGCTTTTTCGACGCTGCGTCAGGAGAACGGCATCTCCGGTTTCCCGAAATCCAGCGAAAGCGAACACGATGTTTTCAATACCGGGCATGCGAGCACCTCGATTTCCGCGGCGCTCGGCATGGCGCGCGCAATGCGGCTGAAGGGCGATAAGCATATGGCGGTCGCTTTGGTCGGCGACGGTGCGATGACCGGCGGACTGTCCTTTGAAGCGCTTAACGATGCGGGACAGGACAAGCTGCCGCTTTTGATCATTCTGAACGACAATCAGATGTCGATCTCAAAGAACGTCGGCGGTCTCAAGAATTCTCTGACGTCGATGCGAACCAATCGCAACTATAATGCGTTCAAGCGCTGGCTGGCCGGTATTCTGGAAACCAGCAGCTTCGGGCAGTATCTCAGCCGGCACATGGAGCATTTCAAAAACCGTGCAAAGCGGTTTCTTGCGCCGAATCTGCCGTTTGAGGAATTCGGGATCCTGTATCTCGGACCGATCGACGGACACGACGTTCGGAAGATCGTGAAATACCTCCGCCGATGCAGGGAACTGAACAAGCCGATGATCCTCCATGCGATTACGACAAAAGGCAAGGGGTATCCGTTTGCCGTTGAGAATCCGGAGAAGTTCCACGGCATTGCTCCGTTTGAAATCATGACCGGAAAGGTCAATTCGGAACGGCAGAAAACCTGCTCCGAAATCTTCGGCGAAACCATGCTGCGCCTTGCAAAGGAGAACGACAAGCTGATCGCGATCACCGCAGCTATGCCGAGCGGAACCGGGCTGACGGAGTTCGCAAAGGCTTATCCCGACCGATTCTTTGATGTCGGGATCGCCGAAGCGCATGCCGTCACCATGGCGGCGGGGCTTGCGCGCGGCGGTATGCGGCCTGTTGTAGCGGTGTATTCTTCGTTCCTGCAGCGTGCATTCGATTCCGTTCTGCATGACGTATGCCTGCAGAATCTTCCGGTCGTGATGGCGGTCGACCGTGCGGGGCTGGTCGGGGCGGACGGAGAAACGCATCAGGGCGTTTACGATCCGGCGTTCCTTTCCGCCATGCCGAATCTTGCGGTGTATTCGCCGTCGTCGCAGAGCGAGCTTTCCGCCATGCTTGAAATGGCTGTTTCGCGTAAAGAACCGGCGGTCGTGCGTTATCCGCGCGGATCGCTCCCGGACATTCCCATAAAAACGAAACTGTATTTCGGAGAGTGGGAGATCGTCGAGCCGCTTCGTGAAACCGTGATCGTTGCGCACGGAACGCTTCTTCCGCTTGCCAGATGGATTGCAAAAAAGAACGGAACCGGTCTTGTGAATGCACGGTTCCTCCAGCCGATGGATGAGGAGATTATCAACTTCTTTCGCGAAAACAACACAAGGCTTCTGGTCATGGAAGAGAATACCGTTTCGCTCGGAGAAAAGATCGCGCTTGCGGCAAACCCGTGCCGCTTGCGTTCCGTGGCGATACCGACCGAGGCAATCCCGCAGGCGTCCGTCATCAGACAGCGTGAGCGGTACGGATTCACGGAGGAACACGTAACAAAGATTCTGAAGGAGCTCATGGAGGAAGCATGACAAAGGTACGTCTGGATATCGAAATGGTTCAGAGGGGACTCTGTCCTTCACGCGAAAAAGCACGCGCATTGATTCTCGCGGGCGAAGTCCGTGTGAACGGGATGAAAGCGGAAAAAGCGGGCCAGGAAATTCCGTCCGACGCTGAAATCACCGTGATCGAAGACGCGATTCCGTTTGTCAGCCGCGGCGGGCTGAAGCTCGACAAAGCGGTAAAGACATTCCCGATTGATCTTGATGGACGCGTATGCGCGGATATCGGAGCGTCGACCGGCGGGTTTACGGACGTCATGCTGAAAAACGGCGCAAAGCATGTGTATTCGATTGACGTGGGGTACGGACAGTTGGATTGGTCCCTGCGAAACGATCCGCGCGTAACGGTGATGGAACGGACAAACGCACGCTTCATGGTACCGGACTGGTTCCGGGAACCGATTACGTTCGCTTCGATCGACGTGTCCTTCATATCGCTTCGTCTGATTCTCCCGCCTTTGTTCCCGTGCCTGCAGGACGGCGGAGAGGTCGTGGCGCTCATTAAACCGCAGTTTGAAGCGGGTCGTTCTGAAATCGGCAAAAACGGTGTGGTACGCGACGCGGCGGTTCACGAGCGCGTCATCCGCGAAATGATTGCGTTTGCCGATGAAATCGGATTCTGCGTTTCCGGGCTCTCTTATTCCCCGATTACGGGACCGAAAGGGAACATCGAGTTTCTTTTATACATGCAAAAGTGTAGTACCAAAAACGACGCATCCTTGCATAAAATCTCGGAATCTGTCCCGGAAATTGTGAAAAATGCCCATTCTATGGGAAAGAATAGTTAAAGTTTATTCATAATTTTCTTGCCATTTCCGTATTTAGATTGTATAATGATTGTACAATATTCACAAGTGGGAGGTTGCGCTATGCACCTTATATTTGCGGTGCATGCCGGAAAAGCGTCACTTGCATCCGCTTGTCGTCGATTGATGAGAACAGCCGAGGAAGCAGGTTTTTCCTGCTCCGTGCTTGATCCGGACCGACCTGTTCCGGGCGGGAACGCTGCCATCGTTGCTGTTGGCGGAGACGGGAACTTTATCCGCACCGCGCACGCAGCATGCAAAAACGGTCTGCCGCTGTTCGGTGTGAATTGCGGACGGATCGGTTTTTTGACCGAATGGACGGAGGACAGTTTCCCGGAAGCGCTGCGACTGCTTACGGAAGGCGCTTATACGATCGAAGATCGTCCGATGCTGTCCGTATGCGTGAACGGAGAAACCGAGAGGAGCTGCTTTAACGACCTGCTTGTCTATAAGCACTCGTTTTCGGGCGTCATGAAGATCTCTCTTGCGATCAACGGACAGGAAACCGGTGATTTGTTCGGAGACGGTCTGGTGATTTCGACGTCAATCGGCTCAACGGGGTATTCGCTGTCGGCGGGAGGACCGATCCTCGCCGACGGACTTGAAGCAATGATCGTCACACCGATCTGCGCGCATACACTGCATTTTCGTCCCGTGGTGTGCTCGGCGGATTCGAGCATTTCCATCGTCATGGACGCGAAGGGTGTCCTTGCGGCGGACGGAGACCGGTTCCGCTCCGTATCGCGCGGAGACAGGATTACGGTCACAAAGTCGAATCAATCGGTAAAGCTGATGACGTTCCGGCATCGCAATCTGTTCCGGTTGATCTCGGAAAAACTGAATTGAACTGAGGTAATGGAGTCATGAAACCAAAGAGACATGCAATGATCCTGAAGCTGATTGCTGCAGAGAATGTCGAAACACAGGAGGAGCTTGCCGCACTTTTGAGCGCACAGGGGTTTAATGTCACGCAGGCAACCGTCTCCCGCGATATCAAGGAACTTCGCCTGATTAAAGTGCTGACAGGCGAAGGACGTTATAAATATGCAACAGTGGAGAAAGCGGAATCCGACTTGCAGGAACGCTTCATCCGCCTGTTCGGCAATTGTGTCGTGTCGATCACCTCCGCCGGAAACCTGATTGTCGTCAAGACAATGGCGGGCAGCGCGGCCGTTGCCGCGGAAGCGATTGATTCCATGAAATGGCCGGAAATTGCCGGATCCATTGCGGGCGATAATACGGTCTTTGTCGCCGTCCGGGAAGGAAAGAACGTTTCCGACATCATCAAGAAGTTCCAGAAAATGATGAAATAACGGAGGGCGTTGTGCTCACTCGTTTACAAGTTACGAATATTGCTTTGATAGATAAGTCCGACATTGCTTTCGATGCGGGCTTTTCTGTATTGACCGGTGAAACCGGCGCCGGAAAATCGATTCTGATCGAGTCGGTCAGCTTTGTGCTCGGCGAACGCGCAAGCCGTGAAAGCATCCGCACCGGCGCAGAGAAAGCGTCTGTCGAAGCGACCTTTTTGCTTTCACCCGATTCTCCCGCTTTTGCGTATCTTAAACAGCAGCAGCTCGACAACGGTGAGGAACTGGTCCTGTATCGTGAGCTGTCGCTCAGCGGCAGAAACGTGTGCCGCGTCAACGGCACGCTCGTCAGCACGACCGAACTGAAAGCGATCGGAGATCTTCTGGTCGATCTGCACGGACAGCATGCGCATCAATCCCTCCTCAATCCCGAAACGCATCTCGAACTGATCGATGCGTATGCAAAGATCGATTCGGATGGGCTCAAATCCAAAACCGAAGAAGCGCGGCAGACTGCGCTGCAGGCAAAGCGAGATCTCGATATTCTGAAGAACGGACTCCTTGAACGTGAACGACGCATTGATGCGCTTCGGTACCAGATCAAGGAGATCGACGCCGTTTCTCCGGTCGAGGGGGAAGAGGAACAACTGGAAGCGGACCGGCTTCGCATGCGCAACGCGGAAGAAATCGTCGAAGGACTGAACAATGCATATGATGCTCTGTTCGGCGAAGGCGGCGCGCTTTCGACGCTGACGGATGCAAGGGATTCTTTGAACCGGATCGGCGCATATGACGAGACATACCGGAACCTGTCCGAACGTACGGACGACGCCTATTTTTCTTTGGAGGACGTTGCCTACGAACTCCGGGACAGCCGCGACGCATTCCGCTTCGATCCGTCGCTGCTGGAGCAAACGGAGAGCCGTCTTGCGTCCTTGCAGAACCTGAAGCGTAAATACGGTGCAACCGTTTCGGAAATCCTTGCATATCGGGAGAAAATCGGGAACGAATATCAGGTTCTGAACGACGGTGAAAACCGGGTCGATGCGTTGGAAAGGACGTATCGGGAAGCGGTGGAGCGATTCGGACATCTCGCAGAGCAGCTCTCGGAACGCCGCAGACATGCTGCGAAAAAGCTCATGGAGGAGACCGTCAGGGAACTGTCCGAGATGGGAATGCCGCACGCTGTCATGGAGACACAGTTTACGAAGATTCCTCCTGTACAGCTTGCGGAGACCGGAATCGACGAAGCGACATTTCTGCTGTCCGCAAACCGCGGAGAACCGGTCAAACCGCTTGTCAAGGTTGCGAGCGGAGGCGAGATGTCGCGCATCATGCTGGCAATGAAAGCCGCGCTTTCGGATGCGGATCGCATAGAAACATTGATCTTTGATGAGATCGACACCGGGATCTCCGGCATGGTTGCAAATGCGGTCGCCGAAAAAATGCGCGCCCTGGGACGAAAGCATCAGGTGCTGTGCGTGACGCATCTTCCGCAGATCACAGCGCATGCGGATACGCAATATGTTGCATACAAGTATTCCGACGCGGAAAAGACACACAGCGTTACACGACGTCTGACCGAGTCGGAACGACCAAAGGAGATTGCGCGGATCATGGGCAGCGGAGAAGACGACACTGCGGCGATGGAACACGCAAAACGCTTGCTGAAAGCGGCAAAAGAATAAGCATACGAATGAAAAAGACCTTCTTCGGAAGGTCTTTTTTGTATGCTTTTT
>JAEEGL013407203.1_pt1 | contig 17968 bp, 29 predicted proteins | sample 9134231 | NCBI WGS metagenome assembly JAEEGL01 (sample SAMN16246548, study PRJNA631951) | gut metagenome | biome: gut microbiome; feature: rumen; material: fiber-attached | host: Bos | place: Iran: Karaj | collected 2018-10 | reverse complement strand
TCCTCGGAGGCGGCGGAACGGGAAAATCGACACTCATCAATCTGCTCGAAGATTTGTTCGTCGGTTTTTCATATTCGATTCCGAAAGGCTTCCTCGTCGCCCAGCGTATGCCGTTCGAGAATCCGGCATCGGCATCTCCGCACCTTGCAGAGTTCGAGGGAAAGCTCGTCGCAATCTCGCAGGAAACGCCGAAAGGAAGCGTCCTGATTTCCGACGTGTTCAAGACGCTCACTGCTGGCGACACCGTAAGCGCACGAAAGCTGCACGAGAACCTTCGGAAATTCAACCCGACGGCGCAGATAATCGTGGTTTCGAACTACGACCCGAAATTCAACGGACACGACGACGCTATCATCCGCCGTCTTCTCGTTTTCCGCTTCAATATCAACCACAGGGCCGCAAAAGACGACTCGAAATTCACGAACATCAGGGAGTATCTCAAAGACGAGTATCCTGCAATCCTTAAGCTACTTGCAGAAAAATACATCGTCCTTCAGACAAAGTTCAAAGGAAAAGTTCCTGAAAGTCAGGAATGCATCAACGAGAAGAACAGCTACATCGAGGACCAGGAAACCGACATCGACAACTTCATAAAGCTGTGTCTGAAAATCACGAACTACGACAACGATTCTTTCGTGTTCTCAGACCAGATTTATGCCTGCTACCTTCGTTTTCTGGACAAAGACGAAAGCGAGCAGAATTCGAAAGATTTGCTCACGCAGAAGAAGCTCACGGGCATCTTGAAGCGCGATTATCAGGAGTTCAAGGCGAACTGGAAGCAGAAACGCCCGAAAAACGGCGGTCTTCCGAAATGGGGCTTCCAGCACATCAGCTTCACAGACCTCGGGCTTGAGTATCTTTCGGGAAGGACATCGCAGGAAGAACTCAAAGTCGAGCAGAGCGGTCCTGTAACAGTCTACACGCCGCCGCCGGACGACGACCCATTCGCGCCCGGAGTTTGAGAAAGATTTTTTTTAATAAGGAGAAAAAAATGGATAGAGATTTTTTCATAAGAGACCAGGCAGACAATTTGGCTTACATTTTGTGCAAATTTTCCTTGCCAGAACCGCACAAAACAGCACTCAGTTCTTTGCAGCTGAAATTTTGCAAAGAGGCTAATTCAGGCAAAAAACAGAAGAACACAAAACAGGAGTTACAGCAACAGCTTGCGGCTGTAACATACGTTCAGAGTCACTTCGCTATGCCTGTATATCACGAAAAACCACTCCAAACGTTAAAAGTGGAAATTTCTAAAAAAATAAATTCTGAAAATGTGTTTTGAAAAAGGAGGATTTCAAAAATGAAAATCTACATCGCAGGAAAAATCACGGGGGAAGACGAGAATGCCGTCTTCAACAAATTCGCATCGGCAAAAGTCCGCTTGGAAAACTCGGGCGAACTTGTGATGAGCCCCCACGTCCTTCTGGAAGACAGGGGGTTCGAGCACGGTGATTACATGCACATCTGCTATGCAATGATAGACATTTGCGACGCAATCTTCGTGCTGAAGGACTGGCAGAAAAGCAAGGGCGCACGAATGGAGCTTCAGTACGCGTGCGACCACCAGAAGCGGATTTTCTACGAGGACAATCGCACGCAGGAAGACGGTTTCCCGATTCAGTACGGACATCCGGCAAGGAAGGCAGGCTATGCAGAATGAAGAGCGGATAGTCGGCTGGGAAGAGGCAAAGGAATTTCTTGGCATCAGGGGAAAGGGAGACGGCGTTAAGTACAAAATCCCGCATTACGTCAAAGGGAAAAAGTGCTTCTACAAGTTCTCCGACCTAATCGATTTTCAGGCAAAGGCGCAGGCACGCAAGCGGGAAATATACATGTCGCACTCAAAAGGCAGAGACGGGATCCAGGCACTTGTAAGGACGGTTTCTGCTCTTTGCCGTGGTCGAGTCGAAGCCTTTGGTTCATCTTCCTGACGCGCGAAAAGATGATATTGATGATGCGAGGGATTTTCTTCTTCAGGAAGAGAACTGGTACACGGAGCTTCTGGAAAGCATTGCCGAATGGTCAGGCTTTTTCAGAAGCTGCAAAGACAAGATTTATAAGCAGGGAGGTGTTCTATGCTCGCAATAAAGAAAACGACCTTTTTCGAGACCGTGGACGAAACGACCGAGCGACACGGTAAAGATTCTGTAACAATCCGAATCCTGAAAAACGACGGCGGAACTTTCAATTTTGCCGTCGAATGCAAGCTCGGCACATTCATCCGCGCCGTGCATCCGCATCAGAATGTCATGGATTACTCTTCCAAAGAAGAAGCCCGTCAAGCCGCGATTGAGAGCATCGAGAGCATCGCGAAACTTAACAGGGGCATGGCAAAGCACCTGAAAGATTTCGACCTCGACAGCGAAGTGTGGTTCTTTGATTTTTGAAAAAAAATGCGGTCGTCGGCCGTAAGGAAATCTGATGTTTTCAAAGCCAGGATTAAACGGGCGGAAGATTTCATCAGCGGTGTGAGAGTTACTGAGTAACGAGAAGGTGAAAGTATGGATGAGAATTTGTTCGAGTTAATCTTACAAATCGGGACTTACAACGGCGAAGTTTGCTATGAGAGTTTCGACGACATGGAGAAAGATTCTGGTTCAATGGGCTGCGTGTCGCTGTCGCCGTCCGAAGTCAAACGGCTAGTTTTCACCGCCTACAAAATGGGAATTGCCGAGGGGAGAAAAGAGGAGCAGTCATGAAGGAAAGTACAAGCGTGATGATTGAGGCGCGGCGCAATCTCGCAAAGACGATGTTGGCGGAAGGAAAGAGCGAAGCCGAGATTTACAAGACCGTCCGCCGACTGAAATACGGGCCGCTGATAACGGAAATCCACAATGCGGAATGGGCAATCGAACACTACGCGAAATACTACCACGCAAGGGAGCGCGACTGCCCGGACTCGTTCAAGTTTTTCATGCTCATCAACGGCTGGCACTCGCCTTTTGTCGCCTTGAACGAGCTTCTCAAGAGAATCGACACGAACGAGCAACTGATGAGGCGCGAGAAGAAACGGACTGGCGAGAAGCCCGCATACAAAAGCCGCTACAAGGAGCTTCGCGAGCTGTTGCAGAAGGAGGTGAACAAGCATGATTTGTAGTTACACGAAATCGCAAATCTTCCGCGACGGCTACCAGATTCAAAAAAACTTGACAATGTGTATTTAGTGTGTATAATAAAATCATGAAGCGAAGAGATTTGATTAAGCGGCTTGAGAAAGCAGGTTTTGTTTTCGTGAGGCATGGCGGCAGGCACGACGTTTACAAGCGAGGCGAGGATGAAGAACAAATTCCGCGCCACAACGAGATAAACGAAATGCTGGCGAAAGCCATCATCAGAAAATGGGGACTGTGAGTCGTCCGCCCGAAAGGGCGGTTGAATCTTTTCCAAGGAGTGATTCCATGAGCACAATTTTTCCAGTTATTTTCACAGAGACGGCCGACAAAGAGAATCCTGTTCTCGTCTACATTCCCGATGTGGACGGAATGACGGAGGGCAAGGACATCGCGGACGCTATCGCGATGGCGAAGGACTACATCTGCAACGCTCTTTTTGACAAAGCGAATCCAGAAACGCCAAACACAAGAATCGACGAAATCGATTTGAAAGAAAGCCCCTTCTTTGGTTCGGGAAAATCCTTCGTCTCCCTTGTCGATGTCGATTTGGACGCTTTCAGGCGCAGGGAGAAGTCGAAGAGCGTCCGACGAAACATAACGCTTCCGCAATGGCTCGACGAAATGGCGGCGAGCGCGAAGCTGAACGTGTCGGCGATAGCGCAAAGTGCGCTCAAGAAAGAATTGGGGATTGCGTGAAAAAGGTTATTTTCTTCTTCGCGCTTTTGTGTTTGTTTCCTTCCTGAAAAATCCGTCGCATTCCAAAAGCCGCCTGTGACAGTCGAACTTCTCAAGCGGCTTCCGCCATGACTTGTAGGCGTTCAAAAGCTCGTCCGCGGTCAAAACACCCTCGTTCACAAGAGCTCTCATCTTTCGGATTCTTCTCTTCTCCCGGCGGAATGTGCTTTTGTCCGGTATGCGGATTATGTGCCCGCTTTCCGTGATTCTGTAGCGGATTTTCAGGAACGTGAAACCGCTTTTTATAGGTACGACTCTTGTTTTCTTTTCGTTCAGTTCGATTTTGTCGGTTTCGGCAAGAATCCGGATTTTCTCAAGGCATTCCTCAAGGTAAAAGCGCGAAGTGTGAATCGCATAAATATCGTCCATGTAGCGGCCGTAAAACTTCAGCCGCAAAACTTCCTTACAGAAATGGTCGATTTCGGACGCGTAGAACAAAGCTAGAATCTGGCTCATCTCGCTTCCAAGCCCCAAACCTACATCGTCATTTTCTATAAGGGAGCGGATTAACGCGAAAATGTCTTTGTCCATGATTTTCCGCGAAACCTTCTCGAAAAGTTTCTCATGGTCGATTCTTGCAAAATAATTTTTGAAGTCGATTTGCAGGACGTATCCGCCAAAGCCGAACAGACGGAAAAAATCCACCAGATGCTTCGTCAGTCTTTTCCGCGCGAAAGAAACGCCTTTTCCTTTTAGTGTTGCAGGACAATCAAAAATCAGCGACGGCGAAAGAGCCGGAATCAGAACGTTTTCGCAAAGTGCTTTCTGTACGACTCTTTCTTTAATGCTCGGAGCTTTTATATGCCGCATTTTTCCCCGTTCAGTGATGTCGAATTCCTTGTGCGGCGGAAACGAGAAGTCAAATCTCTCCAGCTGTTCGTGAAGCTCATGCACGATAACGAGCTTGTTCCTGAGCGCGTCCTGAATCGAATGTTTCCACATTGCACTTTTTGCGCATTTCTCAAGCGAATCCAGCAGAGTTTTTTCGTCAATCAGTTCTTTGTAGTCCATAATAAAAAAGCGGGCTTCAAGCTCACAGATTCCCTAAAAAAGAAAGCCGCTCGCGTCCCGCTGTCGTTTTCAGTTTGCGCTGAAGGCGTTTTGTCTCCTTTCTTGCTCTTGCTTTTTCCTCTTCATGCAGAGGCGGTTTTTATGGCAAGGATTCGAAATCGGGACGGACACCGCCGGCGGAATTGTCCGCATTGTTGTTGCCCGCGTTGCCGTTCGTGTTCACGTTGCAGAAATTGCCAGGGTTGACCGAGTTTTCAGACTCGCGCCTTTTTTCTCTTATCTTTTGCAAAATCTTGGAGTTGTACTTTCTCCACTTCTTGATTCTCGTTTCGACTTCTCCGATTTCCCTCGCGAAAAAGCGAAGGGTATTCAGGTGCCGGCTTTGAATGTCCAGCAAGGAAACGAGCGAACTTTGAAGTGAATAGCAGTCCCCGATTGCCTTGTCCTGAAAATGCCGCCTCAAAGACACTTCATCCTCGGAAACCGGAAAAATGGCGTTCGCGTGAAGGATATCCGAAAGAAGGCTGTGAACGTCGGAGATGATGCAGGCGATAAGTTCTTTCTCGACCTTCCTGTACATCTCTTTCTTTTCGCCGTCAAAAGCTGTCTTTTCGTCCGCGCAGGAATCCGCATTCGAGCACAAAACGAGCAGAATGTTTGATGCGACTTTTCTTGCCTGCGTGTACACGTCAAGCTCGCTTTCCTTTCTTTTGCTTTTCAAAACCGCCATTTTTTTTACCTTCTAGACTTTGCTCTCCATACCGGCAGGGGCAAGCCCTGCCGGATTTCCGATTGCAGTTTACTTCGTAAACTACAGATTAAAAGCGGGACGGACACCGCCGGCGGAACTGCCCGCAAAGTTGTTGCCCGCGTGGCCGTCCGTGCTCACGTAGCAGAAATAGCCGGGGCCGACCGAGGGTGTTCTTGTCCATTCTAGAGTTGCGTCTGCTTTCCTTGGTGGAATCTTTCCCGGCACGTTCACAAAGAGCGGAAACTGCCTTGAATTTTCAATATATTCAAAGCCTCTTCCTTTTTCGCCGATGAGCTCCCGGATTGACGGCAAGTATACTTTCGGCGCGATGTCGGCTATCTCGTCTGTGTCAAAATTGTGGTCGTACGCATCTTCTTGCCAGTCCGGGTCGCTGGCTGTTCCGTCGTTGTAGCTTTGCCACAGCACAGGGCGTTTCAGCGTCGTTCCGAGCGCGGCTTCCAATGCTGTGGCAACTGTAGTCGTAAGGAAAGTGTTCATCGGGCTTGAGAAGTATGCAAGCTGCGATGCCGAGGTTCCGATTTGCCTTTTGAACAGGACTTTCGAAGCGACGAACGTGATGTTTCCCATGTCGTAAGTTCCGCCCGCAGTGCCTGCGTAAAGCCAATGGTAATGTCCCATTGACGCTATCTCGTACTTTGCCGTTATCGAGCCGTATTCGCCGTAAGTGGCGGTTATCTCAAGGTAGTCGCCGAGCCTGAGTCCCGAATAATCCTTGTTGTCGCTCTTGGTCTTGAGTGCCTGTGCCGCCGCCGAGACCGACGAAACTCCGAGGACGGTGACGAGGTTCCTTCCTGCAAGACCTGCCATGCTCGCCCAGTCGCTTCCACCAGCTGCCGAGTTCACTTCGTTTATCGCCTCAACAAGGTTGCTCTTGTGCGTCGTGCTCAGACTCGAAAGCGTTCCGATTGAGCTTGCGTTCGTGTCTGCGTTTCCGTCCACCTCGTTGATTGCATCGACAAGGCTGGTCGTCGCCGTCGTCGTAAGCTGCGAGAGGTCGCCGATGCTGGCTCTTGCAGCCGAATCCTTCACGCTGTATCCGTTCAATGTAGAAAAATCTGCCATTATTTTGTCTCCTTGTTTTTTTTGAAGAATGAAGATGAAAAATCACGAAACAGAAACGCTCTTTGCTGTTCCTGTGAACACTGGCGTGACTTCCGTTCCGTTGAGCGTTGCCCTGATTGTCACGCTCGTAAGGACGGCTGTCGCAGCTCCTTTTGTCGGAAGCGTTCCGGCATCGAATGTGAGACTTTCGTCCGCGCTGTCATACTCAAGGCTCGGAAGTGTCCCCACATCCGTGATTGAATGGACATTCGTGCTCGTCGCTGTCGTTTCGCTTGTGTCAATCGTTCCCTCCGGCGTGATTGCGCCGATTGTGCCCTGGGGCGTGTAAGTGCCTGTTGCAGTATCTTTGTAAGCAAGCGCACCCAAAGAGGAAAGGTCTCCGAACTCAATCCATTTCGTGCCGTTGAAGATGAATTCCGCTCTCTGATAAACGGCAATGTTTCCGTTCTTTGCGGTCTTCTCCTCGCCTTCAATCATAATCGGGTTCGTGGTCGCCTGGTCTGCAAGCGGCGTTGTCGTGATTCCGAGGAAGTATGAGCCGCCCTCAAGTGCCGCGATTGCTTCGCGTGCTGTTTTGTCTTTGACCTTGTAGGTGGTCTCCCCATAAACTATTTTTGTAAAATCTGCCATTGAACAGCTCCTTCTGCAATTTCCAGTGTTTCCGTTGCCTTGTCGAACTGATAAGGCTCATTTTCCTTCGCTTTTTTCGCTTCTTTCTCAAGCTGCGCTTTCACCGTCTTGGAGAACGGGACAATCAATGTTTCTCCGTTCTCTTTCGGGACATCGTTCGCATTTATGGTCATGCCACCCTCCTATCTCAAAGGAAACGAGAGCGAAAGGTTGAGCGACTCGCTCGCAGCTTCGTAATCGACCTGCATCGACGGAAGATGCGAATCGATTACGGCATCGAGCGCATCCAGCGCGTCGCTCGAGACGGCATTGTCGGACGCGCCCGAAACGTTGCGCGTGACGATGCTCCCTGCGACGTGCGGGTTTCCGAATGCCCTGTGGAAAATCGCCTGCATGAAGCCGATTACGTCGTTGAAGAAGTCCTTTTTGTACGGCGTTCCGTCCAGCGTCTCGTCGGAAGAAGAGTCAATCGCGCTTCCTTCTGGGTAATAGCTGTCGGGTGCCTGATAGTACGGGCTGTAGCTTCCGTCGTATCTAAGCATTTTCTGTGCCTCCTATTGTTGGTGTATTTTGGTCAATGAATTCCATTTCGATGTTGTAGATGTAGAGAGTCTCTGTCAGAGCGTCGTAAACCAAATCAGGGTCTCTTGAGCCTGACGGGATAATGTAAATCGTCTCGCTCGACGCGTTCTCGACGTAGCGAATCCAAGTGATTGCGGTCGTGTGGACGGGCTTCGTCGCAAGGATTATGTACTCAAGGAACTTCTGCCACTTCTTCTCAACGTCAAGACGCTGAAGGTTCACGATTTTGTTCTGGCTGTCCCTTTTCACCACGCCCGAAACGAAAAAGTAAGTGGACTGCATGTCCTTTCCTTCGCTGAAGTTCCATGAGCCGGTCGCGCCGTTTCGAATCATGGTCGGAATGAATCCGCCGTTCGTGGTCATATAGCCGTTCACCGCGCGTTTGTTGCCGCAGCACATATAGCCCTTTCCGTTCACGCCCTTGTAAACGATTGCGAGCGTTCCTGACGAGCAGATTGCATTTTTGTAACCGCAGACCATGCGCTTGTTGCCGTTCACGCTCTTGTAGTTCTGCACGAGTGCCATAACTTCCGTCTGCGGCGAATTGTCGCTCACATACACGCCGGGAATGAAAAGCCTGAGCGTTTCCTGCAAGAATTCCGCCGTCACGTTTCCGTATCGCAGCCTCCAAAGGACTTTCAGCGCGGTGCGGCGGTCGCTCTCGGAAAAAAGATTCGTGGAAAAGTTGATGTTGAAAGTCTTTTCCCATTTCGCAAGGTCCCATGTCGTTTCCGGGAAATAATTGAGATAGACATCAGTGATTTCTTTCTGAATGTCGTCCCCCAAATCTCCCAGCGACTCGAAAAACTTCCGAAGGTTCGTCTTGTGCGTAAGGTCGAAAAGGCGGCTCTTTGGAAGAAGCGAGCGGAAAACGTCAAAGAAAGATTTAATCGTCATATTCCTCCCCGTTTATGAAAAGTTTTCCGAGCGTGCAAAGTTCTCCCATTCCGAGCGTATACGCATCCGTGTCGCGCCCTGCAAGCTGCATCGTCACTGTTCCGAATGTCGCTTTCAGTGTCGTCGCAACGCCGTTCACAGTTGCGATTACAGAATTCTTCGTTATCAAATCCGTTTTGTTATCTTCGTTGTCCAAACCGCGAATCAGAGGTTCTCGCCCCTCAAAGTACGTCGTAAGCTCGCTCTTTGCCGAGTGCCCGAAATCATCGACCAACGCGCCGTCCATCTCGGTGATGTACACATCGAATTCAACGATGTTGACGCTCCGGACGTTCGAATATGTCTCGTCTCCGTCCGGGTCCAGGACGGCCGTAAGCGGCTTTCTGTTCGCCTTGAGCGTGTCGGGGTCGTAAGTGCACGCCTTGCCGACTGCGATGCAGAGATTTCTGTCGGCAACTCTTCCCTCGTAAATGTCAGGGTCTCCGGCAACGTAAATGAGAACGCCGGCAGGGCTTCGTTCGTCGTTGTAAATGTATGTTTGAAGAACGCCGGCAGCGTCGAAAGCCCATGTCCTGTAATCGACAAGAGAACCGCCCTGAGTCTGCGAGCCGTAGCCGCTCATCACCCTGTTCCTGTAATGCTCTTCCGTCTCTTCGTCCGTTCCTGCCTGCGTCGTTCCTGTGACGACAGTTTTCTGTTCGACAGCCGACAAGGGCGAAACGAATTTCAGGATATCACCGTCCGATAACGCTCCGTCCGTCCCCGACTGGACGCAATAAACAGGAATCTCGCATTCAGTTCCAGAGGTTGCGGTGTTTTCGGAAACGTTGTACAAAAGCCCAGTCTTGTCGCTTTTTAATGGTGTTCCGAGTGTGATTGTCTTTCCCTCGATTAGGACCGTCGCTTTTACAGTTCCTTTCCATGCCGTTCCGCTCGTTGGTTCTCCGACTCCGAAAAGAGTGCCGAGCTGCACAAGCGGATTCACGGTGTGCCCGAGAATGTTCACGCTCTCGAAGCTCGCAGTGTCGGGAAAAAGCTGCAAATAGAACCAGCCCGAAAGTTTGTAGAGAATGACGAAAACGCCCGAAAGGACTTTCGCAAGCACATTGATGAAAGACTTCGGAAGAAGCCTCAATGTGTTGTTGAATTTCTCCTGGAACGAATCGATTAGAAGATTGTAGACATAATCGACGGATTTATTCGTGTAAGCCATTTTCTATTCAGCCTCCTGCCACTGCATTTCGTATTTGTTTTTGCTCTCGCTTTCGCCCTGCATTATGCTCGACTCAAGATAAACGCGGTTAGGACTGACAGCCTGCAGCGACACCTCCACGATTTCCGCGCCAGCGTCGTTTTTTATCCAGGACAAATCACGGGCCGCCGCATCTTTCGCCTTCCTGATGTTTCCGCTCGTAAGCGGAACGCCCGAGACAGCCGCCGAGAATTCGCTTTTCATCTGCTCATTCTCTTTCGTTCCCAAGATGAGATTTCCCCACCAAGTGTCTTTCTCTACTCCTTTCGTGTCGTCCTTGTTGCCGCCGAAAAGGGAAAGGCAGACCGCCGTCGAAAAATCCCTGCAATCTTTCACAAGCCCGTCCTCGATGACGATTTCGCCTGTTCCGCCAGAAAAATCCATGAGGACATCGCCAGAAAATTCATTCTTGCCGACCATACTTCACCGCCTTTACGCTATCGTTCCTGTTCCCGTCGAAGTTGTCGCGCCCGTCTGAGCTGTCGCGCTTCCGCTCGTTGCGACCGGAATCCCCGCCGCAACCGTCACGACCGCGTTCTGCTCGATGTGCTCGACAATCGCGCCGCAAATGTCTTCCCACAGCTTTTTTATCTTGTTCTTCATCTCATCAGGGGCGTTCGAGTCCGTTATCAGCTCTGCGATTTTGTCGCCCAATGTTTTTCCGTTCATTGCCATGTTTTCCTCCGACTACTTTCGTAAGTAGTTACGCGTTGCTCACGTTCGTTCCAGTTTGCGGCGCACCCGTGAACGCGCAGAACGGCATTCCGCAAAAACAGCCGGTCCCGTCTGGCGTTGCGATTCCCTTGCATTTGACGTTTCCGCCCGTAAGCTCCGTGTTCTTTCCCGTCAATTTGATGTCGTCGCTTTCGACTTCCGTTGATGTTCCGCTCATCTTGATGTTTTCGCTTTCAAGCGAGATTGAGCTTTCAGCCGAAACAGAAAGGTTCTTTACGGAAACCGAAAAATCTTCTGGTGAAATCATCTCGATTTTTCCGTCGTTCAAAAGTTTCAGAACGGCTTTCACTTCGCCCTCGGAATCCCTCGAATACAAGAAACGCTCGCCCGGCTTCGCTCCCTGCGAAACCGAAAGAACGCCGACGGAAACGAAATTCCCCGTTCCGTCCACGTCCACGATTACAACTCTGTCTTCCGGCAACGGCGGCGAATCGTCACCGCTTGGGGCGAATGTCTCGGCCGTCACGTTTGCCCCAAAATGGCTTTCGACAGTCTGAACGATGAATTTTTCAATCTCTGTTTTTATTAGTCGTGCTATTCTTCCCACGGGAAAACCTCCGGCAAACTTCCGTCTCTGCTTCCAGGCAAAACGAGCGAAAAGGAAGCAGATAGCCCTTCGCCGTCACTTCGTTTCAATGTCACTTCGTCAACCAAAAACTTCGTGTCCTTAAAAATCTCTGCTCCGGGAGCTTTGAGGGAAATCGCCATGTTTTTTCTGTAAACCTTGCCGTTTTTGTCCCTGTGCCCGCTCACGTTCATCGAATATTTCACGCAGGAAGCGAACATTTCGCCAGCCAGTGCTTTCACGGCGGATTCGAGGTCGCCTTCTTTCGCATCGTCGATTTTTTTTCCCAGGCAGCGAAGAACGCCATTTTTCGTGAGAAAAGTGTTTTCCCAGGTGTATTTTGCGGAATTGTTTTTTTTTGTCGTCTTCGTGTAGCCGGTTATGTGCGAGTACATATTCTGCGAGCTGAAATTCGGAGTGACTGAAATAAGTGGGAATTCCCCCTGCTTGAATGTCGCTGAAACGCTCTCGATTTTCGGCTTGTAAATGAGCAATGAGCCGTCCTGCGTGTTCGAAAGGAAAAGCCCTCTCTGGTCTGCTAGCTTCTCCAAAAACTCCCAAACTTTTCCGCCCACGTCAATTTCAACTTTGTCGAACACGTCCCCGATATCGCCGTCAATGACAACGTTCACGCCGAACGGGCCGCAAACTGTTTCCGCAATCTGCTTCAGGTTCATTCCGCTGTACTCGGCAGGAAAAAGGGATTCCGGCAAACACGAATCGATAAGAACGCCGCATTTCGCATATCCCTGAACATTTAGCGTCGAAGCATCAGGCGAAAGCGAGACTGCAGGCGCAAGGACAACGCCTTTAAAAACCATGTCGCCGTCGTAATAAACCTTGCAGTCGTGGAAAATAAAAGGCGCGAATGCTTTTCTTAAATCTTCTTTGGCAGAATCATAAGGAGCAGAAAAAGAAAAAGCATCCACACCTTTAACGCTCTGAACTAATGTGTAGCCCGTGAACCCGGTGAATTTCTTCCCGTCGATTACAAGGCTCATGTCCTGCTTTGCATATTCATCGAGAACGACGGTCTTTGCCGGTTCCGCGCTCGTTGCAGTTGCCTTTTCTTTTTCCGGGATTATGAGAATGTCACCCGGAAATATGAGCGGGCTTCCGTCCGATGCGGTTTTTCTTCCCGAAAGCTGCGGGTTCGCTTTTACAATGTCCGACCATTTTGAAAAATAGCCGTAATACCTGACCGAGATTTTTCCGAGCGTGTCGCCTGATTTTACGGTGTGAGTTTTAGCCATAGAATCGAACCTCCCGCCCCATCGGAATCATCACAATCTCGTTTGCGGTCAATGCGTTGTCCGTTATGAACTCGTCGATTCTGTTGAATCCGTCCTTTCCGTAAAGCTCCGTAAGAAGCTCGAAAAGCTGCCTGTCCTCCGAAAGTTTCAGAGTCCGAACAGAAGCCATGCTGAACGACACCGCCTCAAGAACCTGAACCGCCGCAACGACAGTCTCAATCAGTGCCGAATATGCTTCTCCCGTGTCCACAAACGCGTTTTTGTCGGTCTGCGAGTCCATGTACGCAACGTAATCTTCGAAATATGTTCTGATTGATGCCGAAACGGAAAGAACGTCCGCGCGGCTTTTTAGGCTTCCTGCAATGTTTTTTGAAGAGCCGGAAGATGAAGGCGACGTGGAGCTGAGAAAAGCCGTGTAAGCCGCGCCGAAACCGAGAGAAGCCACGACCGAGCCAATCATCGAGCTTGTCGCGGCAAACTGGTTTGCAATCGCCTTTAGCCCTACAGGGTCTTTTTTCACGTTGTTGATGAGGTCTTTGATGATGCTTGCGTATGCTTCGATTTTTGCGAGCGCACCGATTATGAGCTTACTCGGAAGGCGTGCCGCCTGAATCAGAGTTCGTGCGATGTTCTCAAGGTTCGGCTTTATTGTGTCGGGCTTTGCAATCCAGTTGCTCACGCTCTCTTTCATGTTCTGCAAATCCTGCAAAAGCTCCTGTTTCTCTTCCAAATCCCCTGATTTTTCCGCGATTTTCTCCACGCCCTTGAACATCGTGTCGCTCTGGGCTTTGAGCGTTGCTTGCAGCTGAATCTTGTCGTCTGTCGTCTCAAGTGAAACAGTGTCCACAAACGAAGCGACGGCGGCTTCCTCATAGCTTTCCATTGCCGCGTCAAGAGAATCGACCGCCGAAATGTCGGAATCCGGGAAAGTTCTGTCCGAAATCGTTTCCGAAAAAGTGATTTTGACTTTCGATTCGTTCGCGCCGGAAACGAGATTGTCGCTCCGTCCGATTTCGCCCGTAGGAACTACGACGTGCTTTCCGTAAATCGGGTGCTCAAGCTCGCCGTAGCCCCTTTCGCAAAGAAGCTCCTCGAAATCATCGGCTTCCTTGATGCAGTTCTCGCCCGAAAAGATTGCAGTCATCGGAAACTTTTTTCCGCCAAGCCCCAACGATTGAATTTCCGCGCCGTCCAAATCAGGAAAGACGCTCTCGCTAGTTTTCAATGAAGTCGATTTTTCGACGCTCGGCTCATAATTGAAAACAAGCCGTTTTCCGCTCGGAGATGTGTACGCCGCTTCTGAAATTTCTTCCGTCCATGCCATGACTTAAGCGTAAGAGACGCGCCGAAATATGACTATACGGAAAAAAGACAAAAAAAAAGCGCAACTACTTTCGTAAGTAGTCACGCCTTTTTTCTAGTCATGCGTAAAAACGTAATAGCAGGAAAGAACGCCCTCTTTCACCGTCACGCTGTTGTCCAGTGTGTCGCCCCAGCGTCGGCGGAAATGCGTGTATTTCGTCCTTTCGTTGAACCACTTTTCTACCGTGTACATATTCTCAGGGATACGCTCCGGCAGCTTTTCCATGTTCTTCTTTTCCCACCGCCTTCCAGTCAGGAAATTCAGAATATCGACGGTCTTGCACGTCCATTCATGGTTAATCAAGCCTTTTTCCCTGCATTTGATCGCAGCTTCGAGGATGTCGAATTTCCGTTCAGGTTCATGCAGCTCGAAATACTCTTCGGTAATCGAACAAAGGCAAAGGAAAAGGCACGAATACGCGCCCATGTTCTGCAAGAAAAGGGCGTGCTTGGCAAGTTTGGACTGAAAACCGATGTATTTTTCTTTCGGAAGCCCCATTTATTCCGCCTTTACGAAAAGCGAACAGACTTCGCTTGCAGCTGTCGAGACGATTCCGATAGCCGCGACAATCTGAACCGCATACACAGGCTGAGCGTATGTCACGACCGCGCTTGCAATCGCAGCCGCACCGCCGACGATTCCCATAACAAGATTGAACGTTTTTTTGCTCATTTTTTTACTCCTTCGCTTTCGTAAAGCGTTTTTAGCTCGTTGTAATTCTTCTCCGTTTCGCTTATTCGGATTCTGTATTCCTCAAGGCGGACAATCCAGTCTTCCGGCACGGAAACAGTGTGCTCTTCCTTGTTCCGTGTCGCATCCGTCAGCGTCGGGAAAATCGGAAAGACGATTTCAGGGACGACAGGTTTTTCGACATATTCAACTTTTGCTGTTCGACAAGCCACTAAGAGCATTGTCAACAGCATCGCCGGAATGAAGACTCTCGATTTTCTCATCGCTTTCCCTCCTGTTGTCGCTTGTGATTTTTTCAGCCTGCGTAAGTCTCCGCACCTGCTTCGCATATACATCGCGCTCATACTCAAGCGCGGCATTCATGCCTTCGAGCAAATACTTGGACTGTTTCAGGCTCTTTATGACGAATGCGCAAATAATGACCGCAATTATCAATATCAGTACAAACACAAGCAAAATTTTCACAGCTAAAAGCAAGCTACCATTCATTTTTCCTGTTCCTTTTCGTTTTCGTCTTCGTTTTCCGCCGTATTCTGATAAGCCGGCTCTCCGTTGTTGTTCTCCATCGTCTTCGGAGTGAATCCCATTCTGTCCATCAAGTCCTTTTCACGCTTAATCGCCATCATCGTCTGAATGAATCCGAGCCCGGAATGCCGTCTCGATTCGATGTCGTAAGTCGTCAGGCCGCTGTCCAAAAGGACGACGGAAGCATTTGCCTCTTTGAGCCTGTCAACGCTCGGCCGAGAAAGCCCTGTCCACGCGCAACCTTTCCAAGCCTCAATCGTCTTCCAGTCGCCGCTCATCATCGCTTTCGCGAATCCAGGAAGAGAAAGAGCACCTGTCAGAACCATCTGGTCGAAAAACTCGTCGTAAATCGGGCGCGTGACGGCTTCCGAGAAACGCTGCGTGAATCTTTTGAGGTAGACTTCAAATTCGTTGTTCGCCTGCCTTGAAGCCGAATAGCTCCCCTGAAACTCAAGCATGAGGATTTCAGGCGGCAATCCGTGACTCCATGCGAGCGTCGCAATCACCGATTTCTCGAACGTCGAATAGTTCACGTTCGGGCGGTTCGTCTGGAAGCTCGTAATCTTTCCGCCCGTAGGTGTCTTGTAAATCGTTCCTGGGTTCATAATGTCGATTTGGTTTGTCGGAGGCAGAACGTCGTAATCCGGCGGCAATCCCTGGCTTTGCGGAATCGACGGAATCGCAGGGTTCACGGAAGCAAGAGTTGCGCCGCCAACACCGCCGCTAGGACGAGGAATCGCAATTGTTTGCGGAGCTTCTTCTATGAAAAGCGGAATCATCGCGTTCACGAGCGCGGCACGAACTTCCGCATCCCGCGTTCTGTCCAAATCCTTGAGCATGTAAATCGAATCGGAAAGGAAAGGCTCGCCGCGAACATCATCGATGAAATGCTCGCTGCCGTACACCATCCACGACACAAGACGGCCCGACCTTTCAGCTCGAACAGGAATCCGCTCGTATGAATACTCCCCGTTCACTTCGCTCTGGACGTAATATGCGACGCGCTTTCCCCATTTGTCGAATTCAACGCCGTGCCGGATGTAATGGTTCTCTTTTAAGTTCTGCACGTCGGGCGTTCTGATGTGGTTTCCGTTCACCCACTGCCAGCGCGGAAGACCTGTCTCTTTGTCGATTCTCGAAATTATTATTCCGTCACCGCAAATGAGCGACTCAAGCCGCACTTTTTCCTGAAAAGAGCCGAAAGTGTCTTTCTTTCCCCAATCAAAAACGGAAGGCGTGGACGAATACAAATCGAACTGGGCGGCGATTTTCTCTCCCCATTCGACAGCTTCATTTTCGCTTTCGAGCGCATCTTTATTCGGAAAGAGAACGGAAGCCCTCGGTGTCGGAGTTGCGACAAGTCCCGTGTTGATTTCGTTCCAGACAAGACGGCGGATAACGCCACGCGCGTAAATATTCGTTTTGAAAAGATTGAGCGACCGCCTGCGAAGCGTCCAATAGTCAACGAAAGTCGATTCGGAGACAGGGCCGAGAGAGCCTGTGAACTTGGAACCGTCCCAATAATCGCGGAACGAGTCCATGACGATTTTTTTCAGATATGATGAATAATTTTTTACTGATTTTTCTTCTGCCATTATTAATACCCCGGAACAACCTGAGTCCAATTAGATGGGCCATACAACGCCCTTGAAAGCGAATCGATTTCCGCAAGCAGCGACTTTTTCCAGTTTTGCAGATACGAAATGTCGCTCGTCTTCACGGTCTGCCTGTCCTGCCCCGTGTCAATCGTGTATTCTCCCACGCCTTCCGAAGTCTGAATCCTGACCATCAGAACATTGATGGCTTTGTCGATTTGGTTGAGAAGATATTTGTCGTTCTCAAGCTGGTTCGAGTAATAGGTTCTCATGTCCATTCCGGCAATTTCGCCAGACTCATCTAAAAGCATTCCCATGCCTTAATTTTTGGGCATCATGCGGAATATGACTATACGGAAAATGATATTATTTTTGATAAAAAAGAATTGACAAGTAAATCATACTATATTATATTAAATACATACAGGAGCGTTGCTCCGGTGAAAAAATCTTGATAGGAGGATAAAGGTTATGGCTAAAGGCAAGAAAAAAGCCCGCAAAGCGTTCACCGCACTTTGCAAGGCTCTTGCAGAAATCCTGACAGCCGTTTTTGCTGGCGTGATTACTGAATTGGTAATCCGCTTGCTTCTCGGCTAAGGGCAAGGGGCGGGCAAAAAGGTCGAACACCTTCCGCCCCTTTAGCCTTAACTTTATCCTCTAGGGGGCTTTTATGTCAAACGAAAAAAAACTGTTTTTGAGAACGCTTTTGAAGGACGCTCTTATCGGCGTGTGCGTTGTGGTCGCGCTTTACGTCCTTCACAGAACGGGGGTGCTATAATGAGAGGCGGAACAAGAGAAGGAGCCGGCAGACCCAAAGGCGCGAAGAACAAAAAGGAAGCCGAGGGAACGAAGCGCGTTTCTTTCAGCGTGAGCTGCCAGCCTGAACAGCTCGCACGGCTCAAGGAAATCGCGAAGGAAAAGGGCATTCCGCTCTCACGGTTCATAATGGAATCGTGCGGAGTGTGAGGAACGAAGCAAGAGCTTCCAATTACGCAAACATGAATAATCGCTTTTCTGATTATGCGTGTTTGCGTATTCTTTTTTTTGTTATGTTGCAACATCTGCAACATAATGATTTAGAATGAGAGCAAGGAGGAAAAGCCGATGATTGTTTTAAGCTCGTTGCGCGAAGTCACGGAAGACATGAAGAAGAAAATGGTTTCCGCCGGAAAGAACACGATGAATATC
>JAEEGL012062778.1_pt1 | contig 17968 bp, 8 predicted proteins | sample 9134231 | NCBI WGS metagenome assembly JAEEGL01 (sample SAMN16246548, study PRJNA631951) | gut metagenome | biome: gut microbiome; feature: rumen; material: fiber-attached | host: Bos | place: Iran: Karaj | collected 2018-10 | reverse complement strand
GTTTTGAATTTTTCCTACTTTTTGATCGGGTAATGGGGTTATATTATAATTTGTATTTTTTGTTCTTGAAGGGGGAGCATCAATTATTTCAGGATTTTTTATACTTGAAGAAAAACCACTTTTTTGATATATAGTATTTTGTATACCAGACATTCCAGTATCTGCCATTTTATTTATTATTGTTTCTTAAAAATTTATTAAATAATTCCAGAATTAGGAAAATTATTTTTGAAAGTTATTTAAACAATTATTTAAATTATATTTTAATTTGTTTTATTCAATAAATACAAAAAGTTAAACATAGAAATTTTTTTAATTCATAATTAAGTTAACTTTGATACAATATAGAATAATTAAAAAAGATATAAAGGATATATTGATTTCCAATTATTGTATTTTATTATTGAAATTCATAATGTATTTTGTTTCTATTGAAGATTCTCTTTCTTTAATTTTTTTTAATAGTTCTTTTTCAATTTCATCTAATTTTTAATCAATATTTCCAATTTCTTCTTTATTAATATTTTAAACATTATTATTTTCAATATCATCAATAATTAAATCATCAACTGAATTTTCGTCACATGAACTGAATGAATTTTCTTCTACTTTAGAATTAAGTTCAAAAAAAGAAATTTTAAAGAATTTTTCATTTTCAACTTTATTTTCATATAGATATCTATAATTTCCTATTTCTTTTGTTTTATTTGAAAAACATTTTTTCCTTAAAGAAATTCGACTTAAAAATTTTGTTATTGGTCCATCTTTTTTTCTATTATTTTTTTGATATTTTAAAGGAATATCTTTTATTTCTCTTAAGTAATTCTTCTTTATGGATTATTTGTTGTTGAGTTTTTATATATTAATTAATCGTATTTAATGAATAATAAAATTGACTCCAATAATAAAAATTTTAATTATTTAGCAAATTTTTTCACATGAATATTTTTATTTTTTGAAAATAATAAATATAGTAGATAAATTTTGTCAAAGAATTGATTCTAAAAAGTTAAAACAATTTAATTTATTAAAACTATATTTTATCCTTAAATGAGTATAAATATAATATTTTAAATATTATTAATTTAGTTAATCATGATAAGTTTATTTTTTATTTTAAATGATAATAAATTTGGAAAATTAAAAAATTGTTTTTTTTTAACAATTGAAGAGTGTGAAAATGATTTGAGGATACAATCTGAACGTTAATACTAAAAAAATATAATGAATAAAAAAGAGATGAGTAAAGATTTTAATTATAAAAAGAATATCTAAAATAAAAGATATGATTTCACATAAAAAAAATTTAATGTTTATAAATATTAATTTATTTCCTATTTATAGAGCATTTTTTTATTAAAAAGTAAAATTTCAATTTATTTATTTTCAATTAAGAATAATTAAAAAAGACTAAATATAAATATTAATATATTTTTAAATATTAATTAAAATATAACTAATTTTTTTTCTCAGATTTTTGATTTGTATTTAATTGTTCTTTCTCAGTAATAGTTTTCACTTTTTCATCTTGATAAGTTTTCATTATTTCACTAAATTTTTTTACTAATTTATTTCCCTTATTTTCTAAAATCATATTCATATCTCTCAATGCTTTTAATCTATTTTCTCTATTTTCTAATTCAATAATTAATTCTTTATTTTTTGAAGTCAATTCTTTATTTGATTTACTTAATTTATTATTTTTTAAAGTACTATCTTTTAACTGACCATTAAGTAATTTAATATCATTTTCATATTGAATTATTTTTTTCACTAATTTAGAATTTTCATTTTTATATAAAAGTTCATTATTTTGAATTGCTTCAATTTTTTCTCTTAATAAATTATTTGTATTAACTAATTTCTCATTTCTTTGAGAAATTTCACCAAATTTTTTACATAATTTTTCATATTCCTCATTCATTACTTGAAGTGCTTGTTCCATTTTATTTATTTTTTCATTTTGTTCTAGTCTTTCTTTTCCTGTAGCTATTTGGTAACTTTCAAAATTTGTTTTTATTATATTATTTTCTTCTTCTAATTGTTTTATTTTTTCTAAATCTTCTTTCTGTTCTATAGACATTCTATTTAATATTTAAATATTTTTTGTATATTATTTATTTTTTCTTTTTATATTTTATATAAATATTTATTATATATCAATAAAAATTTATGAAATTCAAAATAAATAAATGAAATATTCTAAATTTTATTTAATATAAAAGAAAATAGAATTTTCCATACTAATTAAAGCTTTTTCCAAATTTTAATTATTTAAAAAAAAATTGAGTATTTGATTTATATTTGTTTAATATAAAGTTAAATTTAGAATTTATATATTTTTTTTGTCATTTAAAAACACAATAATGAATTATATTTTTTTTATATTAATTTAAAAAGAAAAAAAATAATTTCAAATAATTGCTTTAATATTTAAAAGAATGTTTTTCAGTTTGAACCATTTCTTTAGTACTTCCATCATTAAAAGTATAAACAACAGTTGTAATAATTTCTACTTTTTTTTCAACAACTTTCATATTTTTCATCAAATTTCTTGTTTCTTTTTTTAAAACATCTAAATCATTATTTAAATTATTATTCCCAAAATTCCCTGGAAAACCTTTTCCATCAAATCCTCCATCATATTGTCTTAAAGCATTTTTAAAATCTTCATTTTCCAAACTCAACTTAACAAGAGGACTTTGATTCCCAATATTATTAACATTAGAATTAACATTATTATTAACATTATTAAAGACATTATTATTGTTATTAAAATAATTGTTATTATTATTAAAATCTCCTAAATTATTATTATTTTTTTCATTTTGATTCAAAGGGATAAAATCATAAGCAAAATCCATAACACACATTTGAAACTCAGTTTTATGAGGTCCACAAGCAATACCTACTTTATGATAATCCCCTTTAAATAAATTATCTCTATGAGGTCTACTTTCTTCCCCATCATCTAAAGTTAGTGAAATAATAACTCCTAAAGCATCATTAGGTCCAAAATCAATATTTTCTCCTAATGATTCAATATAAGTTCCAAATTTACTTATTCTTTCTTCAGGCTCCATTCCATCTGAACTTTGATATAATAGCAGACCCTTCGGACCTATGTCGTTAACATGCTCGCTAGCGCTTCTAGCTAGATTCTCATCCCAGACTAATGGAGCTAAGGGAGGAAGTTTCTTTAAATAAGAAATTGCCTCCTTAAATACTGAGTCTCCTTCTACCATCTGAATCTGTATTTTGTTTGGCTCACTTAATACATTTGTGTCTGTGTCAAGGTAAGTACGAAGAATTTCTAATTTTTTTGCCAAGGTTTTTGGGTTTTGACGATATTCGTTTATATAAGTAAAGATTTGATGTGCTTTTTCTGTGTAGTCTTCTTCTTGGTTGTCCATTTTTTTTTTGGGTTTAAATTCTTTTTAAATTTTTTTAATATTAATTAATTTTATATAGTTTTAGGATTAAAAAATTTTTTTGTATTTTGATTTATATTTTTTTTTCCTATTCATATATTATTAATATTTAACAACAGGATTTTCCTTTTTCCTTTTGCTTATTATTTTTTTTATCTTTTTGTAATTTACTTGTATTATTAGGTTGATCATTTTCAATAGATTTTTTTTTTAAAAATTCAGCAATTAACTCATTAATTAATTGATCAATTTGTTTATGATTAATAGCAGTAGTTTCTTCAATAATTGCGTTTATTTCTTTAGCAAAAAGTTGAGCTTCATCAAATTTAACTTCTTCATTTTGATATAAATCACTTTTATTTGCAGCAATTCCATATACAACATTCTCTTTACCTAAAACTTCTATAGTTGTAGGATACCAATAAGATTTAATTTGTTCAAAAGAATTTTTGTTAGTTATATCATAAACAAAAATAACAATATTTGATTTATTGATAAATATTCTACTTAAAGATCTAAATTTTTCCTGTCCTGCTGTATCCCAAAAACATAATCTTATTTTTTCACCATTTACTTCTATTATTTTATATTCTCTTTCTCCTCCAATTGTACTTTTTTCTTCTTGAAGAAAAGTTTCTGATATATATTGCTTTATAAATGAAGTCTTTCCAACCGAAGATTCTCCTATTAATGTAATTTTACATTTTAATAAATTTTCATCATCATATTCATCATCAGACATCTTTAAAAAAAATAAATTTAATCAAAAAACCGATCCAAAATTAAAAAAAATAATCAAAAAAAATCAAAAAACACAAAAAAAAACATTAAATTTATTTTTATTTTAAATATTTATTAAAATTAACTTTTGGAGTATTCTTTTGATTATAAGGAATATCTTATATTATTGTATTTTTTTTTTTTATCATTTGGTTTTAAAATATAATATTTCATTTTTTATTTTCCCCTTTATCAAAAAAGATTTCTAACTTAACTAAAATCTTTTTCTTCAGTTTTCATAATTTATCTTTGAAATTAATTGTAGTTTTATTATTCTATTTTTTATATGAAAAAGTTAATATTAGATTATTTCAATATCAATTTCAATCTTTCATCTATCTTCAAAACTTTTATTAACATCATCTTTTCTTCTTAATAGGTTTATATGATGAATTCCTGGTCTTCTTTCTCTATTTTATTATTTAACCTATTCATCAATGCTTTAATTTAATATTGTTTAGTTTTATTCTTCTTTTGTGATAAATGTTCATTTCCTGTATATGTGATATCATTAATATATAAAGTGCTCAACTTTCATTATGATTTTATAAATGGTGATTAATTTGTTAAAGCTGTTTTATTTGGAATTATTTATATTGTTTATGAATCAACAAAAATATTGAAGAAATAAAGTTTTTAAGGGTATATTTAAAATAAATCAAAATTTAAAATGTAACATAAAATTAAATAAATTAGATATATTATAATGATAAAGAAAATATTATATAATTTCAAAATTGGTTTCAAAGTACAAAATATTTTAAATAATAATTTTTTCATATTCCATTTAGTAATATAAAAAATATCTGAAAATATATGAATTGAATGATTTATTATTTTAGAATTTTTTTCCATAAAACAGAATGAACACAAAGAAATTCATTCAATAAGAATTAAATTATTTATCTATCATTTAATACTAAAATTCTTTATTTAAGATTATGTTTAATTATCAATTGAAAAAGAATTAATTAAAATAATAAATTCCATTATTAATTTAACTCAATTCAGTTTTTGATTAAAATGGGAATATAATAAAGTAAATTATTTAAAAAAAAATTTTATAACGATAAAGTAGAAGGTTAATAAATTATTGTTTTTATTATTCTAAAAAACCAATATTTTTTTCATTCTTTAATTTATTAAAAACTATAATTTTAAGTATTTTTTATTTCTCATTAGGAACTTCTTTAACACTTCCACAACATTTCTTTTTTGAATTATCTTTATTATTATTATTACTTAATTTTGGAATATTTTTTTGATTATTGTTATTTTGCTTTCCTTTATTTAACATTAATCTCCTATAAAATTCCTTAACTAAATTAAAGATTAAATTATTAATACATTCATGATTCATAGCAGTTGTTTCAGAAAAAATAGCATTAATATCTTTAGCATATTCTTCAGCATCATTAATATTAACTTGAGATTGTTCATATAAATCAGATTTATTTCCTGCTATTCCAAAAACAATATCATTATTTACATTTTCAATAATATTATTGTACCAAAAATTTTTTATTTCTTCAAAAGTTTCTTTTCTTGTTATATCATATACAATTAATACTATATTTGCACCTTTCAAAAATATTTTATTTAGTGATCTATATTTTTCTTGTCCTGCTGTATCCCAAATTACTAATTTTATTTTTTTTGAATTTTCTAATACAATCTTTTTTTCAAATTTATCTCCTCCAAATGTTGATATTGTTGAATTTGAAAATGTTTCTTTAATATATTGATTTATTAATGATGTTTTTCCTACTATTGATTCTCCTACAAAAACTAATTTACAATCTATTTCTTCTCCAGTAGACATTTAATTTTTTTTATATATTTTATAATATTTTCTTGAATTTTTAATTGTTTTATGTGATTTTTTTAATATATTTAATTTTTCTTTAAAAAAATTTTTTTTTATACTATAAATAAAATGGAAAGTTTCACTCCATCAACTTTTATATGTAAAAATTGTGGTGAAAGACATTATAAATATCTTCCTCCAGGAACCAAAAAAACAACATGTCATAAATGTGGAAATTTAATAAATACAGAAAATACAATAAAATTAGGTGATGAATATATTGACCCAAATAAATTAATTAATAATGATAAATTTCATCAATATATGAGAAGAAAAAATAATCCTTTTGAAATGGGAGAAGAATTTCCAGAATATGGAGATAAAATAGATTATGATAAACAAAAAAATCAATTCTTTTTTGATACTTATAAAATAAATTCAGATATGAATAAAATTATAGGAAATAATAAAAATGGAAATTATGAAATTTATTCTAATAAAAGATTTAAAAAACAAAATATTGAAATTGAAGAAGATTTATCTAATGATTCTAAAATTACAAATAAATTTCATGTTAATGGGAATAAAGTGAATTTATTAGGTTCTGCAATGACTTTTGATATGAAACAAAGAGCTCAAATTAATCAAGAAAAAATGACTAAAAATATGTTAGATAAAAATGAAAAAGGAGAAATTGAAAATCCAACTTGTTCTATTTGCTTAGCTAATATTAGAATAAATGATAATATTACTAAATTAAAATGTGGTCATTTATATCATTTTAAATGCATTGAAAAATGGTTAAAAATTAATGAGGAATGTCCTTTTTGTAGGGCAAAATTAAAAAAGAAAAAATTTGTTGAACATAAACCTATGAATAATAAAATTTCAAAATCAAAAAAATAATTATCTCAAAAAAAAAAAATCAGCAATTAAATAAATATTCTAAATAATATGAAAAAATAAAAATAACATATATATCAAAATTAAAAACCAAACAATTATATCATATACATATTATAATAGAAATCAATAAGAATAATTTTCATGGGAAATAATTTTTATGTAAGTCAATCATCGGAAAATTATTAAATAATATATTTGCTTTAAATTAAATAACAAGAATCTGAGGAGATAAACTATCATTCGAATAATAGTAAATGGAAAACAAGAAAATAATAATGAAATTAATGAAAAATTTTTAAAAAAAATAAATTATAACTTATTCTAATCTAATAATAAAACTTTTTATAAATTAGGTTTTAGGGTATGATGATATTATTTGAAGAATATTCATTATTTTTTAAATAATGATAATTTTATTGAAACATCTTATGATAAAAAAGTCAACATTTTGACTAACAAATATAAAGATATAATTTCATAATTAATAAAATAGTAAAAAATTAAACAACAATAATATCTTAAGTAATAAATCTTATTTATTAATTTCAACTAATGAAAAATAGGAAAAAACTAATTTTATCAATTTACATTAAAAAATATTAGCATTTTATTTAATATTTTATTCATCTAAACTCAAGCATCCTTTTAATAGCTTAAGTATATTTGATTATTTATTCTTTTTGTTCCTTCATAAGAAATTGAATCTTTCTTCAATATCATCATAAGAATTTAAAATGGTTTGGGCTTGAAATAATTTCATATGTATTTTTTTAATAAATATATATTCTTAAAGGAGTATACCATTTTCTCCTGAAATGTCATTTATTAAATATTAAATGTTATATATTAAAGTTCTAATCTTACTCATTTATTTCGCTTTTTTTCTTTATTAAATAATTGTTTAACATTCAGAAATAAATGTAAATAAAAAATGTCTTATTTTTTATCTAGAAAAGCCATTGATTTTTGATATAAACCGTCTAAAATATTATTTAATGACTTTTTGAATGTAAAGATGAATAAATATATTTCCTAAATTTTCCTTTTTTATTAAAGTTTTGATATTTGTTCCAAGAAATACTCTTTTAAATATACATTTTAAAGAATAGAATCGGTTACTTTTTTTCTATAAAGTTTTAATAGAAATAAAAAAAGATTGTTTTAAAGAAATTTATGAATATTCATTTAATAATTTTTCAGAATTTTATTTATTATAAATAAATGTATTAATACATTAATAGAAAAATAATTTTGATTATCTTTTCTAAAAAATGTTAATAAAAAATGATTATAATATTCTTTTAAATCATTAATGATTTTTTTATATCTAACAACATGGTATTATGAAACATACAAATATTTGTTTAATTAAATCCAAATCGATTCATTTTTTATTTTTATTTCTTGGGAAAATATCTTCGAAAAAAAAAAGTTAATAATTCATCTTCAGTAATATAAGATGTTAAAATAATTTCATAATCCATTATTTATAATATAAAAACCAATTATTTGTAGTTCATTTATAATTTATTTAGTTAATATTTTTATAAACTTCTTTTTTAATATAAAAATAAGTTATATTTATTTATTTCATTATTGAATTTTTTTATAAATTATTTTCTACATCAAGTATAAATGAAAGTTGATTTTTTATTTCTAAGAATTTCTAATTGTTTTTTTTCTTAATGAACGATTTTATTAATTTTAACCCTATAATTTTGTTTAATTTATTTGAAATATTAATAGAAAGATTTTCAATATTTCTTTATTTTTATTGTTTTGTTTCAAATTTCATTTATCACTGTGTGTTGTAATTTTCAAATGAAATAAAAATTAATTTCTTTTTAATTAAATAGAATATTTATATATTAATTTGAAAAAATCTTTTATCTTTTTATTAAAAATACAAAAATGGAAAAACTAGAAGAAGCAAAATTAATTGTAGTAGGAGAAACAAATGTAGGAAAAACAAGTTTAATAAAACAATATATAGATAATACATTTTCAGAAGAAAAAATAGCAACAGTCGGTTATGACACAATAACAAAAGAAATTGCTATAGAAGATAGAAAAATAAAATTAAATATATGGGATACATGTGGTCAAGAACAATATAGAACAATAAATCAAATGTTCGTTAAAAATTCAAAAATTGCTCTTTTAGTATATGATATAACTCAAAAAGATACATTTAATGAATTAAAAAATTATTGGTATACTTATATTACAACTTCATTAGGTAAAAATATTATAATTGGTATTGCTGGGAATAAATGTGATTTATATGAAGATGAACAAGTTAAAACTGAAGAAGGAAAAGAATATGCTGAATCTATTGGTGCTATTTTTAAGGAAACAACTGCTAAAAATAATGAAGCTATTTCTCAGTTAATAGAATTATTAACTAAGAAATATATTGAAACTATAGGAAATGTTAAAAATATTAATAATAATTATGTCAATAAAAATAAAGATAATAAAGGAGTTCAGTTAAAGAAAGAAAATGTAACAAAATCCAATAAGAAAAAAGGATGTTGTTAAAATTCTTAATTGAAAGAGATTTTTCTATATTGGATTATTTTTTAAATATATTTTTATTTGAAGAAATATTCATTCAACAAATTTTAAATGATTTTTTTAATTTATTTATTTTTATCGATATAAATAAAAATTATGAAAATTTTTCTTATTATATATATTTTTTTATAACCAAAATGAAACATACTATTAATGTTTCCTAAAGAATATCCTATGTTTTATAAATAAATTTACCTAATATTCATGAAAATTTTTTAAAAGAAAAATCAATAATTTAATTCTAAAGATTTTCATTTATATTCTTCACCAATATTTTTATTCTTTTTTTTTAGAATAAAATTGAAATCTATTTATAGATTCTTCTTCTTTTAAATATAATAAATTCCTTTTAAAATTCTATTATTTTGAATTTGATTTCAATTTAAATAATTACTATTTCAATTTATATAATAGTTTTAAGTATCTATCCCTTTCATTATCAAATTATAGTTTTCAATCATAATTCATTATTATATTTGGTGTTAAATAGTTTAGAAATGGACATTTCTATTATATACTTTTATTTATATAATAAAATTATCATTTAAATATAATTTAATTAGTAATTTTCTAAATCATGAAAATGAGCTTCAAATAGGAAGTGTAATATATTTAATGAAATTTTAATAAAAGATAAAATGAAAAGAATTACATAAATTGCAAATATTTAAAACTTTCTTTATCATATATTTTTTTATTATGTAAAACATCTCCTATTCTAAAATCCAATTTATAACTCCCTTTCAAAAAAGTAAATATATTATATATTGTAATAGAGACAGAAATAATTAAAGCAAATTTAAAGTAAATAAGATATGAAAATAATATAAATAATAGAGATAAAATTAATTCAATATAAAAATAATAAACAATATTTTCACTCACTTCTAAAACTTTTCCTTCATTAATCTTCAGTTCATCCAATTCAGAAAACTAAATAACACTGGAGAAAGTTATATAAAAAAATCTAATGATCAAAGAATTAAATGTTATTAAAAAAGCGGTGATACAAAAATAGAAAATAGTTTCAACAACCAAAACACACTTTCAAAATTTTAAATATTATAAAAATAAAAAAATTGATTAAAAAATTAAAAACTCAAAGAGAACCAAATCAAGATTTATGATCAAACAAAAATTTCTAAGTAATTTAATAAAAACAAAATAAAATTAAATAACATGACTTTCCAAAACTCTCTAAAAAAACTCATTGTATCTTTTATAAAAGAAAAATATTAATTTTTATTCATTTTCTCCAATTATGATAACATCAAAGATAGGCACATTTTTATTTATATTAATATATACAATGATAAAAAAGGATTAAAAGATAATGGAATAAATAACAAGAACAACTTTGAATAATTGATATAAAAAAAATAAAAGAAAATTTGTTAAATTCAAATTTGGACTCTTTTTCCAAGAATATTTAAGTAAAGTGAAGATTTAATCCATTAATTATCAAATCTTAAAAATGAAAGAAGTTATAGATTGAAATTAAAAGTTTAGAAGGAGAAACGAATTAAAATAAAGAATTTTTTGGTATTTTTATATAATGAAATGTATTATAATTAATTACAAAGAACTCCTAAATTTAATTTTTGGAATGGGAAAAAAATGTTATAAAATCACTATTATGATTCTAAAAGATTATCATTTAAAAAAATATTGATATTTTTTTTTTAATATTTTTATATACTGTGAAAAAAACACTTAAATTTCCCAAAATCAAAAAGAAAACTTAAAATGAATAAGATTTTCAAATATATAAATTAGTATTATATATTGTTTTTATAAATGTTTTATGTATTCTTTTTGTTTATATATTTTTTCTTATTCAATAAGATTTTAATGACAATATATGTTGTAAATCAGGAATATATAAGATAAAATTTTATGGAATAACAAAGAATATGTTAAAGGAAAAGTTTATGGAACAATAAACAAAAACAGTTCCAAAATCCCCATTTGATTTAAATGATAATATAAATATAAAAAGATTTTTAAACAAAATAATATTAATTTAGAATATACCAAGTAAACACTCCAAATTGCATTCAATTTCTTAAAGGGTTCAATAATTAATGAGAAAATTTTTTTAAATTAATTCATAAAAATATAGTTATAAAAAATATTAAACATTTCTATAAATGTTAAGCATTAAATGATAATAGAAAATTAATTTTATATTTATAAAATCAAAAATTTAATATTATGAGATAAAATTAGAATATTTTCTAAATACAATAATTATTTTTATCTGGTTTTTGAAGTTATACTATCATTTAATTAATTATTGATTGATTTATAAATTTTTTGTGTCAATATTTGTTGTTGTGAACTATTTCTTTATTTTGATTGTTAATAAAAACGAATAATATTGATAATATTTGATAAAAACTAATATTTTCCTTCAATACAATGAAAGAAAACACTTTTAAACTCCAGATTTTTTAATTCAAATATATTTTCAACATTGTTTATTTTTAATTTGAATAATGAACCAATTCCATCAACAAAAAAATAATATTGTTAGGAGAATAAAATGTAAGAAAACAGCAATTACAAATGATATTTTAAAGAATATCTTTTTTTAAACAAAATGAGTAAAATATAGAAGATATAGTCGTTGTAATAAATTACCAAAAGTTATATAAGATGGTTGATTGTTTATAATTATAAAAGATCCTATTTTATGAATGATACTGAATTTAATGCACCAAATTATATTTGGTTGTTATAAAAATACTAATTAAAAAAATAAAAAGATTAAATATTTTGTGATATTTTATATCATTGGGATTTTAATTTTGAGAGCATAAATATAATTTATTAAATAAAATTGGGAAATAATATTAAATTTTTTTAATTGTAAAAAATTTTTTAAATTTTAATCCAATTAAATTTCATCAAAATAAAATAAAATTTTCTTTTAATTTTGAAGTTTTAAAGTTTTTAAGTAAGAGTAGAAAGTTCAATTATGAATTTAATTATATATAAAATATATGAACTTTTTGTTTTAATTATTAGGTAAATTTAATTATAATCCTCTTTTACTTTAAATTTAAATTGGAAGATGTTTTAATATTTCTTATGATTTACCATCATCTTTAAATATTTATTAAATTCATTTTTTTACCACATGTTAAAAAAAAAGAGGAAAATTATATTAGAAGGGCTTTTACTTTTGAGTTAAATATTTAATTCCTTCAAATTATAAGTTTTACTTTAGTTTTAGATTTCAGTAAAACCATTATTTTAGGTTCTTTAATTAATTAAATCATTAAAAATTTGTCAAATTGAAAAAAGAAAAAAGAGCTCACTATTTTCATAAAGTTTCAAAAATATCTTTTATAAGTGAATGTGAATAATTAAGGAGTATTCATTGGGGAAAATTGATAAAAATTATGATATAGATAATTTTAATAATAATCTTATTTTAAGGATTTGAATATAAATGTTGATAATAATATTTTAAGAATAATCTTATTGTTCATTTGTCTAATTTTAGATTATCATCATGAAGTACTTACTAAAGAGATATTTTTCAAAAATGAGGGTTTTTAAAATGAGATTAATCTTTAAATTTTCAAATTTTAAATCTTATTAATTGTGATCTTTTTTGTAAAAAGGATAATGTAAACATTCATTCTTATTTATTTATGGAAAATAAAATAAATATTATCTTTGGATTAAAATTTACATACAATCATTAAAATATCATAAAAATATAATTTTTTATATTATTATTAATTAAAGTATTTAGATAAATATATTTAGTTATATAAATAAAAATAAAAAATAAAAATTATATATTTAATTCTTTATTATTACTTTTCTTTTTTATGCTTGAGTAAAAATTTATAAATTTTATTATATCTGTGGAAGAATTTTATTTTATAAAAAATAATTCTCTTTTTCATTAATCTAAATAAAATCTTTATTCCATATTTCTTCTCTCTAAATATCTCATATTTATATATATTATCAATACATTGTAGATATGCTAATTTCATCATATAATTTTTAACTAAATATGAAAAGTATCCTAAAGAATATTTATTAACTCCTTTATTTAAATATCTCATAGCAATAAATTTATCTTTTAAATCTCTAGGATTACCACTGAAATTATTATTATATAAATCATCTAAAATTTCTTTAGAATTATTATTATAAGAATTACTGTTTCCATAATTTAAATTATTAGTTCTATTATTCATACCAATTGATCTTTCTGCAAAAGCATCACCCATATTAATTCCATATTCATTTATATTATTATTACCTTTTATTTTTTGATTATATTGATTATAACTTGTATTAGAACTTCCAAAAACTGCACTACCATATTGTCCTGAAGTATTACCAGAATTATCATATTGATTACTTGCTGTATTTCTATAACTATTATTATTATAATTTTGATTTGGCTTAAAGTTTTTTTCATTCATTCTAATTAAATTATCTCTTAAATTCATTGCTTTATTTCTATCATAATTATCATTTCTAAATGCATTTCCCATAACAATATTATTATTTCTATTTGATTCAATATTTTCAGGATTATTACTCATTTTACTTTTTGGGAATATTATATTATTTTTTATTTGTTCATTTTCATTATAATTTCTATTTTGATTTCCCATAACAATATTTTGGTTATTTCTTATTTGCTCATTATCATTATTATTTCCCATTTTAATATTCATTTGATTTCTATTTCTTTGTTCATTATTATTTCCCATTTTAATATTCGTATTATCTTCATTTTCGTTATGCTTTAAATTTTTATTTTCTTCAGAAAGTAAATTAACTAAGTTTGAATTATTATCTTCCATTTTTTTAGGATAATTCCTATATTTTCTAGATTTATAATCTTCATAATTTGATGCTGGTTCAGTTGCCATTTTCATTGTTTTACTTGTCCTATTTGAAGTTAATGAATTTTCAAAAGATTTTTGATCACTTCTTTTTTTGTTTTGAGGATCTTCACTATTATTTCCCATATTATTTCTACTATTTAAGTTTTTATTATTATTTAACTTATTTTGATTTTTAATATAATCATGACCAACTGTATTTTTCTTATAGAAAATCTCTTCTCCAGAATCATTTTGAATATTATTTTCATTATTTTGATTATTACTTTTTTTATTATTAGTATTTGTATTATTATTATTATTATTATTATAAACTATATTAAATTTATTTGATCCTCTTTCTTCATTAAAAGTAGGATGATTACTTGGATTTGTCATAGTTATATTATCACTTGTTGTATTTCCTTTTAGAGTAAATATTTTTTGTTGATCATTAACTTGATTAGAAGTTTGATTTGGATTATATTCTCCTTCATTATAATCATTCACTCCATTATTATTTGCAATTTTAATTTGTAATTTATTATTAAGATTATTATTATCATTATTTTCATTATAAAAATCTCCAGTTTTTCTATATTTATTATTCATATTATTTTCTCCTTGAGAATCATTCATTCCAAAAGTATCTTCTGGACTTATTACCATTAAATTTTTATTACTTCCTTGTGCACTTCCACCCTTATTAAAGTTATTATTATTATTTATTTTTTCATTTTTATTCTTTACATTTTCACTATTATATCTTATATCTTGTTTTTTTCTAGGATATTTTTCTTGATTATTATCATTATTTTTTTCATCATTTTGATAATCTAAATTTGGATGAGGTGGTCTATTATTATTTTTAGTTGATGAAACTATTTTTTCTTTTACTGTTTGAACTTTATAATCTCCTTTTTGATTGTTTTCATTATTATCATCTATAATATTTTCTTTGTTTTGATTTCTTGGCAATTTAATTCCTGGTTTTTTATTTGAATATCTATAATTATCATTTGAATCTTCTGATTGATAACCTTTACTTGAATTTGATTCATAACTATTTTTCTTTGAATGATGATGCTTTCTTTTTTTATTGCTATTACTTTCAGTATAATTAACATTTTTATTTTCATCATATTCATATTCATTTTTATTTTTACTATGTTTTTTAACTAATTTATTTACTTTTCTATTTTGTGAATTATTATCATTTTCTTCATCTGAATAAGATTCATTTTGAGAATAATTATTTTCTTTCTTTTCATGATGTTTTTTATTTCTGTGATTATCATCTCTTTGATTAGAAGATGATTCATTATTATTACTATTTTTACTTCTATTTCTATTACCATGATATGCTCCAGTATATGTTAAATTATTTTTTCCATTATTATAATTATAATCATTTAAACTATCATCACTTAATGTTTCAATATCCTTAGTTCTTAGTGAGCGAATTACTTTGTTTCCATGAGAATAATCATCATTATTATAATTATTTGATGAATCTCTGTGTTTTACATTTGCTGAATCTCTCTTTTGTTCATTTGGAGAATAAGAACCATAACTTCCTGTATCATTTGAATAATCATCGTTTTTCTTCTGTTGATTTCTTATTTCTTTATTTTCATTTGATTTATCTCTATTTCTATTATTATTTAAGTAGTTTTTACTATTATCTTCAATATATTCATTTTGACTGTTGTCACCTATTGAAATTTTTAATGCTTTTTTCTTGGAATTTTTATCTCCTTTTTGTCTTAAATTTTCATTATCTTCATAATTATCATACTCATCTCCTTTTTTTGCGGAAGAATTTTTTGATTGTTTAATTCTATCTTCTTCTATATTTTCTGAATTCATTTCTCTATCATATAATTTTTTATTATTTTGGATATTCATATCTTGTTTAAATTCTCTATCATTTTCAACATTTCTGATTAATTTATTATTATTATAATCTTTATTATAATAATCATTTATTCTTTTACTATCATCTTCTTCACCTATTTTTTCTAAATCTTTTTGACTTTTTTCATTGATATTACTACTACTATTTTGACCTTTTATTTTATTCTGTATTTTCTGTTGTTTCTTGGGATCAAATGAAAACATTAAATCACTTTCTGTACCACTATTATTTTGATTTTCTTTTGAAACAGTATTATTTGAATTTTGAAGAGGATTTATTATGATATTATTTTTACTTTGACTTTGAGAATTACCAAAAGAAGGGAAATTTGCAGATGAATTTGTGTTATTTAATACATTATTATTATTTGTATTTCTATTTGAACTACCCTTAGTTATATTATATAATGAATTGGTTCCATATTTTGAAGCTAAAGCATCATCTTTATTTTCTGATGTTCTTAAATTATTATTTTGATTTAAATTTGGATTTGAGAAATTAACAGATAATTCAGATGAATTTTTACTCATTACTAAATTATTTCCTTCATTTTTATTATTTGAATTTTGTAATTTCTGGTTACTTTCAGTTGATGATATTCCTTTTTTATTTGAATTAAAATCATTAAATGTTGGACTTGCATGATCCTTATTAATATCATTAATTATATTATTAAAATTATCTTCTAAATGTTTAGTATTATTATCCATTTCATTCAAATTTTGATTATTATTAGGTTTATTTTTCCTTAAATTATAAGCGAAATTTTCAATATCATCTAAATTTGCAGCATTATTTTTAAGAGTTCTTGATTGAATTTGACTTTTACTATGGATATTATCAGTATGTTCATCATCATCATCATTTTCCCAATTATAAGTTCCCATTACTGAATATTGTTTATTTGTTAGATTTTTATCATCATCATAATGTTTTTTATTAAAGGCACTATTTTGAGATGATCTATTTCCAGAAATTAAATTACCTAAATTTCTATTTTTCTGATTACTATCTAAATTATTTGATTTTAAATTTGAATAAGTGTCTCTTAAATTATTGTCTAAATAAGGGTTTGAATCAATATCATTTTCCATATCTTGACTTTTTGAATGTAATCTTTTATCAAATTTGACTCCATTATTATTTTGATTTTCTTGATAACTTTTTCTTCTATTGACATTCGGATTATTGAAATCATCTGATAAATTACTTTGAGTAATATTATAATTTCTTTTTCTGAATATAGAAGAAGTTATCGTGTGAATACTATTATTATTAGATGATATTTCATCTATATTATTTTCATGACTTGGATTTAATAATGAATCAAATGCATTTCTTTTTCTTATCATTAAGTTAGTTTTCTTAGATTTTTTCTTTCTTGTTTTCTTTTTTTGAGATGTCTCACTTGAACCTTCATTGTCACTATAAGAGGCACTTCTGAGGTTTTTAAAAGATTGATATTTACTATTTTTACGAGAAGTCAAAGAAGATTGAACATATTTTCCATAAGAAGAAAACTTTGAATTAGAATCAATAGGTTTATTTAAATTTTCATCATATTGTTGTTTATTCTTTATATTTTCAACATATTCTGGGTTATTTCTTAATACTTCTACAATTTCTGGATTTTTCTTCATTAATTCCTTAAATTGTGGATCTTGTTTCATATCTTCGATATATTCGG
>JAEEGL017307226.1_pt1 | contig 17970 bp, 17 predicted proteins | sample 9134231 | NCBI WGS metagenome assembly JAEEGL01 (sample SAMN16246548, study PRJNA631951) | gut metagenome | biome: gut microbiome; feature: rumen; material: fiber-attached | host: Bos | place: Iran: Karaj | collected 2018-10 | reverse complement strand
GGTTATTCATCATCTATTGAGTGTTCACTAATTGTTTCATATTTGATAAAAAATGGTTATTTATCTGCAGATCAAGAATTTGAATGGGATTATGTAGATTCAAGTAAAGAATTAAAAACTCGTTTAGGTTGCGAAATTGTAAAAGGTACAGCTTGCTGTCGCCATCTTTCTAGTATGCATAAAAATATCTTTGACAAACTAGGATTACCTTTTAAAGAACTATATGTTTACCTTGGAAATAACTCCTTTAATAAAGCTTTAAATTCTCAAGCTAATCACGTAATTAGTTTAATTGACCATGCTGGTATAAATTATGGAATGGATATAGGCAATAACAATCGTCTATATCGTTTTGATACTCCATTTATTTTAAGGGAATTAGCAGTTGATGTCCCAAATCATCTAAGATATAAACCATATTATGAATTAATTCATGGAGATTCAAAAAATCTAGAAGATATCAAAGCTAATCTCGAAAGATTTGGGAAATTATCAAAAGCTAGAACTATCCATCCGTTTGATTATCAAGCTAACTTTCGTCAAAAAACAGAAAGAAAACTAAGAAGAAAAGAAAAAATGTTTTCTGATTTTCATGATTCAACAAAAGTCTTAAAAAAAGAAATAAAAGAATTAGTCTTGGAGGAAGTATATCTAAAACACTAAGATACTTTACTTACACCCAAGAGGGGTATATAATTAACTGTAGGTGGTTTATATGGAAAAATGTAAAGGTTGCCCAGGTTGTAACGTCGTAAAACACAGAACAACTGAAGAAAAGAAAAAATTACAAAAAAGATTAAACATCATTGAAGGTCAAGTAAAAGGTGTTAAACAAATGCTTGAAGATGAGAGATATTGCCAAGATATTTTAATTCAAATATCTGCTATTAATAAATCATTAAAAAGCATTGGTAACGAAATATTAAAAAGTCATCTTAATACATGCGTAAAAGATGCCTTACTTAATAATGATCCTGAAGTTATGAATGATGTTGTTGATTTATTTGATAAATTGAATAAGTAGGTGTCATATGAAAAGAGTATTATTAGGGATGAGTGGTGGAGTTGATTCGAGCGCTGCAGTAATACTATTGCAAAAAATGGGTTATGAAGTAGTAGGTTTAACCTTCAAATTTATAGAAGACTTTGATCCATTAGATGCTATAAAAGTTGCAGAAAAATTAGGTATTGAGCATCATGTTGTAGACTATAAAAAAGAATTTAAAGAATTAGTTATTGATGATTTTATAAATGATTATGCAAAAGGTTTAACTCCAAATCCCTGTGTTCATTGCAACAAAGTATGTAAGTTTAAATTCTTATTTGATAATATGGAAAAATATAATTGTGATTACATAGCAACTGGTCATTATGCCAACATAAAGTCAAACAAAATCTATAAAAGTGTTGATTTAAATAAAGATCAATCTTATTTTTTATATAATCTTCCTAAAGATAAAATATCTAAGATTATCTTTCCTTTAGAAGGCTTAGGTAAAGATGAAGTAAGAAAAATAGCCGAAGAAATAAAACTTGAAAATGCTCATAAGAAAGATTCTTTTGATGTGTGTTTTATCAAAGGATCCTTTAACGATTATATGTTTAAAGAACTTAAACAGAAACCAGGAGACATTATAGATATTGACTCAGGAAATGTAATTGGTAAGCATAAAGGGTTAATGTATTATACAATTGGTCAAAGAAGAGGATTAGATATTGGTGGATCCCCTGATAGAATGTTTGTGGTTGGTAAAAATATTAAAGAAAACATTTTATATATTTGTATTGGTGAAGAAAATGATTACTTAACTTCTGACTCATGTTTGTTAAAAGATGTTAATCTATTAACTAATGAAAAAATAATATCATGCACGGCAAAATTTAGATATCGTATGAATGATGTACCGGTAGAAGTTGAGTATCTTGATAATGATGAATTATTAATTAAATATGACTCAGTAAAAAGAGTTACTCCGGGTCAAGCTTGTGTTTTATATAACGGTGAAGAATGCCTTGGTGGAGGAATTATAAAAGAAGTTCACAAAAACGGAGAAAAACTTTGGTATTTATAGAATAAAGAGGTGTCTTATGGAAAGATATCGTGAAATAGAAAAAAGTATTATTAAGAAATATCGTAAAGAAATATGGTCTAAGTTTATAAAAGCAATCAAAGACTATAAACTAATCCAAGAAAACGATAGAGTAATGGTTTGTATTAGTGGCGGAAAAGATTCCTTTTTACTTGCTAAATGTATTCAAGAACTAATAAGACATGGTATGGTACCATTCGAAGCTAAATATGTTGTCATGAATCCAGGCTATAAAGAAGAAAATTTAAACCAAATAATTAATAATGCTAAGGAGATGAATATTCCAATTGAAATATTTGATACCGATATCTTTGCCGTATCAAATAAACTAAATCCAGAAAATCCTTGTTATATGTGTGCAAGGATGAGAAGAGGTCATTTATATAATAAAGCATTAGAATTAGGTTGTAATAAAATAGCACTAGGGCATCACTTTGATGATGTAATAGAAACAACACTACTTTCATTATTTTATGGAGCAGAAATAAAAACCATGCTTCCTAAATTACATAGTACTAACTTTAAAGATATCGACTTAATAAGACCACTATATCTAGTTCATGAAGAAGCAATAATCAGTTGGAAGAATTATAATGAATTAACGTTCTTAAATTGTGCTTGTAAGTTTACTGAAAAAGCTTCTTTGGATAAAGAATTCAGTAAAAGAAAAGAAATGAAAAAATTAATTAGTGAGTTCAAAGAGAAAAATAAAGATATTGATCATAATATCTTTAAAGCATTAGATAATATAAATCTAGAATGTGTCCTAGGAACAAAAAAGAATGGAGTATACCATTCTTTCCTAGAAGACTTTGAAAAGGATGAATAATATGGATCAGGAAAAAATAGGTGAATTAATTAAAAAGATTCGTAAAGAAAACAATCTAACTCAAGCAGAACTTGCTGATAAGTTAGGTGTTACATACCAAGCAGTATCTAAGTGGGAGAACGGTAAAAACATACCTGACATTGCTATCTTAAAGCAAATATCTAATGAATTTAATATTAATTTAGATGACTTATTAAATGGTGAACATATAATAAGTGAAAAAAAGAAAAAAGGTTTACTCATAGGTGGTGTTGTCTTATTCATTCTTATTTTAGTAACAATCATACTATTAATAATTGGTAATAAAACAGATTTATTAATAAAAAAAGTAACCACTTATGATTCTAATTTTGAAATAACTGGAACAGTTGCTAAGAGTAATGGTAAAACCTATATTTATATTTCTGATATTGAATACAAAGATGAAGAAGATAAAACAATCTATAGTAAAGTAAGAGCTTCTTTATATGAAGAATATAAAGGAAAGAGTACTAAAATAGATGCTACTGAATTAGAAGAAGTAGATACAACATTAAAAGATTACTTAAATAAAGTTACTTTTAATATTGACGACTATAAATCAGATTGTAAAGATTTAACTAAATCAAAATTATATTTAGAAATAGAAGTAACCCAAGAAGGAAAAGAAACTTATTTTAAAATACCTCTAGAATTAGAAGATATCTGTCCAGAAAAATAACTCAAGTAACATACTTGAGTTTTTTTATGATATAATGTTTATATAATAGAGGTGGGTAAAATGAAAAAGAAAATACTATTAATAGCATTGCTTGCTATTTTTCTAGTACCATTAGTTGGTTGTAAGAAAGCAGAAGACAAACGAAGTGATGCAGTTAAATTTAAAGAAGAATACGAATCACTAAACAAACAAGCAAAAGAAGATGGCAGTCTATATAGAACAATTTCTGTTGATGAAGAAAATCCAATTATTTATACAACATATGAAGAATTAGAATCAAAAATAACTGAAGGAGAAAACTTCTTAGTATATTTTGGTAATAGTAAAAACGAATATTGCCGCACAGTAGTTCCATATTTAATCCAACAAGCTAAAACTCAGGGAATAGATAAAATCTATTATGTTGATACAACCCCTCCTGAAGAAGCTGAAGAAGGAACTAAAGCAATTGGCATCGAAGATCAATATTATCAAAATATCTTAAAAAGAGTTCAAGAAAACAATCTTGATAGTTCTACTTTAGCAGTCTTCATAAGAGGAGAACTTGCAGGAAAAACTTCTGGTGTTTCTTCTAGTCAATCTGATGCATCACAAGAATTAACAGGAAGCATGAAAGAAGAAATGCTTGCTAAGTTTAAAGAACTATACATAACGTATAATTCAAATAGAGGATAGTATTTTACTAATACTATTTTTTTTATGATATAATACGAATATTGAGGTGAGAAAAATGCTACCAGAGTTTTTAAAAGAAGCAATTAAAGAAAACTATAACAATGAAACGTTAAGTCTTTTTTCTGATAGTATTAATCTTAAAAGACCTCTAACGATAAGAATCAACACTTTAAAAGCAAATGTTGATTATATTTTAAAAGTACTAAAAGAAAACAAAATTGAATTTGAAAAGATGAAGTGGAGTAATACAGCTTTAATAATAAAAAACAAAAAAGAAGAAGACTTACAAAAACTATCTATCTACGAAGATGGTTTAATCTATTTTCAAAGTTTATCTTCTCAATTACCGCCAATATTCGTTAATCCAAAAGAAAATGAAAATATCTTAGATATGGCTGCAGCACCAGGCGGTAAAACAACAGAACTACAAGCTTTAGCAAATAACAAAGCCCAAATAACAGCTGTTGAGAAAAATGGCATAAGACTAGAAAGGCTCGAATATAATATCAATAAACTTGGAGCTAAAAAAATCAATATTATAAAAAAAGATGCTCGTTTCCTAGATGACTATTTTACTTTTGAAAAAATTTTATTAGATGCTCCATGTTCAGGTTCAGGGACTTTATCAAAAGAAACTATAAATGACTTTACTGAAGAACTAGTAACTAGAAGCATTAATACTCAAAAACAATTAATAACAAAAGCATTTAATCTTCTAAAAAAAGATGGAATCTTAACATATTCAACCTGTAGTATCTTAAAACAAGAAAATGATGAAGTAGTTAAGTATTTACTAGAAAAGAATTCTAATGCTGAAATAATTCATTTGAATTTAAATGAATTTGAAGATCTACCATTAATTAAAAATGATATTCCAGGTACGATAACAATTCTACCCAATGATACTTATGAAGGATTTTATATAGCACAAATAAAAAAGACTAAATAATAGTCTTTTTTTTTACATCCATACACCGTATGTAATAGCAGCCATTGCAAGTATTAAACCAACAACATAGAATAATCTAACTATTGTTTGTTCATCCCATCCAAGTTGTTCAAAATGATGATGTAACGGAGCCATTAAGAATACTTTCTTTTTAAAATATATAATAGCTACCATTTGAATTAAACTACTTAAGGTTTCAATTACAAATACTCCACCAACTAACGCTAGTGAAAGTTCGTGCTTTGATAAGATTGCAACAGCAGCAAGGGCACCACCAAGTGCTAAACTACCAGTATCACCCATAAATACTTTAGCAGGGTGACCATTAAATACTAAGAAACCTAATATTGTTCCAACTAGTACGAAACAAAATATACCCATTTCTTCATAACCAGTAATCCAAGTAGAACTCCATACTATTAAACCAAAAGCTAAATAAGCAATAGCTGATAAACCACCAGCTAAACCATCTAAGCCATCACTAATATTAACAGCATTAGAAGTTCCAACCAATAAGAATAAAATAAATAAACCATAGAACCATCGTAAATCTATATCAATTCCTAAAGAAGAAACAACAACTGTCATCGCTCCACCATTAGTTACATAAATATAGAAGAATACTAAGGCAATAATAACTTGAATTAATAATTTAAATAAAATAGTCAAACCTTTATTATTATGGTGCTTTATTTTTACCCAGTCATCAGCAAATCCTAAAGCAGCATAACTAATAAAAACAATTGTAATAATCTTTAAGTTTGACGAGAACTCTATACTTCCTTTTAATAATAGTAAAAGTAAAGTTAGTAGAGTAGGAACTATAAATATTAAACCACCCATTGTTGGAGTTCCGTTTTTAGATTGATGTCTTTCTCCAATAGTATGACTAACATTTTGGCCTATCTTCAATTTCCTTAAGAGTGGTATTAGTGCAATACCAGCAGCTATCGAAAACAAAAATCCTAACATCATCGCCATTGCGGCTTTCGCTAAGACGAGCATACAAACACCTCTTTCTATAAAAAATTATACTACATATTAGAATACATAACGAGGTTAAAGAACAAAAATTGACATATTTGTAGACAATTTACTTTATTGAAAAGAATTCCATAATTTGCTAAAATAGTAAGGGTAGAATAAGAGGTGATAAAGTGAAAAAAGTATTATTTTTTATTACTATCTTTCTCTTATCACCAATTTTAGTTAAGTCATTAGAACTACCAGTAGATGTAACTGCTGATTCTGTAATCTTAGTAAATCGTGATGAAGATAGAATAATATATACTAAAAACCCAGATAAAGAACAAATCTTAGCTTCCTTAACAAAAGTAATGACTTTATATACGGCAATTAACAAAATAGATAAATTAGATAAAAAAGTAACTATTACAGCAGCCGATGTCGAAGCTTTATGGGGATTTACCCAAGTTGGTTTAAAAGAAGGCGATGTAGTAACATATCGAGATCTTTTATATGCAACAAATCTTACTAGTGGAGCTGATGCTGCTCAAGCCCTAGCACTTCATCTAAGTGGTTCAATGGAAGCTTTCACTGAAGAAATGAATGCTAACGCCAAAGAGATGGGTTTAAATCATACTCATTTTGCAGATACTATCGGCCGTGGAGATGATAATATATCTACTGCTAGAGAATTTTATATCTTACTTAAAAAGTGTTTAGAAAATGATACCTTCGAAAGAATATTTAATACTACATATTACAAAATGTCTAATGGCTTAGAATCAATAAATTACACTAGATCACTAGCTACATTCCATGGACTTGATTCTAACCTAATAACTGGAAATAAATCTGGCTATACACCAGAAGCAGGTTTACTACTAGCATCAACTGCAACAATTAATGATATCCACTACATGCTTATAACCATGCATAGTGAAGAAAATCAATGGAAAACCACACATGTTATTGATTCATGGAAAATATATGATTACATTAGCAATTTAGAATTTAAAGAAAGAGTAGTTTTAAAAAAAGGTAAGAAATTAAAAAGAATAAATGTTGAAAACGGAACTATAAGTGAATACTTAGTAACTTTAGATCATGATGTATCACTTACTTTAACAGATGAAGAATTTGAAACTGTTGACTTTGAATATCATATTGTTGATACAATTAATGCTAATACAAAAAAAGGATCAAACCTTGGTTATGTTGATATTTTAGTAGGTGATGAAGTAGTAGATTCAATTAATGTTTATTTAAATGATAAAATATTTACTAGACAAGAAGAATCACGCTTTATAATGTTAATAATAATTGGCTTTGCCGTTGCTGTATTTGCTCTATTATGTATTAACATTACTAATATAAGACGAAGAAGAAGATATTTTTAATCTTCTTTTTTTAATACTTAAAATTGAAAAAATATAATTATTGTAATAGAATATATAACCACTTGAGAAGAAGTCTCTAAAAGGAGATAAAATGATGAAAAATAAAAAGAAAGTAGCATTATTAGGTATAGTACTTTTTTTAGTAGTACTATTAACATCAATAACAGTAGCATTGAATTTCAAGAATAATGCTACTAGTTTGAATGTCATTGATTCTTCAAAAAAAGAAACAATAGTAATAGATGATAATCCTAAACAAGAAACAATAAATATCGAATTATCTACTGACATAGACTTACAACAAAAACGAGAAGAATATAAAAACAATGATATTGTAGCTCGTTTAGAAATCCCTGATTTAATAAATATTTTAATTGTTCATGGCAATAACAATGAATTTTATCTAAATCATGACCTTTATCGCAAAAAAGATGTCAAAGGAACAGAATATATGGACTATAGAGTTAATACAGAATCAAAACAAATTAATATATATGGTCATAACTCTAGAACATATAATATTCCATTTAGAAAACTAGAAAAATTTTTAGATGAAGAATTCTTTAATTCTCATGAATACATAGTTCTTCAAACCTTTAATAGTAAAAGAATATATCGTATCTTCTCAATAAAAGAAGATAATGGTAATTATGAACATATGAAAGTTAATAAAAAAGGAAAAGAATTCTTAGAACATATAAAAACACTAAAAAGTAATTCTATCTATACAAGAGATGTAGAATATGACGAAGATTCAAATTTATTAATCCTTCAAACCTGTTCATATGGCAAGAAAAAAACTTATTATATTATTAGTGCAATAGAAATCAAAAACTATACTTATTAGTATAGTTTTTTATTTTTATTAATGATAAAATATAAATAATAGGGTGATGAGATGAAAAAGAAACTATTATTTATTTTTTTACTACTATTACCAATTAGATTTGCTTTCGCATCAAGTTATGGTGTTGAAAATTTTTTCTTTAATTTAAATATTGAAGATAATGGTGATGTTATCGTTGAAGAATATATCGAAATGAATGGCGATTACAATGGTTTAAGAAGAATAATTGAATTCCAAAATTACAATTTAGAAGAACTAGATCCTGAAGTAGAAAAGCTAGGTGGCACAAAACTAAATAATGCTGATGGAATAGAATTAATTGAAATAAGAGGATTGCCATATCAAAGTCATTTTGATTTTACTAAAATCGAAGGCGATATATTTGAAGAAACAAGCTCTGCATCAAATGGCAGTTATGGTGTTTATGAAGTAAATAAAACATGGTATGACGAAACCTATAAAATATTCATGCCAAGTTATAAACATAAATCATTCTATCTTAAATACAGATTAAAAAACATTGCAGTACTACATAACGATTATGCAGAATTATATTGGAACATACCAATTAACGAGTTTGAAGAATCAGTTTATAACTTAAAAGCAATAATTCATATTCCAAATAATAAAGAAGTAAAAACTTGGGCTCATGGACCTTTAAACGGAGAAGTAACAATAGTAGATTCTAATACTGTAGAAGCGGTAGTAGGTGGTGTTGAAGCTCATACGGAAATGGACGTAAGAGTAATCTTTGATAAAAACGTTATTAAAAATTCAAATAAAAAATCCAAAATCAAAGCTCTAGATAAAATCCTTGCTTACGAACAAGAAAAAGCTGACGAAGCTAATAAAGAACGTGAAAGAATCCAAAAAGAAAACGAAGAGGCTGCCAAAAAAAGTCTTGATAAGTTAGAAAAGAAATTAAATAGATATAATTACGAAGTAGCGTCTAATCACATAGCTCTTTTAATAGCAAGTGAAACAAAAACAGAACTAGAAAATAGATTAGAAGATCTACATCAAAAACTAATCAAAAAAGAAGAAAAAGCTGCTGAAAAAAAAGTTAAAAGATTCGAAAAATTTAGTATTGAATTAAACGAAGATGTAGCACTGGATGCTGTTCGTAGTCTTGAACCAACAGATAAAAAACAAGAATTGCTAAAAAGAATTGAAGAAGCTGAGAAAAACATTTACGAAACAGAAGATAAAATAAACAAAGTAGGATACATACTGTTATATATAATTCTTGGTTGTATTATATATATATTAGTAAAACTACACCTAAAAGTAGGTGTTAACGAAAAGAGTACCTTTAATGAATCATATTTAAGAGATATACCTGATAACATATCAGCTACATCTCTAGATTATTTAATGAATAATGAAATACGTTCTAATGCAATTTCTGCCGATATTTTAGACCTTATTAATAATAAAAAAATTAGTATAGAAAAGAAAAATGGCGAAATGCAACTTGTTAACACTTCTAAAGATCATACACTTAATAGACGTGAAGAAAAACTAATAACTTTGTTGTTTGGTAGTAGAAAATCAACTACTTTAAAAGAAATTGAGAAAAGTGCTAAAAAAACATATTCAACATTTATTATCAGATGGGAATCATATTTAAAAGAAGCTTTTAGCGAAGCAAAATTACATAAATACTGGTACAATGAAAATAATTCTAAAAATGATATCCAAGAAAAAAAAGGAACCAAACTATTGGTATTCCTAATAATCTTAATAGTTGTAATACGTTTAATAGTTTTAATTCCGATTCTAGCAATACCATTTATTGCAGCTGGAATAATCTTAAATATTCATATCAAAAATAAAGTCTTAAAAAGAAAATACTATGTATTACCAAACAAAGATGATGAAGATAAAAAAAGTGCCAAGAAAAAAATTACTTTATTAGTAATTATAAATATTGCTTTAATGATAACATTCTTAATATTAGTTCCATCATCAGAAGTTACTGCTTTATTCTTCTTTATGACTTTTGCAATGTTCTTCGTATATGGATTCATCAATAGAATGAAAAAGAGAACAGAAAAAGGTTCTACTGAATATCATAAATGGAAAGCATTTAAAAAATTCTTAAATGATTTTGGTCATATGGAAGATAAAGAAGTTGAAGAAGTAAAACTATGGGAAAAATATTTAGTATATGCAACAACACTTGGTTGTGCAAAAAAAGTAATAAAGAATCTATCGCTTAAAGTTTCAACCGTCAATCCAAATGCCGATATTGATTCGATTAATTATACAATAAACAATATTAATTATTCACTTAATCATTCATACTCTAAAGCTACTACAGCACGTAGTTTAGCTGAATCTGCATCAGGCAGCGGTGGCGGAGGCGGTTCTTGGTCATCCGGCGGCGGTGGCGGAGGAGGATTCTCTTCTGGCGGCGGCGGAGGCGGCGGAGGCGGCGGAGGCGGTCGCTTCTAATAAAACTAATATAAAAGGAATTAATAATTCCTTTTTTTATGATATAATAAAAATATAATGGAAAGGGTGTTTTAATATGCCAATAAGAAAGTACATAAATCTAAATGATTATACATTATTAAAAGATTCTGGTAAAGAAATAATTAATTTCTTCCCAGAAGCAGCTATTTTAAAGCAAAAGGTTGAAAAAACAACAGATACCCTTTATATAAATTTTGATATTACTAAAGATCCAAAAACTAAAGTAAATATCATGTTTGTAACTTTGATAAGTTCTGATAATGAAGAATTATATAAATCATACTCAATTTATTTAAAAGAAGTATCTTTATATAAATACATTATTTTAAATTCAATGAATGATTATGACGATGCCGAAATTATGCCATCCCTAATCATTGATTTTAACAAACTTGATTATAATCGTTTCTTAGTTATCTTAGCTAAAAATAAAGATTTATCAAGAATGATACCAGAATTAAAAAGAGCTTTAGAAGCTGATATACAAGCTTTAGCGGAAGCTAAAAACATTGCTGAAATAATAAGTGTCCAAAGTCCAATTAATTATTATCAAAATGTAACTGGCTATTTAATAAACGAAATAGAAACACTAATTCATAATGAAGAAGAAGAAAATATTACTAAAAATATTTTAAAAACATTTAAAAAGAAATATGAATTAGCATTAAATGATCCTAAACAAATAGCGCTTTCGTATATCGCCCTAGCAGCTAATTATTTAGGAAAAGTAAAGAGTAGCAATTTAGTTCCTAAAAATATTTTAGAAACTAAAGAATTAAAAACTGATACTAACAAAGATTATATAACTTATAAAGACTTGAATAGTATCTTAAATAGTATAATTGAAAATGAAAAGGATAAAAAACCAATCACAGAAGATTTAAATATTATTCAAGAAAGAATAGTTTATTTAATAAAGACAAAACCACGTGTTAAATCATTTTCAAATTTATTAAAAATAATTCTAGCTGATGAAAAATACTTAGGCAAAAATAAAAGAGTACGTGCTGTTGATGAATATAAATTAAAAGAAGTAATAATTAAATCTTTAACTAAATTGACTTATCGTACATTACCTAGAAATCAAATATTAATATACAATTTAGAAGAAAATGTTGATTTTATAGCTATAATTAGTCAAGATAAGATAATTGAATTATTAAGTACTTATCATATCAATCGTAATTCCGATAAAAAGCAACTAGAAATGTATAAGAAATTAAATGAAATAATTATGAATAATAATTATGAAAAAGATGAATTATACTTAGAAATATTAATAAGCAACTTAATAATGTCTAATATATATTATTATATTAATGTTTCTAATAACATTCTTTTAATTAATAAAGGAAATACAATTATTGATTTAAGCTATGATGAAGGAGAATACGATATTAGTATTAAAGATCGTAATTCTAATGAAAAATATGCTTCAATTACTAATTTAAACGAAGATACTAAAGATATGATTAGAATGGAGCTAAACAAAGGTGAGAAAAACTTTACTTCATTTATTAATAAAATAATCTATCAAAATATTTATAATGACATAATAGACTTAAAAATAGGTATAAACATTAATGAATATACACACAAAGGTATTTTGGTTAAATTCCCTAAAAATCAAAAAGAAGATAATTTCATAGGAGAGTTTAGACTTGAAATTCTACTTGAACTATTAACTCAAGTAAAAGAATTAAAAAAGAAAACTGTAGTAGAAAAAGAACCAACAATAATAGAAGAGCAAACACCGGTTGAAGATGAGGAAACACTAATTAGTGAAGAAGAAACTAAGGCGATATTAAGAAAAGCATCAGCTATAGCTGAAGTAATGAATACTCGTCCAATTGATAATGATAATTACAAATTAATAACAGAAATATACAATGAATATCGTGCAACAAAGAATGAAGAATTAATACCAACCTTAAAAGAAGCTTTAGATACCAAAAAAGACGAAACAGAGCCTACTAAAGAGCCAGAAACAGAACCAGTTACTGAACCAGAAACAGAACCAGTTACTGAGCCAGAAACAGAACCAGTTTCAGAGCCTGAGACTGAAAATGTTGAAGAAGAAATAGAAACTGAAGAAACTGAAGCTGAAAACTAAGGAAAAAATTGACTTTAATAAACATTAGATTATAATAATTTGTACAAAGGAAGGAATTTTATGGGAAATTTTTCAAAGGATGCTCTAAAAACTGGAGCAAAGAAGGCAACTAGAGTAATTTCATTAGTTGCACTAACTGCATCTTTAGCCCTTGCAAATCCAACTGCAGCAATGGCTTATGTAGAACCTCAAAATATTATAGGAGAAGAACAAACAGTAGAAGATAGAACAGACATTAAATTTCATGATGCTGAAGAAATAAATGATTTCTTCATAGGTACTGATTATTTTGGAAATCGCTTTGTAACCAGAGAAGAAATTGCTAAAGCAATAGCTATTTCTGATCAATTGAATTTCTATAACAATTATGAAGTAAATCAATATTCAAATACTTGCAAAAATGAAGTATTCTCTCTAAACATTAATGATATGTTTGATGAATATTTAGCAGATGAGGGATATGGTTTCCAAGTATTTAGTGAAAGAAATATTGGTCAAAAACCAGCAATTGACGCATATTTAAATTTCTCTTGTGGATCTATTGTTAGAGACATAAAGACTGATATTGAAAATGCAATAAATAACGCTTTATTTAATGCTGGTTTAGAAGTTACAAATTCACCAAGAATAAGAGTAAAGGGCGATAAAGTATACGCTTTTGCAAGAGTAAATGGCTTTGTACAAATGATTGAATTACAAGGAGAAGACTTAAACGAAGCATTAGATTATCTTCGTATCCTAGATAATAGATATCAAGTATGTCTAAATAATATTGCTGGAAAATCAAATGAATATCCAAATACATTTGCATACAATGGTATCGATATTACAACTGGCGAATCAACATGGTTAGCTTTAGGCGACGAAGAACTAAAAGATACTCTAAGTAGTGCTTTAGCTTATGAAAGAAATGTTGAACGTAACTTAAATGTTACTATTGGTGATACAAGATTCTTCGTTTGGGAAGATGAAGACTTAGAAGCAATGAGATATTTTGGATTTAGTGAAGAAGAAATATCTAACGCTATTAAGTTAGATGCATACTTAGAATTACCTCGCAATCTTGTATATTAATTAATTTTATAGTATTATATTATTAGCAAGGAGTGATGAATATGAGAAACATAGCTTATGTAAACGTATTCATCTCTTTTTTTCTATAGGGCTTATTATTTTCTATAATAAGTCTTTTTTTTGAAGGAGGAATATTATGAAATATCAAAGAATACTAATTAAACTAAGCGGAGAAGCATTAGCTGGAAAATCGGGAACAGGAATCGATTTTGAAAAAGTATTAGATATATGTAAAGAAATAAAAGAAGTATCAGAATTAGGTACAGAAGTAGGTATAGTAGTAGGAGGCGGAAACTTCTGGCGTGGTAGATCTAATCAACAAATGGATAGGTGTACATCCGACTACATAGGCATGTTAGGTACAACAATGAATGCCCTAGCAATTGGAGACGCCTTTAAACAACTAAACGTACCAGTTCGAGTTCAAACTGGAGTTGAAATGCGCCAAATTGCTGAATATTACATAAAAGATCGTGCATTAAAGCACTTAAATTTAAAAAGAGTAGTGGTATTTGGTTGTGGAACAGGTTCACCATTCTTTTCAACTGATACTGCAGCAGCTCTAAGAGCAGCTGAAATCAACGCAAATGCCCTAGTAAAAGCTACAAATGTTGATGCAATCTATGATAAAGACCCTAAAAAACATGAAGATGCTAAAAAAATATCAAAATTAACATATTTAGATGTCTTAAATAACAAAAACATCAATGTTATGGACTCAACAGCCACAACTCTATGTATGGATAATGAAATACCAATAATAGTTTTCGATATAAATAAACATGGAAATCTAAAGAAAGTAATAGAAGGTAAAAGAATAGGAACAGTAGTATCAAATGGATAATAAGGTAACAGCAATTCTTTTAATAGCTGGTAGCAGTACTAGATACGGAAAGAAAACTAATAAAAACTTTGAACTTATTAATAGAAAACCATTATTTATCTATTCTTTAGATATTTTCATACAAAATAAAAACATAGATGAAATAATAATCGTCTCTAAAAAAGATGATCAAGATAAATTATTAAAATTAATTCCAAAAAATCCTAAAATAAGGGTTACAACGGGAGGAAAAGAAAGAAAAGACTCTGTATATAACGCCCTTAAAATAGCCAAAAATGATATTGTAATTATTCATGATGGTGCAAGACCATTATTAAAAGACAGTTACATAAATAATTGCCTAAAAGAAATCAAAAAATATGATGGATGTACTATCGGTGTTAAAGCAAAAGATACCATAAAAATAGCAAACAAGAATAATATTGTTGTTGAAACAACCACAAGAGCAAATACATATCAAATTGGTACTCCTCAGTGTTTTAATAAGAATATTCTAAAAGAACTACATGAAAAAAATAGAAGTGATGATATCACGGATGATTGCATGTTATTAGAAAGAGCTGGATATAACGTTAAAATAATTGAGGGAGATTATACAAATATCAAAGTAACAACTAAAGAAGATTTAGATATAGCAAAATTATTCTTAAAAGACCAATAATCAAAAACATAGAAATAATTGACAAAATTTTAAAAAAATATATAATAAATCTCGCGAAAAGCGGTGATGTTATGGATGACGAGTTTAAGTACAAAACCCCAAGAGCAAGAGTAGTTAAACGTGCTTTTGGAGTTGGTGTTGTCGCCTTATGTATTGGTTTAGCAGGTTTTACTTGTGCTAAACAAATAGATCGAGAAAACGGTTATAAATCGGTAGCAAAAGATTTTATAATGAAAACATATGAATCTGAAGATAATTCCTTATTTTTAGGTGAATATAATGATGATTATGTCCTACCAAAGTATCAAGAAGAAACGATCGTCTCTTTAGGTAAATACATAGAACAAGAAATAGAAGACCAAGGAATTCTTTATTGTGAATTCTTAGACGAATATTACACTAAAAATGGTATGCCAATTGCTTTAATTGATACATACTTAAGTGAAGAAGGAAAAGCATGTTATAGAACAACAGTTGTTTTAGATGACCTAGAAGAACCTTTTACACTTAAAGATAATCAAAATATAACAATTATTAATACTAAACCATATAGTGAACTAAAAGATATGAGATTAGTAGTAGAAATGCCAACTGAAAAAGTGGTATTAAGCGGTCAAGAAGAACTATATGAAGGATCTTTAAGACTAAAGAAATAGGAGATAGAAATGCTAAAAGATATTATTTTTAAAACATTTAATTATAATGACGTTGATTATACAGTTAAAGAAATAGATCATGAATATAAATTCTATTATGAAGATAATAATGAATTAATAGAATTAGCAGACTTAAGCATCTTAGAAAAACTAACAATGTTATTAAAATTAGCAATGAGATAGAAATATCTCTTTTTTTTGTTATAATTAAAAAAGTATAGGAGCATCAACATGGGTAAAAAGAAAATTATAAAAGAAAATAATAAAAATGAAACAAAAACAGAAAAAACACTAGGGAATATAATGGTTATGCAAGTATTAGTAACAATAGCTCTTATCATTATATGTATAATTTATGCTAGTAATGAACAAAGCGGATTTATGGGAGGTTTTTCCGAAGGGGATATGACTCTTATATATTTCATGTTTATTGGATCATCAGTCCTTTCTTCAATATTTATAATAAGCGGATATTTACAAAAAGAAAGGAAAAATTCTTTAATAGGAACCATTATTTTTGCTTTTTTCCCACTTTTGATAATCTTTAGCGAATTACCTAATATTACAATAAATCATAAGACAATAATATCAATTATACTTGCAATATACTGTATAATAACTTTAATTGCCGAATTAAGAATACAAAAAAATAAAAAGAGATAAATATATCTCTTTTTTTATGCTAAAATGAAATAGGTGATATCTATGATTAGATTAGACAATATTAAAATATTTGAGGATTTATCTGAAGAACAAGTTATTTCTAAAGCCCTAAAGAAGAACAAAATAGAGGAAAATGATGTTATTGAAGCAAATATAGTAAAAAAATCTATTGATGCTAGAGATAAAAGAAATGTTCATTATAACTATTCATTGGATATCAAAGTAAAAGATGAATCTAAATATCCTAATCTAAAAATAGTAAAGGAATTAGAAAAACAAATAATAAACAAAAAGAGAGAAAGTGTTTATAAACCTATCATAGTAGGATCAGGTCCAGCCGGACTTTTTTGTGCTTTAACTCTCGTAGATAATGGTTATGAACCAATTATTTTAGAACAAGGATCATCTGTAGAAGAAAGAATAAAGTTTATTAATGAATATAAAGAAACAGGTCATTTAAATGAATTATGTAACGTTCAATTTGGTGAGGGTGGTGCAGGAACTTTTTCTGATGGTAAATTAACTACTGGTATTAATTCACCACTAATTAAGGATGTTTTAAACTATTTCTATCAATTTGGTGCTCCAAAAGAGATTACATATCTATCTCACCCTCATATAGGAACCGATAATCTAATAAAAGTATTAAAAAATATAAGAGAATATATAGAATCTAAGGGTGGAGAATATCATTTTGATACTAAATTAATAAACATAAATAAAGAAAATGATGTTTATTTATTAGAAACAAATAATCAACAATTTTCTACTGATTGTTTAGTATTAGCTATTGGACATAGTGCTAGAGATACATATAAAATGTTATTAGAGAACAATGTTAATATGGTAAGAAAGAACTTCTCAGTAGGATTACGTATAGAACATAAACAATCTATGATTAATGAATCGCAATACGGAACATTTACTAAATTAAACTTACCACCAGCAGAATACAAACTTGCATATCATAACGATGAAAGAAGCTGTTATACCTTCTGTATGTGTCCAGGTGGTGAAGTAATAGCATC
>JAEEGL010640985.1_pt1 | contig 17971 bp, 12 predicted proteins | sample 9134231 | NCBI WGS metagenome assembly JAEEGL01 (sample SAMN16246548, study PRJNA631951) | gut metagenome | biome: gut microbiome; feature: rumen; material: fiber-attached | host: Bos | place: Iran: Karaj | collected 2018-10 | reverse complement strand
CTTATTTATATTAAAAATTAGTTATTTAATTTAACTTTAATATATAAAATTATAATATGAATTAAAATAAATATATTGTGTATTTTATTAAATTCTGTTAATTTATAATTTTTTTATAAATTTCCAAGAATTTTTTTTAAATATAATTATTTAAAAGAAAATATTATATTAAATAATTCTAAATGAAAGTAAATCAAGAAAGATGTACCCATCCAAAAAATAAAAAAAGCAAAATAAATAAACTAGATAACTATTACTTTTGTATAGAATGTGGTTCAATAATATTATCTTTATCAGAAGATAATAATTATAATGTATCAAAACCACTTTCTTATCAACAAAAAATAGAAATGGATCCATTATCCCTTTTTACAAATATTACAAAAAAAGAATTTAAAATTATTAATTCAACTCATCCTTATTATAAAAATAGATCAAAAGCAATTTCTCTCTTACAAAAATATTTTGAATATCATAAATATTCAGATTCTTCTTTTTATTTAGGTTTACATTACATGGACTATATATTTACTCATCAAGAAAAAACTATTCCTCAAAAAAAATTTGAATTATTTATTATTAATTCTTTATTATTAGCTGTTAAATTTTATGAAAAAGATATTTGTCAACCTGATATTCTTATTTATACTAGTATTGGAATTTCTTATGACATTGATGAAATTGATATTATACAAAATGAAATTGAATGTTTAAAAATATTAAAATATGATTTAAATATTTTAAATTCTTATGATTTATTACTTTTATTTATGAATAATGGTTTTGTTTTTGAAAATGAAATTGAAAATAAAAGTCAAGAATTTAGTAATATTATCTATTGTTATGCTAAAAAAATTTTCTCTGATATTATTTTAACTCCAATTGCTATTCAATATACTCCTCTTGAAATATGTTTTAGTATTATTCATTTAGCAAGAAAACAATTTAATTTAAAAGTTCAATATTTTAATATAATAAAAAAATTATATAATATTCATTTAAATGATTATAAATCTTGTTTAAATTCAATAAAGAAATTATTAGAAAATCCAAATAAAGGAGTTAATGAACAATTTAAACCAAAAATATCTCAATCATCAAAGTCACTTGTTCCTGTTTTAACAAATAAAAAAAAAGAAAATGACGAAAATAAGAACAAAGAAAATAATATTAATGATAATAGTAATATAATTATATGTAATAATTTAGAAGAAGAAATGAAAACTCCTTCAAATGTTAATAAGACTAAAAAAAGAGAAAGAATAGACTCTTCTGATATTGAAGAAGACAATCAAATTTTAGAAAAGAAAATATCAACAATTTTAAATTTACAAAAACATAAAAGAGCATCTTCTTCATCTTATTTAAATAAATTTCAATTAATTGAAGATGAAAATTATTTAGGTAATAATTCAAAAAGTAGTTCTGGTAAAAGTGTTAGATTTTTTTCAATTGATTATTTCAATAATAATAAAAGAAGTAAATCTAAAGATAATAGAACAGTAAATTTTATGACAATTAAAACAATGAGTAGAAGAAATAATACAAGTACAAATATTTCTGTTTCACATATAAATAGTAAAAAATTATCTAAACAAAGATCTCTTTTTTATAAACAAGAAAAATAAAAAATTATATAAATAATTATGGGGTAAAATTAATATATAATGATAATTATAAATATTTAATAAATTTTTTTTTTTTAAATTTTAATTTAATTTTAATATTTAATTTATAATATATATTAAAACAATGATGGAAATTTTATATAAAAAAAAAGTTATTCGTGATTTTCTTTCTCTTTATTCAGAAAGTTCATGGACTCAATTAGTATCACATATATTAGAATATGGAATAATATTATTTAAAAAAAAGTTTAATGTTGCTGCATTATCACCAGAAGATATATATAAAATCGTAGAAAATTTTAAAAATGATGAACATATTTATGATAAAAAAAGTAATGTTAAAAAAATTGGAATTAAAAATATAAGTAAAAATAAAAACAATAATGATAGTTCTCGTTCAACTTCAAGAAAAAATTCTATTTCTGCAACAAAGAATAAGAAATTTAATACAATTAAGATTAATTCAGTTAAACAAAATTATAGTGATAAAAATATATTTTCTAATAGTAAAAATAAAAAAAATACTATTAAAAAAAGACCTCAGACACCAAATAGAAATAATAATGAATTTAAAAATAGTTTAATATCAAAAAAAAGTAGTAATACTAATAATAATACTTTAAAAAGAATAAATAGTAATACTTCATTTAAAAGTAGTCATTCAAAATCAAAATCAAATTCAAAAAAAATTAAAACTCAAAGTTTTATAAAAAAAAATAATTTAACTACTTATTCAAAGACTATATCAAATGATTCTTTTTCAAATTATGGAAATGAAAAAAAAGATATAACGTTACACAAAAATAAAAAAAATGAAATAAATAATTTAAATTCTAAAAATCAATCAAATGAAATTAAAAATTTAGATAATAAATTAATTCATTTTAATAATGAAAAAAATCCTAATTTAAATCCAAAATATGGAACTCAAAAAGTAACTGCTCAAAGTAAAATAAAAGAATTAATTGAAAGAGATAAAAAAAAACATCAAGAAGAAATGAAATTAATGAAAGAAAATCCAAATAATAATTTAGAAAATAATACTATTACAAATAATAATGTAAATTTTCAAAATAATATTCTCAATGAAAATTTTAATGATGAAAATTTAGGAAATAAAATTTTTGGAATGTCATTGGATAATAATAATAATTTTAGTTTTACAAAAACAAAACAAATTGATAATTCACAATCAATAACTGAAAGTAATGTAAAAGTAAATAAATATGGAGATAAATTTTCTTTAAATGATGCACCAATAATTTCAATTGAAGATAAATTAAATGGATTAACTCAAAAACTTTCAAAATTAAATTCTTCATTTAATAAAACAAGAGAAATTTTATCAGGATATAATAATGATAATATTTTAAATAATAATAATTTAATGATGAATAATCAAAATAAAAATAATAATATTCCTTATTTTAAAAATGACTTTTTAAATAAAACAAACTTTAATAATAATAATAATTTAATATTTGATAGAAATATAAATACTATTCAACAAAATGATATCAATATTATTCAATCTAATATTTTATCAACTAATAATAATGATGAAGATTATATTGGAGAAGATCAAATTGATTTAAGTCATTCTCCTAATTCTAATTTTAATGTTAAGAATTTTGAAAATAAATAGGATTTTAAATTGTTAATTATTGTTTAAATAAAATTTAAATATTTATTATTATTCTTTAAATTAAAATATTAATTTATAATTTTATATTTTTTATATAATCATTATCATTTTTTTATTATACTTTTAACTTTTTATTTTAATTTAATAAAATAATTAAAAACAATTAATTACTTATAATGAAAAATTTTTTTATATTATTATTATATGATGATAATTGTAATTTGAAAAATTATATTTAAATATATTTGATTAATTTAAAAAAAATTATAAATTAATTTTAAATAACTTAAAAAGCCAAATTTATTTTTGTTGATTACTTCTACTACTGCTTTCAATTTTATTTAAAAGAAAATTATCAGATTCTTTAATTGACTCAAAAACATCTTCTCTTAATTTATTAATTGATTTTACTAAATATTCATGTTTATTTCTAAGTAATTCAACATCTTTATTAGTATATTCATAAATACTTTTTAATTGACTAATATGATCATTTATTGCTCCTCTAATATTAGAATTAAAAGTACCAAATTCATTCATTTGATGTGTTTCAAAATTTTCAATTTCTTTATTTTGATTATTTAATTGAGTAATTAATGTTTCTTTTAATAACATTAATTTTTTATTTAAATCTTGATTTACACAATTTATATTACATTCAATTTCACTGAATTTTTTACTTACTGCATTAAATTTATCTTCTGTTTCATTTGAAATTAATTCTATTTTATTTAAATGATCTGTTAATGATGATCCTATATAATTATTTAATATTTGATTTATTTTTTGAAATTCATCATTTACAATTTGATTTAAATCAAATATTTTTTTATCAGTTGTATTTTTTTGTGATTGAAAATCATCAAAATTATTTTTAACATAAGAAATATCCAATTCTAATTTTTCTAACTTATTATTTATTTCATTTATTTTAATATCAAATTTATTTTCTATATTGTCAATTTTTTGAGCAAGTGAATTTAATTCTGTTCTATATTGAATAAATTCTTTTTGAACTTTTTTATCAAATTTCAAATTTGGTTGTATTCGATATAATTCAATATCATCATTTGTATAATTATCATTATAATTTTTTCCATTTCTTTCTTTTTGATTTTTTTTAATATCATTAATATGTGTTTTTAAATAATCAATCATTGCATTATTTTTTTTTGATACATCATTTTCTAATGAATTTTTTAAATTACGAAATGTTTTATCAATTTCATTATCATATCTTTGAAATGTTTGTTTTAAATTTTCTAAATCATTATTAAAATTTTGTGTAATTTGAAAAAAGGTTTGATTATCATTTTTCCTATTTTCAATTTCATTTTGTAATAAAGTCGATAAATTAAATATTTGTTCTTCTAATTTGCTATAATCACTTTTTTCAAATTGATTTTCCATTTATAATAATTTAAATTATTTTCATATTAAAAAATTATAAAATATCAAAAACAAAATATTATTATTTATATACCATAAAATTAGCAGAATTTATAGCTTTTTGAGTATAAATTACTGGATTTTTCAATATTTTTAAATTCATTCTTTCACAGAAATTTACACCCAAAATATTTTTTTTATTTATATCTAATGGAAATAATTTACTTTTATCATATTTCATTTTATATTCTGATTTTGATTTAAGTATTTCTTTAACTGGTTCAGTCTTTAATTCATTTTGTAATTCATTTGTTTTTCTTTTATATAATAATTGTAATAAATTAGATTCCTTTTTTTTTTTTTTCATTTTTTTAATAGGAGAAAAATGAATATTTATATTATTTTTATTTTCTTTTTTACTTTTAGAAACTTCATATGAAGAAAACATATTTGTACTAATACTCATATTTTTGGATTCTTTTTGATTAGTTAAACAAGGAGAAAGATTATTAGAATAATTTCTTTTTCTACTTTTAAGAATAATTGAAGTTCCTGATTTAAATTTATCATTATTAATATTAGGAAAATATCTTTGAATAGAATTAATTTGACTTTTAATTAAAGAAACTAATTTTCCTTTTTTATTTCCTCTAATAAATTGTTCTTTTATTTTAGTAAAAATTGGATTTTCAATTCTTTTTTTTCCTCTTGTTAAATAAATATCTTGTTCTAATATATCATCAATATTTTTAGTCCAACCACTTATTTTCATAGAAACAACTTTTTCATCTGATATTTTTTCATTAGGAATATTTTGTCCATTTTGAACAATATATTCATATCTAGATTGGAAATTATCTTGTAATTTAAAAGCTTTTTTTGTTAAAGAATTTTTTAAACTTTGGAAAAAAATCATTTTTTTTGTTATTATAGTATTCTTTAATAAATTTCTTAAATTTTGATCATTTAATTTATGAATTATTCTGAGAAAATCAACTAAATGAATTTTATTTAATTCTCCATTTGTTGAAATACATTTTAAACTATAAAATTTATTTTTTAATTCTAAAGTATCTTCAAATCCAAGTATATCTTTATAATCAATAACTTTAACATTTATATGAAATAATTTATGTGGATTACATAATTCTTCTTCATCTTTTTTAATATCAATTGGACTATCTTTTTCTTTATTAGAAATTAATAATCTTGGTTGAAATTCAGCATTTTTAAAAGGAGAAGGAATAACAGATTTTTTTGCTATATCAATCATTTCAATTATATCATTATCTTGTTTTAATTTATTAATTTCCATTAAATTAATTGTATTTTGTTTTGAATCAATAATATATGATAAAAATTGATTAATCCAAGAAAAACTTACTAAAGAATACATTTGAAATGTTCCATTTTTTATAAAATAAATATTATCATCATCATCATTTTGATTAAAAACCATATCACCATTTCCTACTTTAATATGATTAAAACAATTTAAAAATTCTATTATTGTAAATTCGCCTAAATTTTCAAAAAGAGGAAAATCAATTTTAAATGTATTAATTTCTTTTTCTAATCTTTTTACTTCTAATTCTCTTATCATTTTATTATAATCACTTTTATTAATGGATAATAAATATGAATTATCATTAGATATAATAGTTGCATTTCTTTTTGTTTTTTTAATTAAAGCAATTTCACCGAATGCAAAACCATCTTTAAATTCTCCTAATAATTCCAATTCTTCTAATAAAAATTTTATTTTTCTTCTCATATAAAAAGTTTCACTTTCTAATCCTTCTAAAATATTCATATCTAAATTTAAATATTTATTTTTATTTAATATTCTATTATATTTTAATAAATTTTCTTTTTTTAATTGAAACATATATGAACAAAACTCACCTAAAGGTAAAACTTTTTCTATATAATTTGGTTTAAATACTTGAACAGAGCCTGAAAAAACAATGTAAAATTTTTCTCCTATTTCTCCATATTGAATTATTGGATCTCCTTTTGTATATCTTTCTAAATTTACTACTTTACATAATTTATCTAATTTTTCAGGGTCTGTTTTTTTTATTTTTCGAAAATATTCAAAATACTTTACAAAATAATCTGATATTATTTTTATATCTCTTGGATTTCTTATATTGCTTGTCTTTTGTAATAAGTCTATTACTTTATCTTTTAGGGATATTTTCTTTGTATTTTTTTGGAAAAAAGATCTTTCTTTTTCATTATTTTCTGTAAAAGACATAGTTTTTTGACCTTTTAAAATGTTTTTTTCTGGTTTTTCTAATTTTAAAGACATTAATTCTTCAGTACTACGTAATTTGGACATTTAATAATTTTACTTATTATTAAATTAAATTAAAAATAAATAAAAAAATAAAAAAATTTTGTAACATTTTTTAAATGCAGAATTAAAAAAATTATTCTACTTTTACAAAACTACTAAAACAATATACTATCTTTTAAATTAAATGAATAAAACCATAAATGTATTAATATATATAATTGAAATAATACATACCATAATTTTAAATAATAAAAACATATTTTACCTACTATTAAATAAAATAAAAAAAATTAAATTCCCTATTACTTACAACTTATATCTTAATTCTTTTTGCCTTTGATTGGAAAAAATTAAGATAATTATTATATATTTCTTCATTAACATATAATGAATAATCAATTTTTTTATAAAATTCATATTCTAAATAATTTAATTCTTTATATGAAATTCCACCAACTTTACCATAAAAATTAGATGAAAAAGTTAAATCTTCATGAAATTTAGCATTTAATAAACAACTAACAATAATTAATTTATGAATATTATTGATACAAAGATAATTTTTAGTTTTTTTTAAAAAAGAAGTAATTGATGCAATTGAAAGAATTAAAGTTGAAATTTTAATTTTTGTATATTTTACTATTCTTAATAAATAATCATTAAGTTTAATTGTTGGTATCATATCAGAATAAAAACAATCTTTTAAAGGTTTAAATTTTTTTTTTTTATTTTTTATAATTGTCTCCTCTAACAATTGAGAAATAGAAAGAATTAAAATTCTATCACATTCTTCAATTGTATAATTTTTATCCTGAAAACAAGGAGAATTTTCAGAAGTTTGTGGAGTAGAATTATCTGACATTTTAAATTTTTTTGTTAATTTAATTTTATTTGTTCTTTTTAAATAACGAAAAATAATAAAAAACTCTTTTTTTCTCTTTTAAAATTTTTAAAATAAATGTCAAGAAAAGAAAGTTATAATGAAAGATTTAACAATAGTGAGAATTATAATTCAAAAAATTCTACTTTTACAAAGAGTTCAGAATCAAAAACTCCTTTAATTAAAATTAATATTATTTTAGGCAATAATGATTCAAGAGATTTAACTTTATATAAAGGAGAAAAAATTGAAGATTCTATTAAAAGATTTTTTAAAGAAAATAAGATTAATAAGAGATTTAAGTGGAATGAGTAGAAGATATTGTTTTATAGAATTTAAACATAAAAAATCATTGAAAAAAATTCATAAAGGAAAATCAAAAAAAAGATTAGGTTCAAAATATTATTATATTGATTTTGAAAAAGGAAGAAGAAGTCATCATTGGTTACCTCAGAGATTAGGAGGAGGAAAAGGAGAATTTGAAAGAGATTATCCTAAAAGAATTTATAAAGATATTAAAATACTTAAAAAAATTTATCCTGAGTTAGCTGATGATGATGATGATTTATATAGTAGTATTTCTAGTAGTGAAAGTAATTCTGAATATGATAAAAATGATGATAAAAAAGATGATGATAATGTTGAAAAAAAAAATATTGATGTTGATGAGTATCTAAGAATTGAAAGAGAAAAAAGTGGAAGTAGAAAAAAGTATTTGATTTATAATAAAGAAATGCAATATGAAAAAGATTTTGAAAAAATATTTGGAATAAGAAGTGATAGTAAAAGTATTTATAGATTTAATGGTTATATGAGTGAAAATATTGAAAAATTAAAAGATATAAAAAATGATATTTTGAATATTGAGGAAAATAATAATGAAAATAATAATGAAAATAATGAGGAAAATAATAAAAATGATAAAAGCAGAAGTAGTAGTTTTCTTATTGAAAATTTAAAGGAAAAAAAAAGTAGAAGTATTAGTAAAAATAGCTATATTAGACAAAGAGATAGAAGTAGAAGTATAAATTTAAGTATTAGTAATAGAGATTTGTTAATAAGTAATAGTAGAAATTTATCTGAAAGTGAAGAATTAATTTTTAAAAAAAGACATAAAAAAAGAAGAAAACATAAGAAACATAGAAGACATAAAAGTAGAAGAAAAAGAGAAAGTGATAGTGAAAAAATTGATGAAAGAAACCAAAGTTTTAGTACAATAAGGAATAAAAGTAGAAGCATAAGTAAAAAATTAAGCAAAAGTAAAAGTAATAATAGTATCAATAATATTAATATTGTTAAAAGTGAAATTGAAAGTGATAGTGATGCTACTATAATTTTAACTGCTGAAAATAGGCATAAATATGAGCTTGGTAAATTATAATAAAAAAATTAAAATTTGTATTTTTAAAAACTATTTTTGTTATAAATTTTTAATTTATTTATTTAATGGTAGAAAATTATAATTCTAAATTGAATAAATTATCAAATTCTGAAAGTTATGTTAACCCTGAAATAATCAATAATAAATTTAGTCTAAGAAAACATATATTAAATGTTTCATCATTTAGAAATTTTCTCAAATTACAAAAAAATAAATCATTGCCTTTTAATATAATTATGTTAAGGAATAATTCTTATAAACAAAACAATAAATTAATATTAAAGAAACCATTAAAATTTGGAAAATGTAACAATTTTAATTTATCGCAAAATTTATTTAATATAACAAAAACAAAAAATAGTAGAAACAAATTAAATAAGAATTTATTAATAAATCAAAGAAATAATTCTAATTATTCCTACAAAGCATCATATGGAAAACTTCTTCCTAAAATAAAAAAAAGTAATTCATTACAAACAATTGATTATTCGAAATCTTTAGATTCAAATATTTTTATAGATACAATTAAAAAAAATAAAACAACTATAAAAAAAATTAAAAGAAATTATAAGCAATTGTTATTTTCAAAAACAAATATATTAGAAGAAACAAATAAAAAAATATTCAATGAATTAAATAAAGAAAGGTTTAAAATAAAAAAAATAGATGAATTAATTCAATCAAAATATTATTTTTCAATTAATAAATTGAAAAAAAATAAATCTGAACAAGACATAATTAATATATTTTCAAATGAAATAAAAGAGCCAATTAATTCAGAAAGTTTGATACAATTTATAAAAAATAATATTCATCATAAATTTATTAATGATGTAAATCAATTAAATCAAGATTTAAAAATATTAAATGAAAAAAAAGTTAAAATAGGAAAAACAACTGATTTAGTAAGTAGAATAATATTAAGACATAATTTTTAATACTTGAAAAAATATTCAAAAAAAAAATAAATATAAAATTAAAAAAATTAAACTTAAGTCATTTATAAATTAAGTAAAATTAATTATATATATAAATAAAAAAATTTTTTTATAAATATATATTTATTAAAATAATTTAAAAATTAACATATATCAGGTTTATAAAATTTAATTAATTTCAAAGCAAAATCTTCATTTTTATTCATTTGTGCTATTTTTAAAGTAGTATCTCCCAAAATATTTTTTTCATTAACATCAGCTCCTTTTCTAATTAACATTTCTGCAATTTCCCAATTATTAAATTTAGCACAAAGCATTAAAGGAGATAAATCAGCTTTATTTCTAAATTTAATATTTGCACCTTTTAATATTAATTCTTTTGCACTTTGTGTATTATTATTTTCAATTGTAATTAATAATGCATTTTCCTTATTTTTATTTTGTAAATTATAATCTGTGTCATTTACACAATTTATTATATTTACTTTATTTAATCTTGCTAATTTATGAATTAAATAATCACCATTTTTTTCATCTAAAATTATTTCATTTTCTCTAAAACCATGTTCAAGTGATGATTTAATATATGTAAAATTTTTATTATTTAATGCTTCTATCATAGTTTTTTTTGATAAAAATGAATTTATATGTTTTTCTTTTTCTTCAATGTCTATTAAAATATTACAAACATTACATTTGTATTTTTTTCTTAAACATTGAAGTGAATGTTCAATATATTCTTCATATTTTATCTCTTTACCACAATTTGGACATCTTTGTTTATTATTTTGATTATGATTGTTATTATTAATATTTTGAAAATTGTTTTTATGTATTTCTGAATTATTATTTTTTTTAAATAGTATTTTAGGTGTTTCAGGGCGAAGTCCAGTTTTTTGATATTCTAAATCCTTAATTTTATCTAAAAGTGTATCTGATGTCATACTATAATTTTTAATTAAATCTTCTTTTTCTTTCTCTAATGATGCAATATATGTTTTCAATTTTAAAATTTGATAATTTTTATATTCTATTATTTCTTCTTTTGTCATATTTAATAAATCTTCATCTGATTTTTCATCTAATTCTAAATGATTTACATATATACTTAAATCACATTGATCATTTAATTCTTTTGTTAATTTATCATCATTTTCTCTTTCATCTTCTATATTATCATTATCAATATTATTCATATCATCACTTAATGAATTATTTAAATTTGAATTTAAATTATCTTCTTCTTCTTTTAAATTATTTTTTGGAAAGTCAAAATCTGTACTTTTAAATATATCAATTTTTGGTTCTTCATTTTCTATTTTTTTTTCCATTTTTAAATTTTAGTTTTTTATAATTTAATTAAGAAATTATTTACAAGTAATTTTAATATGAAATCAAATAAATACATAATCCATATTAAAAAGTAATATTATTATTTTTGTATATTTTTCATAAGTAAACATTTATAATATTCTGAATCTAATGAGTCGATTTGTTTAATTAATTTTTCTTCTTTTTTAATATTTTGAAAAGTTTCATAAGGCATTCCTTTTTCTATAGTAGAATAACTTTTTTTCAATGAATCATTGAAAATACTCATTTTTGATTTTAATTTAATAGAATGTATAAAAGAAAAAATTTGACTTTTATTATATTTATTGATATTTTTTAAACCTTTCTTTTTTAAAAATAATTGTATAACTTCATTTACATCTTTTTTATTCTCTCTATTAATATTCCTTGCCTTTTTGTATATATAATCAATAGAATCTTCATTTGAATCTTGATTAATTTCAGAATTAAAAATATTAAATTTTACTGATTTATTACTATTAATACTTTTTTTTAATATTTTTTTTTTTAAATGTATTAAATTTTGATTCGATCTATAACTTTGAGATGATGGAATATTATTTGCTCTATTATATTTATGCCCAATTACAGAAGCTGATTTTCTAAAAAGAAGATAGTTACTTTTATTATTTGTTAATTTATTATCATCTATATCTTTATCTGTATTTGATAATTTATTAATTGTATTTTTAATAGTGGAAATGTATTTTTTATTTTGTAATATACTATCAATATCAATTACTTCATCATTAAATGATTTACTATCTTTTCTTCTCATTGAAAAATCAAAAAATAATGTTTTTTTTTTAATTTTATCATATTTATTTTCATTTAATTCATTTTGATATTGGATTTTTTTTATAAATTGAACTTCTTTTAATTTGGGAATATTTTTTAAAGAATTATTTTTAGTCTCCTGAAGAATATAATAAAGATTTAATTCTTTTGGTTCAATCATTAATAATGGATTTGAACTTAATAGATCTCTATTAATATCTTTTTCATTAATAATTAATTTTTTTTGTTTAAAATATTGACTTAAAATATAATTTATTTGTTTATTTGAAAAAAGAATATTTGAATTTTTATTAAATTTTTTCATTAAATCAAAAGAATGACTAAAATCTAAATTTTCTTTTTCTTTTATTTTAAATTCTTCTATTAAATTTTTTTGTTTGTTAGAATAATTTTCTAATAAACAATTTATTTCATTTGATAATTTTACTTTTGTTGTTTCATTATTATCTTTTGAAAAACTTTTTGATTTATAATGATATTCATTTTTATCTTTTTTATTTGAAAAATATTTTAATAATGTAGTATCTTTAGGAGCATATAATGAATGATTTAAAAGCAAATAATTATTTTTAAATGGTTGACTTTTTAAAATTGTCCTTAAATTTGGAATAAAGTGATTCCCCTTTTTTATTTTTTTCATTATTTAATTTTTTATTGTTTTGAAATTTAAAACTTTGAAAATTAAATAATAATTATTAATATAAGGGAAATTAGTATTATAATGGATAATAGCCAGTTAAAAAAATTTATAGAAAAAGAAAAGAATTTTAAAGCTTTTAGTTTAACATCTTTAAAACAAAAAAATATATTTATTTATTCCATTATTTCTCATATTTTATTTGGTTTTAATTTGATATTATTAAAATATGTTTCTTCATTAAATTCATTTTATTGTAATAATTTTATAATGTGGAGAAGTTTATTTAAATTTATATCATGTTTTATAATAATTAAAATAAATAATAAAGATATTCAAAATATAAATATTTTAATAAATAATAAGTTATTCATTCTTAGGTGTTGTGGAACTTATTTTATTTTGTCTTTTTTACTTTATTCAATAATTAATTTAAGATTACCAAGTGTTGTAATATTATTATTTTGTAATCCTATAATAATAATATTAGTTTCTGAAATTTCTAATCATATAAATTTTAATTTGAAAAATATATTTTTTATTATTTTAATTGTTTTTGGAGGGATTATTATTTTTATTAATGAAAATTCATATAATTTAATTATAGAACAAAATAAAAATGAGCATAAACATTCATTATATTTTGGTATTTTTTGTATATTTATTTATATTAGTATTTCAATTTTTATTATATATATACAAAGTATTTTATTGATTAAAAAATTGGATATAATTACTCAGAACATTTATTCGAATATTTCTTCATTTATTATCTCATTTTTTCTATCTTTTTTAAATAGAACTATTAATTTTAATTTTATTATATTAAGTATTTCATTTTTTACTGTAATTATTTCTTTAATTAATGAAAATATTTGTCAAAAATTTTATAAAATCAATTATAAAATATATTCAATTACAAGTTTAATACAACTATTATTAATATTTTTAAATAATATTTTATTTTTTAATGAAAAAATTTTTTTGAGTGATATTTTTGCATATTTTATAATTTTCCTTTATTATATTACTAATTATTTCTTATTCAAATAAAATTAATATATCAATTTAAAGAAATTAAATTATTTTAAAAAATGATAAAATCTTATTTAAAATAAATTATAAATAATGAATTTAGTGATGAAATTTGAAAAATAACAAATAATTTATTGACGAATAGAACAATAATTAAAAAATTGGACAGAGAATATAATTTTTTTTTTTCAATAGAAAATTAATTTAAAAATTAATTTTTTTATTTTTATTTTAACAATATAAATTTATCAAAATGAAAACAAATATACATAAAAATAGAATTCAATTAAAAAAATTTCAAATTAATCAAGATTTAATTAAGCAAAAACAAATAAAATCAGGATTAGTAATGTCTACTTCGACTTCATCTTTAAAATCAAATAATTATAAAGAAAAAAAGTCATTATCAAAACAAAAAAGTTCTCACAAAATATCAATAAATAATATAAATGTAAACACAAACAATTTAAATTTAAATACATCTTTTAATATGAATTTAAATCTTTATAAAAGAGTAAATACAATGGTAAATAGTCCAAGAAGTACCTCAAATATGAGTAATAATAGTAATGGTAATTTTGATAAAAATGTTGTAAATGAATTAAGAAATCAATTTTTAGAAATTACAAAGAAAAAAAAATCAAATTTAAATGAATCAAATAATAGTTTATTAAATAATAGTTTATTAAATTTAGAAAATTCTCAAAAAAATATACAATTTGCTCATAAAATTAGAAGTAATGAAAAAAAATCAAAACCAAAAATGGGGAAAAAAAGTCTTAATTTATTTGATTCTTTAAAAAATAATTTTTTAAATCCAAATGCAAATAAAATTAATTTTAAAAGTAGAGAAAAATTAAAAAAAAAAGCAATAATTACAAAAACAGAATATTGTGAAACAGAAAATTTATCAACAACAGATATGAACTTTTTAAATCATACTAATACCTTAGATCAAACAAGAAATATTAGAATTGAAACTAATCCTAATACTAATTCAAATAATACAAATGAAAGTTTACATATGAGAGAAAATATTTATAAATATAATAATGAAATTAATGAAAACAAAAAATTAAAAAAACAAAATGAAGAATTAAGAAAATGGATTAATGTACTTAAAAGTGTTATTTTAAGTCAAAAAGAAAATTTTATTAAAAAATTTAATGATAGAGAAGTTTATCATATTAATAGAGAAAAAGCATTAATTAAAGAAAATAATTCTTTAAAAAAAATAATTATTAGTTCATTTGAAGCAATTAAAATATTTGATAAAATTTCATATGAATATGATTATAAATTAAATAAAACTTATTCTCAAATTTTAACTGAAAATCAATATTTAAGGAAAATATTTCTTAATAATACAAAAACATCAGAAACAAAAAATTTTCAAAATATTCATAAAAGAATAAATAATTTTGTAAAAAATAATTTTTATCATAATAATAATAGAAGTACAACAAAAATAAAAATTGATAGAAAAGAAGAAAGTCAAGATAAAAAATCAAATTATGTAAATACAATAACTCATTTTGGTAATAGTCATGCTTATTTAAATCAAACTATGAAAAAGGAAATGATGAATAATTTATATTATTCAAATATAAAAAGTAAACAAATCCCAAAATCAAATTCAACAAATAATATTAATCAAAACTCAAATCAAAATCCAAATCAAAATAAAAAATTAAAAAATCAAAAATAAATAAACTAAAAAAATGCAAAAAAAGGAAAAATAAATCTTGTTGTATAAACATATATTTTTATTTTTTACCACAAAAAAATAAAATATAAATATTATATATAAATACTTTTATAAATAAATAAAAAAAAACAAAAAAATTTTAAAAAAAAAATTTTTTTTAAATAAGGAACATTAATTAAATGTCAGAAGGTCCAATATGTGATAATTGTAAAAATCCATTTGATGAAAATGAACATATTCCAATGACATTACCATGTTCACATCCATTATGTTTAAATTGTATTAAGAAAATTCAACCAAATGAAAAAATATTTTGTCAGCAATGTGGATTAGATTTATCAAATGTAAACTTAAAAGAATTAAAACCACATCAAATGATATTAGATTTAATACATAGTCAATCAAATCAAAGTGAAAGTATTTATAATAGTCAAGAAGAAGGAGAAAATGAAACAAATGAAGAAGGAAGTGAAGAAAATTCTATTAAAAATACTATTAAAAATAATACTATTGAATATTGTAATAAACATAAAGAAAAAGAAATTGAATTTTTTTGCCAAACTTGTACAATTGCAGTTTGTTCTAAATGCATTTTTGAAACTCATAATGGACATCATTTAACTTTATTAGAAGATATGAGTACTATTATTAAAAATAATGTAGAAGATTTTGGAAAAATTTTGAAAAATTTAGAAAAAGTTAATGAAGATAATCAAACAAATGCTGAAAATAAAATGGATGATGTTGAGAAACAAAAAGTTAATCAAATTCAAATTGTTACTAAAAGTTTTGAAGAAATTATTAAGAAAATTGAAGAAAAAAAATCTTCTATTATTGATGAATATAATAATAAATATTTTCATGAAATTAAAAGATTTAAAAAAATACAATCTTGTTTACAAAATGATCAAATTCAAATTGAAAGAATTACTCATATTAATAATGAATTAACTAAAAATTTTGAAAAATTTTCAGATGCGAAAATACTAAAAAAAATAGAAGAATTTACTTCATTTTTACATAAAAGTGCAATGGATATTAAAAGATTATATAAAACTGAAATTTCATTAAAAGCAGAATTAGCAATTGATCCTTCAATGAAACCTACTCCTATTAATACTTCTGATTTACTTCATTTATTAGAAAAAATTGATCCTAAAAATATTTGTTATCCATTTGATGATTCTTTAGAAGAAGAAACTGATACTTCAAATAGTAAAAGAAATGGGCTAAAAATAAAAAAGGAAAAAATTAATGATTTTAATTATGAATTTGATAATGAAATTAATAATTATATTAAAAGAGTTCAACCACAGATTTTATCAACTAGTAAATCATCTTTTAGTTCTACTGAAAATTATACAAGTGATAATAGTGTTAGATATAAAATTCCAAAAAGTCAAAATAAAAAAATAAAATTGGCTAATGATAATTCAATGAAAAATAGAAATAATAATCATTTAAACAAAAGTATTCAATTACATCATAATAGAAATATATCAGCAAATGTAAGAAATTCAAATAATAATATGGATTTAAGATTTCAATATACAGAAAATGGAAATTTTCCAAATTTAAATACAATAAATAATAGTATAAATTTAGATAATATAAATAATAATAGATATAATAATAATGTTAATTTAGATAGAAATAGTTTTATTGAATCAAGAAATAAATTTAAATTGAAAAATAGAATTCCAAGTGCAGGAAGTAGGAATAATACAGTATCAAATTCAATAATATCTCTTCCAAAAATAAATACATCAAATATTAATAATGGTAATTACTTAAATGAAATATCAATTTATTTTTTTGGTGAAGCAGAATATTGTATGAGATACATAATAAATATATCAAAATGGGAAATTATATATTATTCAAATGAAAAAAGTCGTTTATTAGGTTCATTAAGATATTCTTCAATATGTTCAATTCCAGGTCAAAAAATGATATTAACAGGAGGATGTAAAAGTAAAAATGATGAACCATCAAATAATACTTTTGAAATAAATAGTAATAATATAAATGAAGTAAATATACTTCAACCAATGATATCTAAAAGATATGGTCATTGTCTAATTTATTTAAATAATAATATATATTCAATAGGAGGATATAATCATATTGATAGGAAAGAAGAAGGTGTATTAAGTACTTTAAAAAAATGTGAAAAATTCAATATTAAAAAAAATAAATGGGAATTAATTTCAAATTTAAATCATCCAAGAGCATTTTTTGGTAGTTTAATATTTAAAAAAAATATTTTTGTATTTG
>JAEEGL015496079.1_pt1 | contig 17972 bp, 15 predicted proteins | sample 9134231 | NCBI WGS metagenome assembly JAEEGL01 (sample SAMN16246548, study PRJNA631951) | gut metagenome | biome: gut microbiome; feature: rumen; material: fiber-attached | host: Bos | place: Iran: Karaj | collected 2018-10 | reverse complement strand
TATCCCAGAGAATATCCCCAGCATACGGTTTACGTTCCGGACTTCTACATCGGGAAAACCGAGGCGACCCGCAAGCAGTTCACCGAGTTCGTGTCCTTCTGCGGATATTACAGACCCCAGTACTGGTCCGCGGAGGGCTGGAAGTGGAGAATGGCCACAAACCGCACCTATCCCAGCTACCGCAACGCCAATCAGGACTTCGGTCTGCCCTCCGGCAGCTTCGGATTCACCCAGAGCGACGACAGCCCCGTAATCGGCGTCACCTACTACGAGGCGGAAGCCTACTGCAACTGGGCCGGCGGACATCTGCCCACGGAAGCACAGTGGGAGAAAGCGGCCCGCTGGACCGGCTCCTCCTCCAACGTGTATCCTTGGGGCAACGCCTTCGTGAAGGGTAAAGCCAACGACTGGTTCGACACCTCCGTTGTGGGCTGGAAAACCAGACCCGTGGCCAAGCCCGCGGACGTTAAGGTCAGCACCACCCTCGAGACCGCCGGACAGGTTCTGGTGGACATCGACGCCAAGAGCTACGACGGCGGAGACACATGGGTGAACCGCGGCGCCAACACCATCGGCAACTTCACCAAGCGGGGCAACCCGGTTCTGGGAGATGTGGCCGGTGTCAGATGCGTCACCTTCAACGGCGGCGACGACGCTTACCTGGGTCCCGTATCCCCGGACTCCATCTGCGGCAGAGGCCCCTGCTCCATCGAGGTTTGGGCCTTCAACCCCTCCTACTCCGACGAGGAAACCATCCTTTCCTGGGCGAAGAGAGGCGGTCCGGAAGCTACGACCAGAACTTTCAACTTCGGCAGCAGCCCCAACTACGGCGCCTTCGGCCACTGGGCCAACGACCTGGGTTGGAGCGGCAATCCGCCCACTTCCACCTGGAGATATTTGGTTTACACATACGACGGCACCACCGCCAAGATTTACGACAACGGCCTTCTGAAGACCCAGAAGACAATCGCCCTGAACACATATAAGGGTTACGGAATCAATCTGGCTATTCAGAACGATGCCAACGGCGTGCCCAACACACATCCCGGCACACTGTCCATCGCCGCGGCCCGCATCCACACCGGCGTTCTTACCGCCGCTCAGATCGAGAACAACTTCTTCGTGGACGCCGCCGCCATGGGCGCTCTGTCCACCAGCCCCTACGGCTGCAGCGACATGAGCGGCAACGTGTGGGAATGGACCGCCGACTGGTACAAGTCTTACCCGGGCAGCCCCATTACCTTCGACAAGACCGGCGAACTGCGCACCATGCGGGGCGGCGGTTTCTACGGAGTCTACGGCGAACGCTGCGCCTCCAGAGGCTTCGGCGAGCCGAACACGGCCGCCTACGACGTGGGCTTCAGAGTGGCTTACTGAGTTTGGAATTGAGGAAAAAGGAAGAAAAATCTTTTAAGGAGTGTGGATTATGAGAAAATCCCTATTCACGGCACTGGCGACCGCCGGCATCTTGGTCGCCGCTATTTCCGGAGTCATGGCCGCGTCCATGGTTCTCAACGAGTTCAACGCTGTGGCCGCGGACGGCTACCTGAAGAAGGAAAAGGTTGATCCTTACTTCGGCAGAGTCGTGGGCAACGGCGGAAGCTGGGCCGAGTTCGTGGTCATCGAGGACGGTCTGGACATCACCGGTTGGACCTTCATGTCCTTCATCGACGGCGGTCTTGCCAGCACGGTTGTCATTGAGGGCGCCGGCTACGACAATTTGGCCGCGGGAACCCTCTTCACCGTCGCCGCCAACGTTCAGGAAACCGGTTCCGGCTGGTGGTCCAACTACTACGCCCCCGGCTTCGTCACCGGCAGCACCAGCTGCCAGATTATCATTATGGACGCGGACAGCAACATCGTCTTCGGCCCCGCCGGCGAGGGCGTTATGCCCGCCAAGGGTATCGGCAGCGACGAAATCTTCGTCTTCTGCGGCACCCCCGACGCCTACACCACCGAGGACAGCCCCCTCTTCACCGACGGCAGTTCTTCCTCCTTCGCCAACCTCAACAGATGGACCGAGAACGACGCCCTCGTCTATCAGGACCTCTCCGAGCTTCGGGGTGAGTCCGAAGTTCCGGAACCGGGCACCGTGGTCGCCATTCTGGGCGGCATCGCCGGTCTGGGCATCTTCCGCAAGAGAGCCTAATCGCTTACAAATCAAGGGCGTTCCTTAGGGAGCGCCCTTTACTTTGAGGTGTCATATGACGGAAACGGAAAAAATGTTCGCCGGGAAAATCTACGACCCCTTCGCGGAGGGAATGACGGAGGCCAGGCGCCGCTGCCACGAACTCTGTCAAAAATACAACGCCCTGCCGGAGAGCGACGAGGCGGGCAGGGAAGCGCTTCTTCGGGAGATTATGCCGGAGCACGATGAGGGCGTCTATCTTCAGGGTCCCATTCAGTTCGACTTCGGAACCCACATTAAAATGGGCAAAAACTCCTACGCCAACTTCAACTGGGTTGTGCTGGACGAAAACACCGTCACAATCGGCGAGAACGTGTTCATCGGGCCCAACTGCTCCATGATGACCGCCATTCACCCTCTGCGCTACCAAGACAGAAACACTCTCCGGGAGCGGTGTCTGCCCATCGTTGTGGAGGATAACTGCTGGATAGGAAGCGACGTGACCATTTTGCCGGGAGTCACAATCGGCGCCGGCTCCGTCATCGGCGCGGGATCCGTTGTTACAAAAGACATTCCGGCGAACGTAATCGCCTTCGGCAATCCCTGTAAAGTCATACGGCAAATTACGGAGGAAGACGCCGTTTTGCCGGAATACGAAAGTTAGATTTCAAACAAAAAAAGCACACCTTGCGGTGTGCTCTTTTTTTTGCGTTTTGTTTAGGCGGTCTTGTACCAGGTGAAGGGGCTCTCTTTGATAACCATCTTCGCGGGCTGGCGGTTGGTGTTCTCAACGATGACGACTTCGCCCGGGTTCTCGGACTCGACGTTGTATCTGCCGTCGTCAACCAGGACGCCCTTGACAACTTCCCAAGCCTTGTCGAACTCGCCCTTGTTGACGAGAATGGGGTGGGAGGAGCTGACGTTCTTGAAGCCGACGCCGGATTCCTTGAGGGAGTTCTTCACTTCGGTGAAGACTTTGCCTCTGGTGCTGTCATGCTCGATGACAACCTGCTTGGTTCCGCTACCGAAATGGGTAGAGGCACGCGCTGTTTTACTGAGTTTACCTTTTTCAGCCATTTTAATTTCCTCCGTTTAGGATAGATTTTTTTTACTATGGAGCGGGAGACGAGGTTCGAACTCGCGACATCCAGCTTGGAAGGCTAGCGCTCTACCAACTGAGCTACTCCCGCGTATTGACTTTTTAGTGCTGCACGGCGGGAGACGAGTTCGGGCTCGCGACATCCGATTCGAAGGCTCGCTCTACCGACTGAGCTACTCCCGCGCGCGATTTGCGGCACGTCTAATAGTTTACCACAAACGCCCCCCGTTTGTCAACTTTAAAACGGGAGGCGTCGAATAAATTTTCCCTAATAGGAGTCCATGAGTTTCTCAAGAACTATGGTTGTGTTGCCTTCGCTGTCCACTTTTCTGAAGAAGCAGCTGCGGTAGCCCTCGTGGCAGGCGGCGCCGGTCTGTTCAACTTTGATTACGAAGCAGTCCTTGTCGCAGTCCACGTAGACTTCCTTAACTTTCTGGATGTTGCCGGAGGTCTCGCCCTTAATCCAGAAGGTCTGTCTGGATCTGGACCAGAAGCAGGCTCTGCCGGAGGTGAGTGTTTCCCGCACGGCGTCTCTGTTCATGTAGGCTACCATGAGCACGTCGCCGTTGTTGGCGTCCTGAACGACGCCGGGAATGAGGCCGTCTTTATCGTATTTCAGTCCGTCGAGAAATTGTTCAATCATCGTATGTCTTCCTTATTTCCACACCCCGCTTGTCGAGGTATTGTTTTATCTCCTTGATGCTGTGCTTGCGGTAGTGAGCCATGGAGGCGATGAGGGCCGCGTCCGCGTGTCCCTCGGTGAGGGCGTCGTAGATGTGCTCCAGGGTGCCCGCGCCGCCGGAGGCGATTACCGGTACCGGAACGGCGTCGGCGACGGTGGCCGTCAGGGGAATGTCATAGCCGATCTCGGTGCCGTCTCTGTCCATACTGGTGAGCAAAATCTCTCCCGCACCCAGCTTGCAGCCCTCGATACACCATTCGATGGCGTCGATGCCTGTGGCGTTTCTGCCGCCGTGGGTGAATACTTCCCACTTGTTGTCGCCAACCTGCTTGGCGTCAACGGCCAGGACAACGCACTGGCTGCCGAACATCTCCGCGGCTTCCTTGATAAGGCCCGGGTTCTTGATGGCGGCGGTGTTGATTCCGCACTTGTCGGCGCCGGTTTTGAGGATTTTTCTGAAGTCGTCGGTGGTTCTGATGCCGCCGCCCACGGTGAAGGGGATGAACACCTGTTCAGCCGTGCGGGCCGCCACGTCGACGATGGTGTCGTGGTTGTCGGAGCTGGCGGTGATGTCCAGGAAGGTAATCTCGTCCGCTCCCTCTCTGTTGTAGAGCGCCGCCAGTTCAACCGGGTCGCCGGCGTCTCTCAGGTTTACGAAGTTGGTTCCCTTTACGACTCTGCCGTCTTTGACGTCGAGACAGGGGATGATTCTTTTGGCTACCATAGGTACCTCCGTAATTTTAATATACTATAATAGTACCATATTTCGCGGATATTGTCACCTTTGGGGGGTGATGTGGTATAATAGAATATGGATTTTAATAGGTTTTAGGTTTCGGGTTTCAGGTTATTAGGTCAGGTGTTCGGCAAAGCCGAACGGATTATAAAACAAACGCTGTAATGTGGGTTTGTATAATTGCCGCGCTTGCGCGGCACCTCACCTAAAACCTAATAACCCAATAACCTAATAACCTCATATAAGAGGTACATTATGAAAAAATATTATATAGGCGTCGACTTGGGCGGTACGAATGTGCGTTCATCCGTGGTTACGGAGGACGGCAAGATACTGGGCGGCGGTAAAGTTCCATCCAAGGCCATGGAAGGGCTGGACGCCACCGTTGAGCAGCTGCTCCTTTCCGTGAAGCTTGCTTTGGAGTCCGCCGGCAAGGATATTTCCGAAGTTGCCGGTGTGGGAATGTCCGTTCCCGGCACCCACAAGAGCAAAGAGGGCATCGTTGTATGGTCCCCCAACTTCAAGGACTGGAACGGCGTCAATTTGGCGGGTCCCATCCGGGAGGCTCTGGGCGTTCCGGTCTGCATGGGGAACGACGCCAACGTGGCAGCCTTCGGCGAGTACGCCTACGGCGCCGGCAAGGGCACGAACATAATGGTTATGTTCACCCTGGGCACCGGCATCGGCTCCGGCGTTATCATTGACGGCAAGATTTTCACCGGCGTCAACGAGGTTGGTCCGGAACTGGGCCACACAATCATACAGACCGACGGCCCCCGGTGCTCCTGCGGCAGATACGGCTGCGTTGAGGCGCTGGCAAGAAGAGACGCCATAATCGACAGAGCCGCCCGTAAAGCCCACCACGGAAGAGATACCATTCTGGTTGATATGTGCAATAACGACCTGCGGGATCTGACTCCCGCCATGATTTCCGAGGCGGCGGCGAAGGGCGACGAGATAGCGATTGAGACCGTTAAGGAAACCGGTTACTACGTGGGCATGGCGGTATCCAACGCCATTAACATTTTCAACCCGGACAAGGTGGTTATCGGCGGCGGAATAGCCGCGGCGGGTGATTTGCTCTTCGATTCGATAAAAACCACCGCTCGGGTGAACGCTCTCTACGCGGCTTACAGCGTCTGCGAGATTGTTCCTGCGGAGCTGGGCGACGACGCGGGCACCTTGGGCGGCGCGGCTCTGGCTCGGGCGGAGGCGTAATATGGTAAGCAAACACGAGCTGAAGGGAATATTTATCCTCCTACTCATAATCGGCCTCATCGCCTTTGCCATGGCGGCGATTAACGGCAATCTGGAGCGGTTCGGCATCAAATGGTTCTCCCCCAAGACGGTCTACGACAAGATTGCCTACGTGTCCGACGGCGACATTTGGATAATGGACAAGGACGGAAGCAACCAAACCCGGCTTACCGAGGGAATGAAGGTCTCCACCGCCCCGGCGGTGTCCCCTTACGGAAACAGAATCGCCTTTGTGGGTCAGGGCAAGTTCGGCAGACAGGTGACAACCGTGTCCCCGGAGGGCGGCAAGGTTAAATACATAACTTCCTCCGCGGAGACGAAGCGGATGCCCACCTATTCCCCGGACGGCTCCCACATGGCTTACATAATGAGCAATAAGATTTTCGTGGCCTCCTCAACCGGCGGCAGCGCCCACTCCGTGCTGCCCACCCACAACGAGATCCACGCCGCCATATCCGACGCCGTGGGCAGAAGCGAGATTCCCGCCTACAACGATTACGCCTGGGGCCCCGAGGGGAACATGATGATAGGTGCCGCCCGGGTTGGCGACGGCGACAACGTGCTCACATACCTGGCGGGCATGGAGGACGGTGACTCCCAGCGGTTCCCTCCGCTTAAGGAGAACGCCAAGACCGAGGTTATCGCTTTGGACTGGGCCCGGGCCGCCAACGTGTTCGCCGCGGCGGAGACGGCGGACAAGGAAACTTTCCTCCTGGTCTGCGAAGGTCTGCAAAACACGGTTCCCTATCCCATCGGCAAACGGGACGTGAGCGATGTGGCCCTGTCTCCCGACGGCACGCTGCTTCTTTTCGCCGTGCGGAACGTGGAGGACAACACGCCTCCGGGCATATACCGAATAGATTTGCAGCTTAAGACCATAGACTTCTTCGTCGACGGCATATACGAGGATTTGTCCTTTTCCCCGGACGGAGAATCTCTGCTGGCCACGGCCCTTGAGGGCGACAAATCGGATATTGTTCTCATAACCCTTTCGGACAACAAAATGACGAAGCTCACCAAGGACGGCAAGTCCCGCAGCGGCGCCTGGTTCCCCATGAAGGGCTTCGAGACGGTTAAGAAGGACGGCGAGCATGTCCACGACGACCACTGCGGCCACGAGCATTAGGAAACATTCATGAAATCACACGTGTTTTTCAGAGTTGTGCGAACGGACCGGTCGGAGCAGTACCTCATATGGGACGGGGATATCCGAGTGGGCCACCTGCACCTCCACTATTCCTACGATATTGTGTATATGACCCTGGCTCTTGAGATTGACATGACCAAGGAAGAAAAGGACGACCTTGTGGACGAGATCGACGACACAATCATCTCCTCCGCCATTCCGCCCTACGACAGGCACGCCCTGAACGTCACGATTCTCCGCGCCTCGGACGCGGACACATATACAATAGGAAACGCGGGAGACTGATATGCGGTTCGGAATAGCTGTACAGTCCCACAGAAGCCTCTACGGCGCCGTGCTGACGGCGTCGGAGTTGGAGTGCGAGAGCCTTCAGGTTGTTCTCACGGACCCCAACTCCTTCAAACACGACCCCATCGACGAGAAAACTCTGGGACTTTTCGCCAAGCACCTCCACAAGTTCATCGAGGGCAAAACCATTGTCCACACCCCCTACGGCATGAACCTCGCCACCCCGGACGAGAAGCTGCGGAACGTTTCCAAGGCATCACTTTTGGACGCGCTGGAGCGGGCCCGGATAATCGGTATGGACTACGTCATCACCCACATCGGCACCCACAGAGGCGTGTCGCTGGAGGAGGGTGTGAAGAACGTGCAGAACACCCTGACGGAGGTCATGCGGGAGACGGACTCGCCGGCAACGATTGTTTTGGAGCCGGGAGCCGGGGGCAAGGACACCGTGGGCGCCACCTTCGACCAGCTGGCCATGATTCTGGACGGGGTTCCGGACATCGTGGGCGGTTTGGGAGTCTGCTTGGACACGGCCCACCTCTGGGCGGCGGGCTACGAAATGAACTCCAAATACGGCACCGCGGCGGTTTTGGACGAGTACGAAAAATATATCGGCTTCGATATGCTGAAGGTGGTGCACCTGAACGACACCCTCATGGGGCTGGGGTTCAACAAAGACAGGCACTACGACATAGCCATGGGCAAAATAGGTCCCATGGGTTTCAAGGCGTTTATCAACAGCAAACGGATGCCAAAGGATATTCCGGGAATCATCGAGACGCCGCCGGGAGACAGCAAAAGCGACGACAAACGGAACCTGGATATGATAAGAAGTTTGGTTGTTAAGAAAAAACCGAAGCCGGAAACAACGAATTTACCCGTACCGGAAGAAAAAATCGAAAAAATTCCCGAAAAAACGGAAAAAAAGAGCCCCTAAAAGATTGACAATATCGCTAAGCTCTTTTAAAATAGAATTGGATATTGTGGGTGGACTGTTCGAATGCCTGCCCATCCGATTCCGACTCGGAGACGTCTTATGGCGTCCGGCGACGGGGCGGAGGAGGAAACGGCATTCAATCAGGGGTTTGCCGCGGACAGGTTTTCGAACTTTCCGCCCGAGTTTGATATCCTTGCGCTCAGGCGCACACATTACACATGGAGGTCTTTGTTCCAATGAATGAAAGATACGCCGGCAAAAACGTTATCGTCACCGGTTCCGGCACCGGTATAGGAAGAGAAGTCGCTCTCCAGTTCGCTCGCGAAGGCGCGAACGTGGTTCTCCACTACGCTCACTCCTCCGCCGGCGCGGAATCCGCGGTCGAAGAAATCAAGAAGATGGGCCGCAAAGCGACAGCCATCAAGGCCAACTTCGGCGACGTCGAAGACGTCAAGAGATTCGGCAGAGAAGCCATCGCTTTCCTGGGCAAGGTTGACGCTCTCGTAAACAACGCGGGTATTACCTTCAACAAGCCCTACTACGAAGTCACCGTTGAGCAGTTCGACATGATGTACAACGTAAACATCAAGGCTCAGTATTTCCTGGGTCAGGTCATCGCCGAGCATATGGAAAAGAACGGCGGCGGCGCTATCCTCAACGTCACTTCCGTCCACGGCGTATCCGGCGCTCCGGAACACTCCGTCTACGCGGGCACCAAGGGCGCCATCATCGCCTTCACCCGCTCCATCGCCGTTGAAATGGCTCACAAGGGCGTCAGATTCAACGCCCTGGCTCCCGGATCCGTCCAGGTAGAGAACTACTACAAGGCCTGCCCGGGCTACGATCCCGCCGAGTCCCAGAAGGCCATGGCGGACATGATCCCCTGCGGTTTTCAGGGCGTTCCCAGCGATATGGCCACCGTCGCCACCTTCCTCTGCTCCGATGAAGCCAGATTCATCGTGGGTCAGACCATCATAGCCGACGGCGGTACCACCGCTCTCATGTCCCTCATCAGAGACTTCAGACACAGATCCGACTGCGCTTTCGGCGCCGACTATCTCCCCGGCGTAAAGCCCGTCGAACGCAAGTAAACCAAATCGGAGGAGTTCGCCGCGGCGGACTCCCCCGATTCATGTTAAAAACACGGGGCTTTAACGCTCCGGGAAACAAAGGATTTATTTTATGGAAATCGTCATTGGCGTAATTTTGGTTGTTTTGGCCGGCCTCGCCATGGGCAGCAGCGCCTGGCCTCTCAAGATTCTCGAAGCTAAGTATCCCGAATACAAGTGGGAGCAGCTTTGGTTCGTATCCATCTTCTTCGGAAACCTGGTTTTCACATGGATTGTTATCCTCATCGGTTTGGGCATCGGCAACGTGGGCAAAGTTTGCTCCTACGTGGGCTGGGGTCCCATCCTCATGGGCAACCTGTTCTCGTTTGCTTGGGGTATCGCTAACGTTCTCTGCGGCCTCTGCATGATCAGAATCGGCGTCTGCCTCACCCAGGCTCTCATCACCGGTCTGGGGTCCTCCATCGCCGTTCTCCTTCCCATGTGCCTCAAGGCTTCCGGCCAGTTCGCCGACTCCCCGGGTCTTAACTCTCCCGCCGGCGTCGTCATTCTCTGCGGCGTGTTCGGTATGCTCTGCGGCGTTCTGTTCAGTTCCTACGCGGGTCTGGGCAGATCCAAGGACCTTGGCGCCGAGGAAGAGGAGCGCAAGGGCTCCTTCGTGGGCGGCCTTATTATGGTAATCATCGCCGGTATTCTTTCCGCCGGTTTGGCTCTCTGCTTCGTTTACAGCAACGGTCCCATCGTTGACGCCGTTTACGCCATCAAGGGCGGCGTCACCACCCTCACCAAGGAGAGTGTGGCAGCATTCAAGGCTTCCCCGGGTTACGAGACCGTCGCCGGTCAGTTCTGGAGCCCCATCATCGCCACCTACACCACCCAGGGTCTGGCGGTTATCGCCGGTATGCTGGTGAACCTGGTTGTTCCCGCTTACCACATGACCAAGAAAAAATCTTGGAACGTTATGTTCAGCGGCGCTCCCCAGGTTATCCTCTCCCTCATCATGGGTATTCAGGGTTCCCTGGCCGCCTTCCTCTGCAGTTTCGGTATGCTTAAGCTCGGTGCCATCGGCGCTTCCGTGGGTGCCGGCATCCAGCAGGCCATGCAGATGATCGGCGGACAGATGGTCGGCTTCATCGGCGGCGAATGGAAGGGCGTCGGAGGTCTCTCCAAGGCTCTCATGTACACCGCCGTTGCGGCTCTGCTCATCGCCAGTATCATCATGATCGTAGCCAAGGCTATGCCTTATCAGACCGTTGCCGAAATCAAGGCAATGTTCCCCTAATCGACAGGTAATTTGAATGAACGACAAACTCAGAAATATTCTCAAAGCCGCCAATAAGGAAACCGAAGTCTTTAAGACTTCCGACGGCAGCGAAGTTCTCATGATGTCCTTCGGCGGAAGAGTCCTCGGACTCTTCGCCCCGGGCAGCGACGAAAACTTCTATTGGACCAACACCGCCCTGGACAGCGAGGAAAGCGCCATAGCCGCCATCGGCGACGGCCAGTTCCTCCACACCGGCGGCGACAGAACCTGGATGTCTCCGGAAATCGACTTCTTCATGCCCGAGTTCCCCAACAGAGACGTCTACATCCAGCCGCGGCCTCTGGATCCGGGCAACTACAAGTTCGTCCGGGAAGACGGCAAGACCAAGATGGTCAACGAGCTCACTCTCACCGTCAGCCGCACCAAGAAGAACGTTGATTTGCGCATCACCAAGTGGCTGGGCGACGCTCCCAATCCTCTGCGCTATCAGCGGGGCTTCGACCTCAGCGGCATTGAGTACGCGGGTTACACCCAGTACGCTACCCTCGAGATGCTCAGCGACCCCAACGAATCCACCGTGGGTCTGTGGAACCTTGTTCAGATGCCCTTCGGCGGCGATCTCATCATCCCCACCTACGGCAAGTCCGAAGCCAAGATTTACTTCGGCGACATCAAGGACAAAGTGACCTCCAAGGACGGCCTCATCGTCTTTAAGATGGACCTTCAGGGCGAGCACAAGATCGGCGTCCGCGCCACCGCCACCGCCGGCAGAGTTGGCTACCTCTACGACACCGGCAAAGACGGCAAGTGGGCGGTCATCATCCGCAACTTCATCGTCAACCCCTCCGGCGAGTACATCGACGTTCCGTGGCAGGACATCGAGGAGTTCGGTTACTCCACACAGGCCTGCAACGTCAACAGCGCTCTGGGTCAGTTCAACGAACTTGAGTACCATATCCCCGCCATCGGCAAGGGTACCGGCCGCTGCAAGTGCGACGATCAGGCTCAGGTCTGGGCCTTCAGGGGCAGCAAGGAGAAAATGCTCTCCGTGGTTAAGACTCTGCTCAGCTCGGTCTATTAATATCGATTTCGGTATAAGTCATTTCGGCTCCCCTCGGGGAGCCGGTTTGTTTTGTATTAGGTGCCGGGTTTCAGGTGCCAGGTGCCAGCGGTGGTGTTTCGCTGTCGCGAAACGAATTGTAAAACCCACATTACAGCGTAAATTATATCTGAACTTAACGGGATTGTCTTTGTCGGCGGATTATAAAACAAACATCGCAATGTGATTTGGTAGAATCCGTCGGCTTTGCCGACACATTCCCTGGCCCCTGACCCCTGACACCTATTATAAAAACGCCGCGGCATTCGTCGCGGCGTTTCGTTGGCGGAGAGACGGGGATTCGAACCCCGGGTACCCGAAGGTACAACGGTTTTCGAGACCGCCCCTTTCAACCACTCAGGCATCTCTCCGGGTTAATGGTGCCCGATGAGGGAATCGAACCCCCAACGCCCGCCTTAGGACGGCGGCGCTCTATCCGTTGAGCTAATCGGGCATGTTATGCCGATTAGCGAACATATGAGGGAATCGAAATCCCAACGCCTTAAATAATAGGCGCTCTATCCGGTGCGGCTAATCGGGCAAACAACGGTATTATTTTACAATAATCACGCCCTCTTGTCAATCCTAAACCGCCGCCTTGTAATTCCCTTGACAAATCCGGTGTCTTGTGTTACAGTATATTTGTATCGCGTTCGCGATACGACTAACCGAAGAAGAGGTATCTTATGAAAAAAATCGTTTTTATTCTCGCTTTCATCGCCCTTTGCGGCGCGGCTTTCGCCAACAATATTTCCGACCCGGAAGTGACAATCAGCGGTTGGCATTATTTGTATGATTTGCCGGGCGGCGATAATGATGTTTCCGATCTCGGGGACGGCAAAGGCTTTACCGTTACCGCAGATCAGACCGCGGGCGACAATATGGGTTACTATGTGGGGAACGATCCCTCTTCCGGTTGTATCGTCTCCGGCTGGGTTTTTGACGACAACGAACCCATCACTCTCACGGTTCTCGAAAGCGATGCCGTTGCGGCGGAGAACGCGTCAATAATGTGTTTTATCGGCAGTGGGTGGTACTACTCTGCGAGATACCTAAAACCCTACAACGGCGTGGGAGAGTATGTTTTCACGGCGGAGGATATTTTGGGTTCCGACTTGCCTAACGGATGCGTTCCCACTGAAATACGGATTATGTTGGGAACAAACAGATATCCCGCCACCACGTATCTTCCCGCCGGCGGCAAGTTTACCGCCACATTCGCGAAAGTCAATAAGCCGGAAACCGTTGTTCCGGAACCGGCGTCGATCGCCTACGGCGCTCTCGGAATTGTATCAATGCTTGGAATGAAGAGAAGATTCGGCAAGTAAGTTGAAACTTATAAAGCCCTCTGCCTGACGGTAGGGGGCTCAATTTGTATTTAGGAATCGGGAATCAGGGCTCAGGAATCAGGGGCGGTGTTTCGCTGTCGCGAAACGGATTATAAAATTAACCTTGCAATGTGGGTTATATAATCCGTTCGGCTTTGCCGAACACATTCCCTGATTCCTAATTCCCGGTTCCTGATTTCTAATCTAATCGGATTCCGAAATAACCGCCGCGCGGCTTTCTCTCTTCTTAATACTAATCCTTTTCCGGCTCTTCTTCGCCGGTTTCGCTTCGGCAACCGCTTCCGGCGCGGCTTCCGCCTTCACCGGTTCCGGTTTCGCTTTTTTCCGCTTTATGGTGATGGTTTTGCGGCCTTTTTGGGGCTCTTCGGGAGCGGGTTCCGGCTGAGGTTCCGTTGTCTCGACAACGGGAGCGGTCTCGACGACTTCCGCCGTCGGGGCGGCTTCCGTTTCGTGATTCTTTGATTTCTTCTTTTTGTTCCGCTTATTGCGCTTTTCTATGCGGCCGAAGTCGGCGTTGGGTGAGGTGGTAAAGAGAATCTCTTCCTCGCCCTTGCGGCGCACGGTGATGAGCATACGCTTCCGACGGGGGGCACGGGTTTTCTCCCACTCGATGACGGGCAGGGTAAAGCTCGATGGCGTTCCGGGTTCCCGTCTCACGATGGTTATGCCCGTTGTCTCCTCGGTTTCCGCCGGTTCCGCGCCGGGCTCTTCCTTGGGCTTCTTGGGCTTCCGGAGACCCAGGTGGAGGGACTTGCGCTTGCCCAGGGAGTAAATCTCGTCCAACACTTCCACGGAGCCCCTTGTCCGGCCCGCGAAGTTGTCCTCGGCCGTCTTTTCGTTGAAGGGCTGAATGACCACTATCTCGTAGACGCCGCCGCTGACGGAGATGAAGTTGATGGGGTAGTCCTCGCCGTTGACGGTGATGCCGCAATCGGGGCCGCCGGGAGGGTAGATATCCACTTTCAGGTTCTCCGGCACTTCCACCTTCAGATTGAAGGTGTGCTTGCCCAGGTACCAGGACACGTTCAACGGGCCGTGGTCGGTCATGATGCCGCCCTTGGCCCGTTTGAGACCGCCGGCGTGGGGAGCGATGGCGAATCTGCGGCTGCCCACAACCGGTTTGATGCCCAGGTACTGGCCGATGAGGCCGCCCACCGGCGCCGTTGACCAACCGTAGCACATGCCGCCCATACCTTCGAAATCTTCCCGCAGGGTGTCGTAGTCGTTTCTGAGCATATTCGACCAGTTCTTGCGGGTGTTGTATATGGCGTCGTTGTTTCGGTGGTTCATTATGTAGGCCCTGTTCAGTTTGGAGCTGAAGTAGGGGGTGACAATCTGGGGCAGGTGGGAGAATGAGAGCATGCGGAATATGCCCGCCTTGCGGTAGTAGTCCGGCACGTCGGAGAGAATCAGGAGAATGTTTGTCTGCCGCAGGAAATCATCTCTGAGCTTGCCGTCCTTCATACCCTCGCAGTAGAGACCTTTGCGCTCGATGTAGAAAAACTTGTTGATGGCCTTTTTGACCGTGTCGGCCCGCTCAACCAGCTTTTCGGCGTCCTCATATTTCTCGGCCGCTTCGGCTATGATGGCGGCGGTGCGGAGAATGCCGCAGTAGAGGGCGTTGATGACGGTGCTGATGCCGGAGGTGTCGTAGTCCTCCCAGTCGATGAAAATCTTTTCCTCAACGTTTTCCAGAAGATTATCGCTGTTTAGGTACTTGTCGAAGAACCGCACGAGATTGCGGACTTGGGGGTAGGCTCCGACCATGAGTTCTTTGTTGTTGCTGTAGCCGTAGTAGTCGCAGACGGAGGTGAGGAAGTCCTGGGCGCAGTCGATGTAGACTTTCTTGGTGCCGGAGGGATACCGGGCGGGGAACATGCCGTCCTCGTACTGGCCGTCCAGTGTCTGCAAAATGGCCTGACGCAGATAGGATGTGTCGTTGTAGGCGTAGTAAATCGATCTGCCCATGATGGAGATGTCGCCCCACCACTGGGTTTGTTCTCTGAAGGGGCTCTCGGCCAGAACGTCCTGCATGCAGAGGCGCAAAGTGTTGGCGCCCCGTTTCCAAATCTTGTTGAGAATGTCGTCGCTGCACTCGAAGCTGCCGGTGAGGGGCATGTCCGCCAGCCGCTCAACGGCCCGGAGAGACTTGATGACCAGGGGTTTCGCCAGCCGGCGGAACTCCAGCATAACGTAGCGGAAGGAGCGGCGGTCGAAGCCGTCCCAGCGGAAGGGACCCTTCTTGAGTATGATTCTGTCCGCCTGCATGACGTCGTTTCTGTCCGCTTCGGGGGTGTCGCCGGAGAGGGTTTCGCCGTAGGATATGTCGATTATGCCCGCGGCGGAGTCTTCCACGTCGAGGTAAAGGCTGCCGGATACGATTCTGCCGAAGTCAAGAACAACCGCCACCGGCTTGTCGCCCCGGGGAGTTTTCACCGCGGTGACGGAGCCGCCGGTGAGGAGGTTGTCGACATTGTCGATTGAGCCGGATTTCAGGGGAGAAAGCTCCGCTTCGGATACGGCTTTCGGCACGTCGTCGATGGGGAAGTCTTTGGGCCGTTCAGGGGAGTTGTAGACGCCGAGAATCGAGACCGGGAGAACGGTTGTTTCCGCCAGGGTGTCGATTAGCCGGGGGAGAATGATGTCGTCCTCTTTGATGAGCTCAACGGGTTTCCATGACTTGTCGGAGAGTTTGGGTACGGCGAACATTTCCGTGCCGGCCTTGGCGTCGTAGACTTCCTTGAAGCCCAGGTCCTCGTTTATGCGGCCGCCGTCGCTGAGATAGGCGTCGTTGCGGCGGAACTTGCATGTTTCGTCGCTGAGGACGCAGACGGTCTGCTTGCGCTGGGTGATTTCGATCTTGAAGTTTACCGCCGGGGCTTTGTTTTCCCGGGAGCAGAGGGGGACGCCGAGGCTCTCCGTGTTCAGGAGAATGTGGTTGGTGCCTTTTTTGAGGTGGGAGGCGATTTTGTGGGTGTCGGCATAGGAGCAGTCCCTGCCGCCGGGTACGGGACCGGCGCCGACATATTCCCCGTTAACGTAGAGTCGATAACGGGTGTGGGACGCTATTGTGAATGTTGCTTCCGTGGGGTCGGAGGTGAGGCGGAAAGACTTGCCTATGAGATAAAAAGCGTTGGTTGCGGACTCCGACGGGCGAATCCATGAGCCCAGTGCTATGGGTCTCTCGCCCCGATATACGGAAGTTACCTGTTCCGAGGACAAATCGCCGGGAATGGTTACTATAATCTTCTGCATGTGTATAATTCTGAAGAGAAGCGGTAGGTCGGATGTGAGTGATATGAGCACCGTTTCTCGGGCGGTTTCGTGCCGCTTATATATATTATACAACAAATCGGCGTATTATGCCAAAATTTCCCCGAAAGTTTGCAGGTAAAACAGGTTTTCCGGTATAATGTATATGTAAAAATTCGCAAATAACAACGGAGGATTCAAATGGATTATTTCCTGACCGAAGAACAACAGTTTATGAAGGACGTGGCTAAGGACCTGGCCGAAAAGAAGATTCGGCCCGTCAGCGCTCAGTTTGACGAGACCGGCGAGTTCCCCTGGGAGATCGTCAAGGCCATCGCCGAAGCGGACCTTTTCAGAGTTTTCATTCCCGACGAGTACGGCGGAATGGCCGGCGACAGCGCCATTATGAACATGTGCGTGGTCACCGAGGAGCTTTCCAAGGTTGACGGCGGCATCTCCCTCGCTTTCGCCGCCACCGGACTGGGCACCTTCCCCATTCTCGTATCCGCCAGCGACGAGCAGAAGGCCAAGTGGCTGCCCCGGATAGCCGACGGCACCGTTGCCGCTTTCGCTCTCACCGAGGCCAACGCCGGTTCCAACGCCGCGGGTCTGGCCACCACCGCCGTTGAGGACGGCGACAGCTATATCCTGAACGGAACCAAGCAGTGGATTACCAACGGCGGAGAAGCGGACATCTACACCGTGTTCGCCGTTACCGATCCCGCCAGAGGACCCAGAGGTCTCTCCTGCTTCGTGGTGGAGAAGGGCACTCCCGGCTTCACCTTCGGCAAGAAGGAGAACAAGTTGGGCATCCGCGCTTCCGCCACCCGGGAGCTTGTATTCACCGACTGCAGAGTCCCCAAGGAGAACATGATCGGACGCAGAGGCACCGGCTTCATCACCGCCATGAAGACCTTCGACCGCTCCAGACCGGGCGTGGCCGCTCAGGCCGTGGGTATCGCCGCCGGCGCTCTCGAGCTCGCCGTCAAGTATTCCACCGAGCGCAAGCAGTTCGACCAGCCCATCAACAACTTCCAGGGTCTGCGCTTCATGCTGGCCGATATGGCCATGAAGGTTGAGTCCGCCAGAGCGCTTGTTTACAGCACCGCCCGGTGGATCGACACCAACCCCAGCGAGAAGTTCACCGCCTACTCCGCCATGGCCAAGTGCTACGCCTCCGATATGGCCATGTCCGTCACCACCGACGCCGTTCAGGTCTTCGGCGGATACGGATATATGAAGGAGTATCCCGTGGAGAAGATGATGAGAGACGCCAAGATCACACAGATCTACGAAGGCACCAACCAGATTCAGCGGGACGAAATCGGCAGAGGCATCGTGGCCGAAGTGGCGAGGAAGTCCAAGTAAGATTAGGTTTCAGGTTTTAGGTTATCAGGTTATTAGGTGCGGTGTTTGCCTTCGGCAAACGGATTATAAAGCCGACACCGCGAGGTTGGTTGGTAGAATCCGCCGCCTTTGGCGGCACATTACCTAAAACCTAATAACCTAAAAACCTAATAACCTCATAAAATAATGCCCACCCGCTTCCACGGGTGGGTTTTTATCACTATTCTTACATTAAAAAATCTTACCGTCGGTTATAAAGACCCCATACTCTCCGACGTGAATCTCACCGTTGAAAAGGGAGAGGTTGTGGGGCTTCTTGG
>JAEEGL013224251.1_pt1 | contig 17972 bp, 12 predicted proteins | sample 9134231 | NCBI WGS metagenome assembly JAEEGL01 (sample SAMN16246548, study PRJNA631951) | gut metagenome | biome: gut microbiome; feature: rumen; material: fiber-attached | host: Bos | place: Iran: Karaj | collected 2018-10 | reverse complement strand
CAGCTCCACCAAGTCCATGACCGGACATCTTCTGGGAGCTGCCGGCGCCATTGAGGCGGTTATTTCCGCTCTGGCAGTGCAGGATCAGATCTGCCCGCCCACCATCAATCTGGACGATCCGGATCCCGAGGTGGCCGGACTCAATCTGGTGCCCCACGTGGCTCAGAAGGCTGACGTCCGTTATGCTCTCTCCAATTCCTTCGGCTTTGGCGGCACTAACGGTTCCCTCCTCTTCAAGAGGTACGAGGACTAATCCGGAGCTTGTGTAAGCTTTTTTCTGAAAAACCGGCTTCCGCCGGTTTTTTTAGTCACCTCAGGGCTCCGGGCGGGATACGGCATTGATTTTAAGATGATTTGCAATATTCCCGGTTTAGCACGCTTTTTTTGAGAAAAAAGCCGTTTTTTGTTATCATGCTCGAAAAATTCCGGATTTTTGTGAGCCAGTTGGAAAATGCTTATTGATCTTACTCAGGACAACCTTTATGTCTCTCTCTGTTCTCAGAAGCTGAGAGCGGACAAGACCGGATATATTGAGATTCTGGATGACCTGGCCCGGAACGGACACGTTTTTCAGACTCTTTCGGCGCCCCGGGGGCTGGGGGTATCCACCTTTCTTGATATGCTGAACGCCTTCTACGGGGATCGTTATCAGTCGCTTATTTTTGCGGATACCGCGGTCAGCAGAAATGCCGCTCTCATGACCCGCAGAGGCGCCTTCTTCGAGCTGGCCTTCGATTTTGCGGAGATCAATGCCACCACCGGCTATAACGAGATCATTACCCGTTTGTGCGAGGAAACCTTCCGGGTAATGAAGACGGTTTTTCCGGGACAGGGCCGGCATAAAACGGAATATGATTTTGCGAAATGTCTTTTGGCCATCAGCCGCATTGCCGGGAAAAAGCTGGTGATAACCTTCAAGAATTTTGACCGGGTGCAGCGCTACGCCATAAAGCAGCTCAATATCCTGACTGCCTGGCAGCGGCTTTTTGCTCAGATCCAGCAGCTTAATCTTCGGGAGGATTTTATTTACCTTCTGGTGGCCGGAGCTCATATTCCCGGCATGACCGAGCTTCTGGTAAATCCGGAAAACCCCGACCGCCGGCTTTTTTTCTCCCTGACTGAAAAGAATTCTCCCAAAGCCGATGACATGTACGGCTGGTGCGGCATCACCCAGGAGGAGCTTACCTATATTCTGCAGGGCAGCATGTCGGATCTGGACGAAGGGGATCTTTATGACTGGTGCGGGCATTACGGTCAGGCCCTCATGCGTCCGGCCTCCGTGTTCGCCTCTATCGCCGAGCATGACTTTATCATGACCGTGAACATTGACAGCGGTCTCTGGTATATCCGCGACATTCTGGAGGCGGGTTACGGATCCTTTTTGCTGTGCGGCGAAATCGGAGTCGCCCGGCTTCTAAACGGCGAATCCGTGTCCATGCATCAGCTCAGCGAATGCGATTCCCGGAAGAGCACCCAGTATGCCGCTGAGATCTACAGCTTCACCAGAAGATTTCTGAACATGCTGTCCGGGGAAGGTCTTATTACCGTGACCGGGCAGTTCGGCGGGAAGCTGGACAATGCGGAAATTGCCAACCGGGAAACTCAGCTCTCGGTCAGCGATGCTTTATCCGAGGATTCCGGATCCTACGTAAGTCAGCTGTGCCGCATTGCCGCGGGCAGGACGCGTCTTGCGGAGGCCTTTGCCGCCGGTGAGGCGCGCTCCTTTGCGGATCTTCTGGTTTCCTATCTTAACTTTAAGAGAGCTTTTCTCAACCGGAATGCGGCTCTTCGCATCTCCATCTGGCAGGGCATTTACGATCTTCTGACCGACCTAGATGGCTATGAGCTCCGGGCGGTTAACGATGCCTTTGTCCTAAGGGATCTTAATGCCGACGACAGTTATCTTCTGATCTGCGTGGCGGTGAATGCCGATATGGCAGCTCTGATTAACGGCGTGGTGAATATCAGGCTGACCTCTTCCCGGGCCCGGCGGGCTCTGGACGGCTACAAGGGGAGACTGGAGGCCTTTGTCTATCAGCTCACCATTAGTCCGGACACCGCTATTCCGGTGAAGGCGGAGTGTCAGAAGGCACTGGTGGTGTAGGCCGAAGGAAGAGGTTTTCTATTATATTCTCCTTCTTCTTTATCCTTGGTTTTGTCTATGATCTTATCGGCGATGGACTGATAATCGTCAGCAAACTCCGCATCTTCCCTGATCTGCGTCGGGCAGCCAGATCTTTCAGGAGATCCGTCGCGGGATCTCCTTCGTTTTCAAATCAGCACAAAACAAGAGTAATTACCATGGTTTTGCGCAATTTCAGAAACGATTCGGCGATCTGCCCTCCGGATTTGTTCGCTGTTCAGGGCGGGACACAGGAATTTTAAGAACCCGCTTTTTCATTTGCATCATCAGAAAACACGGTCATCAGAAAAATGCCCGCAGCCTCAAGCCGGATGAGACCGCATTACGCTTTTCCGGAAAGAACAAAATCAAGAAGCTCCTCCGGGGTTTCGGCCAGGAAATCCGCCCCGAAGCTTTCCCGTGGCATGTCCTTGGGAATATAGCCCCATGAGGCCAGGACGGCGGTCATGCCGGCATTTCTGGCGGCCTCCATGTCTCTGATATGATCTCCCACGTATAACGCTCTTTCCGGAACTCCGGAGAGCTCCTTCAGGGCCAGAAGGAGAGCATCGGGACAGGGCTTGGATCTGATATCCGGCCGGCTTCCGATAACAGCGCTGATGGCGGCGGTTTCGGGAAACTTTTTGAGAATTTTAAGAGCCAGATAGTGGGGCTTATTGGTAATCACCCCGGAGGCAATGCCGTTTGCGGCAAGACCTCTTAAGAGGGCGGGAATGCCGGGGAAGATCCCGGTGCGATCAGCGATATGCTCTTCATAATAGGCCAGAAAATCCGGCTTCATCCGGGCGATATCATCTTCGGAGAGGGTGTTTCCGGAGGCCTCCATAAGAAGCGCCCGCATGCCGTCCGAGGCCAGCTCCCGGGCTCTTTCGTCGGAGATGCCGCCGGAGAGGCCATGTTTTTTCATAACGGCGCTGGCGGTATTGCCGAGATCCGGGGCGGTATCCAGAAGAGTCCCGTCCAGGTCGAAGAGCACTGCGGAATATTTGGCGGGGCGCATAGGATCTCCTGGGAAAAATATAAGAAGGCCGGATCTGCAAAAGCCGGTAAGACGGGGATAAACGCCAAACGGTTTCGGCTTCAGGGGCATTATAATGGTTTTCAGGAGGGGCGGAAAGGGAAGGGGGAACCGGGAGGAAGAGAAATATTGTCAGGATAAACCTTTCTCTTTCCCATTTCCTCTTAATCCTTCACCTCAAAAGAACACCTTAAAGTTAAAGCTCCACCCAGATAAAAGGACGGACGCCCAGACTTGCGGCATGGCGGTACAAGTAACCATAGTGCCAGCTGTTGCTTCTGTCAAGCCACCACCAGCTAATGCTGCCGTCATGCGAACGCTCCGGCGCGCCCGGACTTCCGGCAAGGGCATAGGGAGTAGCTTCCGGATTACTAACCATTTTGCGGGAAATCCTGTCGGTTTCGTCATAGTAAAGCACGTTGCTGAGGCCGTCATCTTCCCAGGGCAGGAAGATGCGATCCTGGCAGCGATCCGTTATTGTCTGGGTATGTCTTTTATAATCATACGCCATATCCGTTTGGAGCATCTCTGGCATATAGCGCTGCTCATCGGGGGTGAAGGCTTCGTTCAGAAAGACGGTGTTCAGCCACTCTCTGATGTCGCTGTTCTTCCAGGCCCGCAGGCGGTGCTCGCTGAAATCATCTTGGCTGATGTTGTGTATCTGAGCTTTGCACCAGGGGCGGAAGCAGAGAATTTTTACGGACATCAGCGCTGCGGCATTGCCCCTTTTCCCGATACAGCACCATTCCAGCGGAGTTTTTTCCTGCGCATTGTTCTGATACCAACTGCCGAATGTTATTGTTTTGCCGATAAAAATACGCTGGGGCCAGGACTTATCAAGAATATGGAGGTACCCCCGGGGGAGGCGGTTATCTTCTGCGGTTTTCGGGGTGCCCAGAAGCTTCGCAAGCTCGGGAACCCGGGTTCTGGCGCTCTTAAGCTCCGCTCCCTCTGCGGTGAGAAGTCCCCGCACCGCCCGGGTGCGGGATCGCTGGGGGAGCTTTTTCACGGTACTCACGAGATCCCGGATACCGGCGTCGTCTCCCGTCAGGATGGCATTAAGCTTTTCCCGGGCGGCCTCTTTAGCTGCCGTAAGCCGGGCGGGAATGCTGCCGTCCAGCCATAACCCGGAGGAGATTTCGGTAATGCCCCGGTGGTATGAACCTTCCAGATAAAGGATTTCCCAGGGACATTTGCCGGCGGCGATCTCGTCCATGCGGGACACCATATGCTCCCGATCCCGGAAGATATAATCATCGGAGCCGAAGATAAGGTAATCATTTTTGAGGTGCTTTTTAAGAAGTTCCTTTTCCGCCTGGCCGGGGAGAACGCATACCAGGAAATTCAGGTGATCGTAGCAGTCAATCATCTGCCGGGCATAGGCCTCGGGATGCTTTGCGGCATAGGCATCCATCTCCCGGGAGAACTCCTCCGGAGAAGCGTATTTTTTGCCGGCCGCCATAAAGCTGTGATTGTCCGAGAGGGCGGCGGCGCAGGCATAGACACGCTGTTCCATGGTGAATTCCCGGGTTTTCAGGAGATCCGTAAGCCTGGTGAAGATTTGAAGAGCGGCGGGGCTTTTCAGGTAATCCCGGGCATATTCCGTGAGAAAACCGCTTTCCAGAAGCTCGAAGGCTGCCTTTAAAAAGCTGCTGTCTTCGGAGGTGACAGCATCAACCATGCGGGATCCCAGAGTCCCCAGCTCCTTAAAAAATTCTCCCCTGAGGTACAGCCCGTCGATCCCGGGCCAGAGCCGGTACATCAGGCTCAGGAACGCCCCCATCCGCGCGGCTCCCCGGCCTAAGGAGAGCTTTTTGGCGTACTCCTCGCAGAGCTCACGGGACTTTTCCCGGAACAGGCTGTAGTGGTGAGAGAGAATGCCCCGGCCCAGTTCCCGCATGCCCTTGTCCGGCTGGGCCAGGAAGGCCCGGATCAAAGACTCCTCATCGGTATAGCGGGTTTTATCGAAGACATAGGGCAGAAATGCCGGAGCCTCATCCGGAAACATGCCGGGCACCGGCTGCTTTATGCCTTTCAGCCAGTTTTCCACCTCCTGCCAGCCCCAGCGGCGGCTCCTGGCATTTCCGGAATTGCGGTTGGAGATATCTTTGTAGGTGAGACCCAGCACCAGATCCCGGAGCTCCGCCGGGAAATCCTCCGGAAACTCGATTTTGCTCACGGCGGCCAGTCTGATGGCATCGTCCGAGTTAAGACAGTCCTGCTGAAAGGGCGGGTGCCCGGTGTAAAGCTCGTAGATGGTGATGCCGAAGGAATAGTAGTCCGAAGAAGCATGATAGATCCCCTGGAGCACCTCCGGGGCCGCATAGATGGGCGTCATGCCGGTGGCGGTGACCACCAGGGTTCTCCCGTTGGCGGCGGAGCTGATGCCGAAATCGATAAGCACGATATGTTCGCCGCTGTCATCCGGGATCAGATTGGCGGGCTTGAGATCCTTGTGCAGTATTCCCGCCTCATGCACCGCCCGGAGCCCGGCGTTAACCGAGGGGATCACCAGCTCCTTAAGTTCCTTCATGGTCAGGGTGGCGCCGTTTTCCAGCATTTCCGCGAGACTCATGTTTTTGTAGCAGGGCATAATGACGTACTGATGTCCCTGAAAGATCCCCGAGGCGGTCACCGGGGCCACCTCCGGGCAGTGAATGCTTTCCAGAAGGCGGATTACCTCCTCCTTGACGGCGTTTTCCCGGCGGTAATACTTGAGAATGAACTCTTTGCTGTCTTTTGATGCGGTGTAGATGTCGGCTTCTCCCGAAGCTACCGGAAGCCGGCTGTTTACGTGATAGCCGCCGGGAAGATCGAGGCCCGTTAAATCCGCAAGCTGACTTTCCGCGCCGCGTACCCTGGTGCGGCGCACCTTGTTAAGAAAGCTGTTTACCTGAGTTTCCTGCATAATGTTTCTCCTTAAGAGCCGGAATAATCCGAAAGCCCGGGCTGATCCGATGTTTCGGGATATTTGCAAATAAAACTATACTGACTAAAGCATGCTTTGCGTTATAAAAAATACCCGGCTTTTTGAAAAATGTCAAATTTATCAGATGTTTAAAACACTTATAAGATGTTAATAGCAGTGCCTGAACGGGATGTTTTCAGCGGTTCCGGCAGTGAAAATGCTGATGATATAAGAAATGAAAAAGGGACAGGAACGGCAGAAACGGCAGTATGGAACAGGTATGATAAGCAGAAAGAAAAAGGAGGGAACAGGTTCCCTCCCGCGGTCAGGCATCCGGCCCAGGGCTCCAGGCCGATCCGGACACCTTGCAAAGGCTATTAGGATTTAGCGTACTTGGATTTGCCCTTATAGAGTTTAAAGGCGCCGTCCTCGAACTGGTTCGGAGTGCCGCCGCCGAGATTGATAATACCTGCTTTGTATCCTTTTACCTTGCTGCCCATGACGCCGGTATTCATCTGATGAATTTCCATGCTGCCGCTGTTAAGAGCCACCTTGGTGAGGTTCTTCTTCTGATGATTGTTGCTGTAGCTGCCGTTCTTCAGAATATCATAGACATCGCTGTTATTCCTGATGTACTCCCTGACATCGGTGTCGTTTTTAACCTCGGACAGGGTGGCTGCCAGAGTTCTCACCTCAGCATCCAGCTGACCGGTTCTGTCCTTGCCGCTCTTGCAGTTAAAGCAGGTTTCGTTGCCGATGATATTGTTCAAGAGAGCAACCCGGGCCGGAAGGGCATAAGGATCTACCTTTTTCTGCCGGTGCTCCTTGTCGCTGAACGAGAGAGAGCCTCTGCCCTGCTGCAGCATTTTGATTTCCAGAGCCAGAATAATGGCCTTGTTCTTTTCAGACTGGGAAACATTATTCCTGTTGAGGAAATTGGCCAGATCCGAGTTGTCGCTCTTGATCTGATTGACAAAGCTGTTCAAAGCATTCTGATTACGGGGATCTAAAATCTGATCGGCGTTATGCAGAGTATTATTGAGGGAGCTTCCCACCAGCCTGTTAAAGGCAGGGTTATTTCTGACATCTGAGTTATCCCAGCCCATTTTCAGTCTCACGCTCTGAAACTGACAGGGAAAATTAAAGGTGCTGATGGAGGGCTTGATGTAGATCTCCTTTTCCGGCCCCGGCTGTCCCGGATTCTGCGGATCCGGTACCCGCACCTTGATTTTGAAAATGCCGTCAGGGTTGTTCGTTGAAGGAGCGAAGTGATCCCAGGCCTGGCACTGAGTTTCAAACATGCCCTTTTCGCCCTGGTCGAAACGGTTGGACGGTGTCAGCAGGGAAACTGAAGAAAGCTTGATTTCAATGGCATTATCACGGTTTGTCGCATTTTCTATCTTGTCTTGGTACTTGTCCTCCACAATGGTTCTCAGAAGCTCAGTAGTGCGCTGGATACTGGCCTGGTTCATAGCATCGGGGTCGTTTTTAAGGCCGAAAGCCGCAGTGGTGCCGTGGCGATAGCCGCTGAACAGCACGGTGCCGTTCTCGTCAGCGATTTCCGTTTTGGAGAGATTGGTGATGTGAGAAGTTTTGCGATCGCCGCTGGCATAGTTTTTAACAGGATTTCCGCTGACGTCGTAGTCATGAAAGTCATGGCTCACAAATACGTTCTGCATCTTGTTAAGCGGGGTAATCTTGAACTTGAAAGGCTTGTTGGTCTTATCGGCAACATCAAGATGGAGAGTATTTTCAAAAACATCCCATTTGTCCGAAGAGGAGAGCTTCTTGGTCAGCATATCCTGAATTTGTTCCTTGCTGAGAGAGAGGGTGTTTCTGACATTTTCAGGAAGATTACTGAGGCAGGGCTTGATTGCCTTGCTGAGCGCGGAAGGGATTTTCTTGAAGGCTTCGAACTGTTCTTTGTTCACCTTGCTCATATCGTCCATCTGATTCACGGTGTTGATCTTGTCCTGAAGCTTATTGAATTCTTCAGTGAGCTTGTTAAGAGCCTCGCCTTTGGCGTTCTCATCAATATTATTCATCCCCTGGATCTGATTTTTGACAAAGGTGATGATTTCCTGGGCGCCCTGCAGTTTGGACGCATGGCTTTCCTTGAAGTTCCGGGCAAGGTCGGCTTTATGATTCAGAATTCCCAAGGCATTGGTGTTCAGGATGTCATTCTGAGTCTTTAAATACTGAAAATGATTCCGAAGAGTCTGGCAGGCGCTGTGGTATTCCTGATTGTTCTGATGAGCGGCAAGCATCTGATCCAGCTTTCTTATGGCGTTGGCGCAGGCATTGGCATTGTCCCGGGAGAACTGAATTTTTGTATTGATGCTGTTTATGTCCTCATTTGCCCTCACTTCGGTATTGATGTTATGAGGCAGGTTTTTCTTCAGGTTCATGAGGAACAGCAGGGAATTATTTTCCGTCTGGGAGATGTTGTTCATATTTCTGACTGCATTGAGATCCGGAGCCGTTTCCAGGTCGGCCGGGCGGGAGCTTACATGGTTTGCCTGTCCGCGCTGATTTCCCTGGGGCTGAATCTGATTAGGCTGCTGGAATTCCAGCTCCAGCTTGCGGATGGTCTTCAGGGAGATGACGGAGCTTCTGATGGAAGTGAGATTCTTGAGGGTGAGACGCTGTTTGCCTCTTAACTGCCTTTCGTTAAGGTGCTTTTTGAGAATGTTTTCTATCTTCTCCTGAGCGCCGTCAATCTCAGTCATGTTGTCGGTGAGAGCCTGCCTGAGAGCCTGCAGAGTATTCTGAGAGTCATCGTTAATTCGCGGAGAGCGGAAGGAGAAAAAGCCCCGGCCCCGGCTATCAACATGCACCTGACTACCACGGATGATAACCTTGGCGTTCTCATTATTGACGGCATCGTTATTGACAGGATTGTCTATGCTGCTGAAGATATTTCGGAGATCCTGGTTTATAGTAACATTGAGTGTCATTTTCGGATTATTTCCTGATTAAATTGCGGTGTTCTCCTGGCGGAAGCCCGCAGGCTTCCGGACAGACCGGCCGGGAGGGAGAACATACTCCCGGTCGGAAAATACGTTCTGATTAAACCGCCAGAGTCTGCATTTCCGGAGAGAATGGCGGGACGGCGGAGTTTTCAGGGAAGGAATGATCCTTCTCGTCGTCATCGTCATCATCATCGTCGTCGTCGGAGGTGATAATGAAGCCGTGCTTATCAAGTTCGTCCTCTTCCCTGAGATTCTTTTCAATCTCCTTTACCGTTTCCTGATAAAACTCCTGAAAGGCCTCCCGGGTTTCCGCAAAGCTGAGGAGACAGCTTTCCAGAGAGTCTTCGCCGGATTCGGAGTATCTTTGCTGCAGCACAAAGACTTCCGCAGTATCAGAGAAGGCTACGGTTTGATCCGCGGGCATGCTCCAGCCGAAATTTGTTCTCAGCATGGTCAGGGAGGTCAGAAGCTGAACCCGGGGATTATCCGGCAGCGCGCCGATGTCGGAGGCCAGAAGCACCTGGCCGGAAGAGGGATTAAAGTTCAGATGAATGGCAAAGGCGTCTTCATCCCGGCCGGCCATAATGACGCAGTGATTGCTTTCATCAAGCCTGAGATCGCCGTCTCCCAGGGTTTTCAGGATTTCGTTTATCTTTTCAGTTGTCAGCATGTGGAGCTCCGCGCATATTTGGGGTGGTTTTGTTTTTTGTTAACAGTCTTACGACGGAATTACCATGGAAAGGTTACAGCCTTTTTAAAATGTTTTTCTGGAAAGGTTTTCAGGAGAGTTTCAGGAAAAACAGCCAGAAAAAAAGATCTGACCTGAGAGTCAGACAGTCAGCGGACGGGGATCCGGTTTTGCCGTCTTCGTCAGAAAAGATTGCCGTTACCGGAGGATCTCATGTTTCCCGGGGCTCCGGTGTGATATGATTTTCTCAGGGATTTTTTCAGTGAAATACCCCGTCAGTCAGCGGAGGATCAATTTGTGATAAGCACCGAGTGTTTAGAATTTCTTAATGCCAGTTTGAAATCCATTCCCGATTTCCCGAAGCCGGGGATCATTTTCCGGGACATCACCTCGCTCTGCGAGAACCCCAAGGCCTTTGCCATGCTTTGCGAAGCCATGGCAGATTCCTTCAGGTACATGGGGATAACCAAGGTTGCCGCCACCGAGGCCCGGGGCTTTGTGTTCGGATCTCCGGTAGCCGCAGCCCTGAATGCCGGTCTCGTCATGATTCGCAAAAAGGGGAAGCTGCCCCGGGAGGTTTACCGCGAGGATTATCAGCTGGAATACGGATCCGATACTCTGGAAATTCATCAGGATGCCATAAGACCGGAGGACCGGGTGCTGATAGTGGATGATCTTATTGCCACCGGAGGCACAATGAAAGCCGCCATTAAACTGGTGCAGCGCTGCGGCGGCCGGGTTATGGGAGCCTCCTTTGCCATCAATCTGGCGGGGCTGGGCGGCGCTCTGAAAATCCAGCAGGAATTCGGGATTAAGGTATTCTCTGTTTTGAATTTTGACGGCGCATAGCCTGTTTAGGAGGCCCCGGGCATTATCCGGGCCTTAAGGGAGCAGGAAATCAGATGATTTCAGGAGCGAAGATTAAAGCAGCGGTCTTTATTATGGCCGGCCTTGCTGCTATAGGGGCTGTTACGGGGGCGGTTATGGCCGTGGTTAATCCGGAAGAGGATGTGCCGGTATGCGGCGGGCATCACGAGTACTGGGATAAATCCGTGTCTCAGGAGATCAAGTCTGAGGACATTACCTATTTTTCCTTCAACGCCATGACCCGCATGGCCATGCTGGCGATTCCCGAACAGGGCCCGGAAAGCTGTCCCTCCTATGCTGTCAGGATGGAAAAGGATGATGCCGGCAATGTTGCGGTGGAGGCCCGGGGCGGCGGCGAGAGCCGGCACCGGGACGGCACCAGGTTCCTGGTGAAGTACCGGGTTCCTGATGACGGACTTCCTGCGGCTTTGATGCAGCTTGTCAGAAAATATAATCTCAGCCGGGATAACGGGCATGTGAGTCATACCGACGGCCTCCCCTCGGGAGACGGAGAAACCCTGAGCGTCAGGTTTGCCTCCGGGGAGTCTATTTACCGGAACAATAACGTTTTTCCGCTCCTGGAAAGATCGGCTTCCTGCGCCATTTATGAAACCTTCCGCTCCTTTGCCAAAAAGCAGGGCTATGACTTCACCACGGCGGGATCCAGCGAGTCCGTTTACGACGATCCCACTCCGGAAATGCTGCAGGGGGCCTGGATCGGGAAGCATTTCGGCCGGGACTGCCGCGCGGAGTTTTCCGGAAACCGCGTCCGCATCTGGTATGACGGCGAACTCACCGATGACACGGAATACGTGATTTTCGAGGGCAGCGTCAAGCCTAACCGGCTGTCCTCCCGGTCATCGCCTGATGACAAGTATCCGGAATATGACTCCTTCAATACCTTTGTGAGCATCAGCAAGAAGAATGACTTTACCCTGGTGGGGCATGTTTACCGGAACAAGTCTTCGTCATCGGTGGAGCTCCTGCATCAGAAGAATTAGCAGCGGCAGAAGACCGGCTTTGTCAAAGGAAACGGCAGCAGATCTGAAATTTTCCGCCATCCTGGCGCTGCGGCAAACAAATGCGGTAAACAATTTGCGGAAAATTCTGTAAAATGCCTTCGGGCTTGTGTTTTTTCTTTATCTTATGTTTCGGATAAGCTTCCCGGGAAGCAGACCGAGCTTTTACGGACGATTATGGCTTCATATACAGTTCTGGCGCGGAAATACCGGCCGCAGACATTTCAGGATGTGGTAGGGCAGACTCATGTTCTCGCAGCCCTGTCCAATGCTCTGGACTCCGGGCGGCTCCATCATGCCTATTTGCTTACCGGCACCCGGGGCGTGGGCAAGACCACCATTGCCAGAATTCTGGCCAAGTGCTTCAACTGCAAGGAGGGCATTACCTCTAAGCCCTGCGGCGTGTGCGATAACTGTCAGGCCATTCAGAACGGCACATTCCCGGATCTTATCGAGATCGACGCCGCCTCCCGCACCAAGGTGGAGGATACCCGGGACATTCTGGACAATGTGCAGTACAGTCCGCAGGCGGGCCGCTTCAAGGTATACATTATCGACGAAGTGCACATGCTGTCCGGAGGATCCTTCAACGCTCTCCTGAAAACCCTGGAGGAGCCGCCGGAATATGTTAAGTTCATTCTGGCCACCACCGATCCCCAGAAGCTTCCGGTTACTGTGATTTCCCGCTGTCTTCAGTTTCAGCTCAAGGCGCTGACTCTGGACGAAATCAGAAACCAGCTCAAAAACATCCTGAACCGGGAGGAGATCAGCTTCGAGGAGGATGCTCTCACGGAGCTGGGCCGGGCCGCCCGGGGCAGCATGCGGGATGCTCTCAGTCTTACGGATCAGGCCATTGCCCTGGGGGGCGGTCAGGTTACCGCCTCCGGGGTTACCGCCATGCTGGGAACTCTGGATACCTCCTATCTTACGGAAATTCTCAATGTCATTGCGGAGAACAGCGGCGCCCGGTTATCCGGGGTGCTGGAGACCGTGTCCGGCGTCACTCCCGATTTCGATGCTCTCCATGTGCGGCTGGCCCAGATATTTCATGATCTGGCCCTTTATCAGGTAGCCGGGCCCTGCGAGGATCACTACTGCCTTAAAGGGGATCTCATGGCCGAGTTTGCCCGGAAGTTTTCTCCTGAAGAGCTGCAGCTTTACTATCAGATCGTCCTGGAAGGACGCCGGGAGCTTCCCTATGCTCCTGACGGACTTTCCGCCTTTGAAATGACCCTCCTCCGGCTTTTGGCCTTTAATTTAAAAAAAAACGGAGAATAGCTGAAAAGCGTCGGGTGCGTTTTCCGGCTCTGGCTGCTTCCGCTCAGGAGGAGGCGCTTCTGGCGGTTACCCGGCTGGTAAACAAGAACATTCCCAAAAAGCCTCAGGGGAATTCCCTGTCGGCTCTCAGCGGGGTGGCTGAAGCCCGGAAGGATCCCCGGAACGCCTTTGGCGCTCAGATGGCGGATCGGCTGGGACAGGCTCCCCGGGTTTCCAATCAGTCCGCCGCTCTCAGAAATCAGAAAAGCGACGATCCCCGCCATGAGCGCCTTCAGGAACTGAAATCCAAGTATTCCGGCATTTTGGACTATATCTCTCTTCTGAATGAGACCATGGCCAGAGTCAGCAAGGATCTGGAGAAAAAACGCGAGGATCGCTACGAGCAGGAAAGGAAAAATCTGCTCCGGAAAAAGCAGGACGAGGGCGAAAAAAAGAGCCGCGAAAATGCCGCAGTGACCCGGGGCAGTCTGGAGCTTTCTCAGGAAAAAGCCGCCTTTGCCGCTTCCCCCATCGCTTCGGCCATGCAGACGGAGAAACGCCTTAAGGATTCCCTCTCCGGAGATACCGGACGGATTCCGGAGCCCACCTATACCCGGGTGCCGGGCATGGACTCCCTGATTGCCAGCGCCATGGGCCCCGAGGTTCCGCCGGAGCTCAGATCGCAGCAAAGAAACGCTGCTCCGGCTGCCCCTGCTTCTCCGGTGCTGCCGGCTCCGGCGTCCCGGGCAGTGCCGGAGGCCCCGGTTCCGCCGGCAGCGCCGTCTCAGGCATTCCGGGCCGCTCCCGCCGCTCCGGCTTCTCCGGTGCCGTCGGCTCCGGCGCCACGGGGAGGGGCTCAGGCCCCGGTTCCGCCGGCAGCGCAGTCTCAGGCGTTCCGGGCTGCTCCTGCGATCCCTGTTTCTCCCGTTCCGCCGCCTCCTGCCATGCCGCCCCAGCCTGAAGCTCCCCGGAATGATTACGGCAGTGAGCCTATGCCGTATCCCGAGGATGAGGACATCCCGCCGGTGGAGGACTCTTTCCCCGAGCCCCAGATCGTCAGTTTTGCTCAGGACGGGGACGATGAAACGGATATCAGCAACAGCATGGTATTTACGGATGTGGATCTTAACATCCAGCAGGGGGGCGGTTCTTCATCCTATATTCAGGCTCCGGAAGCGGCAACGGACGAAGTTTCGTTTTCGGGGGATCCGGTTACGAGCCACCGGCATTATCTCAGGGATGTTCAGGATTCCTTTACTCAGGATATAATGCGCGCAGATTTGCAGGAGGCGGAAAGGGCTGTTATTATATTCGCCGTCCGGCTGCCTGATTCCACTCCTGAAAGATGGCATCTGGCATGGCCTGACAGCTATGAGCTTCTGGTCAACGGCGATATTGTCGACAATATGAACCGGGAGTTTTCCGCGGCTCTGGGACACCCGGTGGAAATAACCGCAGATTTCGGTTCCGGCGCTGATTTCAGCAGCTGTCCGGATGCTTTGGCCCGGGCTTACTGCCGGAATATGTACGCTTCGGAAAAGGAAGCCCTGCTCCGGAGTCCGGTGTTTCAGGAGCTGGCCCGGGGGCTGGAGCTCAACCTTCAGGGGGCGCAGTTCTACCTTGAGGATCGGAATAAGACTTCGGGCGGGAAATCGTGATTTTTAACCTGCAAAATACGGCGGGGCCGCGTTTTGCAATTTTGCTGTGTGCAAACTTTTTTGATTTTATTTGAAAGGACGAACTATGTTTGGAAAACTCGGAGATCTGGGCAATCTGATGAAGCAGGCTCAGAACATGCAGGACAGAGCTAAAAAGGCTCAGGAAGAAATTTCCGCCTACGTTGCCCAGGGGGAAGCCGGCGGCGGTCTGGTTAAGGTTACCATGACCGGCGATCATCTGGTTACCAAGGTGGAAATTGCCGATTCCGTATTCGGCGATGACAAGGAGATGTGCGAGGATCTTCTGGTAACGGCGCTTAACAATGCCAATGAACGCATTCGGGAATTCGCCAGCGACAAGATGAAGAAGGTAACCAACGGCATTCCTCTTCCTCCGGGCATGAATTTGCCGTTCTGATATTTTTTTGCGGCAGGGGGAAATGGTTCCCCCTGTTTTTTTATCAAATATTCAGCATAAAGCATCAGCGGATTTTTCAGAAAACGGCTGCGGGAACTGAGATGATTTCAGAGATGCTTCGGTATTGCCGCGAAATGATTATGCAAAATCCCCGGGCTTTCAGAGTAAAACCATGAAATTCAGTCCTCTTCTTGATAATTTAATAAAAGAGCTTCAGATTATGCCGGGCATCGGCCCCAGAAGCGCTCAGAGAATAGCATTTTCGCTGCTGGATCGGGATCGGGAAGGAGCACTCAGGCTTTCCAAGGCTCTGGAAAAGGCCGCGTACCGCATTAATTACTGCAGCGAATGCCGGAGCTACTGCGAAGGGGATCTTTGTGAAATCTGCAAAAGCGAGACCCGGCAGAATACCAAGGTGCTCTGCGTGGTGGAATCGCCTTCCGATGTGCTGGCTATTGAAAAGACCGCTGAATTCAGCGGCACGTATTTTGTGCTTCACGGTCATCTTAATCCGCTGGAGGGCATCGGGCCCCGGGAGCTCCATCTGGATATCCTGGAGGGGCTCATTGACAAATACCGCTATAAGGAGATTATCCTGGCCACCAATCCCACGGTGGAGGGCGATGCCACGGCGCATTTTATCGGTCATATTGCTGCCAAGTATCAGATCCCGGTATCCCAGATTGCCCGGGGCATTCCCATGGGGGGAGAACTGGATGCCATTGACGGTTCCACGCTGATGCGTTCTCTGGCCGGAAGACGGCCTCTCTGAGATTTGCGGAAGTGGCAGAGTTCCGGTGGCGGCGGTAAAATCAGCATAAGCCGCAGACGCGCTGACGGCTCAGTAACAGCAGCGGCGGCAGCAACAGCAAAGGCACAGGAGAGTAATCGATGAATAAATACCATATTGGCAGGAGACGCGCCCGGGCAGTGCATGATGCTCTTGATTTCTGGAAGGAGGAGGGCTATCTCTCTCAGGAGCAGTATGACAGTCTGAATGATTCCGTAGTGGCGGAATTTGACTGGACACGGCTGGCGTTTCATGCGGTCTGGCTTGCCGGACTGTGCCTGGTGGCGGGGCTTATTACACTTTTAGCCAGTGACGTTATCGTGGCGCTTATGTCAAATGCTCCGGCGTCATTGCGGGCGTTTTCCGCTTTTGCGGCAGCTGGGCTTCTTATTTACTTCGGTTTCCGGCTCCGGCTCCGGGATCATCCCCATATTAAAACCTACAGCGTTCTTCTGTTCATAGGCTGCGTTCTCATTTCTCTGGGGTTTTCGCAGGTGGGACTGGCTCTGGATATGACTGAGAAAACCATGCACTGGCTTTTCCTGCCGGCCTGCATGATTTATGGTCTCGTGGGCTGGTATGGCAAATCCTCTCTGTCCTGGCTTTTTGCGCTGGCGGCCATGAGTTCGTGGCTGGGAGTGAAAAGCGGCTACTCCTGGGGCGGCTATTGGATTATGGACTCGCAGCCCCTGGTATCTCTGGCATACGGGATCGTTTTGACCGGGATTTCCCTGTTTCCGCCTGCGGCAGATATGCTGAAATCCCGGGAAGTGCACGGCGTAACTCAGGTATGGGGGCTTTTGTGCATTTTTATCCCCCTGTGGATTCTGTCCATCTGGGGCGCCGGAGAAGGGCGGGCCTCATTAGGCGAGCTTCTGGCCTGGTCGATTCTTTTCGGGGGAGCCGGAGCGGCCTCGTTTGTCGGAGGCTTAAAACTGGAAAGCAACCGGTTTATCGGCTTCGGCATCACCTTCCTCTGCATTGAGCTCTATACCAAGTTTTTTGAATACTTCTGGGACAAGCTTAATACGGGGCTTTTCTTCATGATCCTGGGAGGAAGTCTGATTGCGCTGGTGTGGTATATCAAGAAGTATCGTCTGGAAAACCGGAAGCAGCTTCAGGAGGTTCTGGAGTAAGGACTGAGTTTTTCAAGTAAGGGGCCCCGGATTCCGGGGTCTTTTATTTTCGGGGCGGAGATAAGCCCGCCCTGAAAATGTTCTTGAATTTATGAAAACCGTCCCTATTTATGATGCAGAAACAACAGACAGAACCCCTGCTCCGGCATGCGGACAACAGCGATACCGCCAGGGATATGTATTTTGGGAGTATGAAAAATGACAGAAAATACTGAAAAGCGTGGTTTTCAGACAGAAGTAAAGCAGCTTCTTAACCTTTTGGCCAACAGCCTCTATTCCAACAAGGAGGTTTTTCTCCGGGAACTTATTTCCAATGCCTCCGATGCCATTGACAAGCTGCGCTTCGCCGCTGTTCAGGATCAGTCGGTTTACGGCGATGACTCCAATCTGCACATTCGTCTTTCCGCTGACAAGGAAAAGAAGACCCTGACCATTTCTGATAACGGTATCGGTATGACCCGCGATCAGATCTGCGAACACCTGGGCACCATTGCCAAGTCCGGCACCGCTGACTTCTTCAAGAATCTTTCCGGCGATCAGGCCAAGGATTCCCAGCTTATCGGCCAGTTCGGCGTAGGCTTCTATTCCTCCTTTATCGTTGCTGACAAGGTTACCGTTGTCAGCCGCGCTGCCGGAGTCGCTCCGGATCAGGCAGTATGCTGGGAGTCTGACGGCACCGGCGAATATACCGTAAGCACCGTTACCAAGGCTGACCGCGGCACCGATGTTATTCTTTCCCTGAAGGAAGATGACAAGGAATATCTGGAGGACTGGACTCTGCGCAATGCCGTAACCAAGTACTCCGATCATATTTCCGTTCCGGTGGAAATGCTGGAAACCGTCAAGCCCGAGAAGAAGGATGACGACAAGGAAGAAGACAAGTCTGAGGATAACGCCGAGGAAAAGGCCGAGGACAAGAAGGAAGAGACCGCTGAATATACCGAGTGGAAGCAGATCAACGAGGCCAAGGCTCTCTGGACCCGTTCCGCCAAGGATATCACCGATGACGAGTACAAGGAATTCTACAAGCACATCTCTCATGACTGGGATGACCCGCTGACATGGGCTCACAATCATGTGGAAGGCGCTCAGGAATAT
>JAEEGL017016596.1_pt1 | contig 17973 bp, 16 predicted proteins | sample 9134231 | NCBI WGS metagenome assembly JAEEGL01 (sample SAMN16246548, study PRJNA631951) | gut metagenome | biome: gut microbiome; feature: rumen; material: fiber-attached | host: Bos | place: Iran: Karaj | collected 2018-10 | reverse complement strand
GAACTGGTTGGTGAGGAGCAGCTTCCAGGCGCTTTCCAGCTCTTCCGCAGGATAGGCGGCGCGGCCGGTGAAGGCAGCCATGGCGGCGAGCATCTCCCAGACCCGCAGGACGTGCTCCGCCCGGCGGTTGCCTTTCTTGATCAGTGCCTGGGTGGTATAGGTTCCGCGGTGGCAGGGGAAATACAGCTCGCCCCGGTAGACGGGCAGGGAACCGTTGTTCCGCTTTTTCAGGTAATCTTCCGGCGTCATCCAGTAGAGCCTGGGCGCGCCCTGGAGATCCCGCTGGCGCCGGATCTGCTCCAGGTCGTCCCGGGTAGGCCCGCCGCCGCCATCCCCCTGGCCGAAAGGCAGGTAGAAATCACGGCTGCCGTCCTTCTCCAGGCGGCTGACCCAGCGGGCATGCACGGTCTTTGCATCTACAGCGGTTTCATAGGACATATGCAGGAAGCTGGGAATCACGGTGCCGTCCAGTCCGCGCCAGAGGAAGGCGTGATGCGGGAAAGACTCCGAATCGTTATAGGACCAGAAGATCTTCTGGGTGGTGAGGCCGGTCATGCCGAAGCCCTTGATGATCTGCGGGAGGGCGGCACTGTAGCCGAAGGTGTCCGGCAGCCAGGCAACCCGGCTGTCCACACCCAGCATTTCCCGGAAGTACTGGCGTCCGTACAGGAACTGGCGCACGAGGGCTTCGCCGCCGGCCAGGTTCGTATCCGGTTCCACCCACATGCCGCCGTCGGCAATCCAGCGGCCGTCGGCGATCATTTCCCGGATTTCCTCAAAGAGCTCCGGATAGTGCTGACGGCAGAGTTCATATTCCGCGCACTGGCTCTGGAGGAACTTTGCTTCCGGATACTCCTTCAGCAGGCGGAGGACTGCCGCAAAGGTACGGGCGGTTTTCCGCCGTGTTTCCTCGATGGGCCAGAGCCAGGCATAATCCAGATGGGAATTGGCAATGACACCCATGGACGCGGCGAAGGAGCCGTTATGGGCATTGACCAGCGGCGCGATCTGCTGCCGGGCTTCAAGGTATGCCTGCCGGCGCCGGGGCAGGGGCTGCTCCAGATCCAGGGTGTCCAGCAGGCGGGCAAAGCCGTCCGCCAGGGCTTCCCGGAAGGGATCATCCGGCTCCAGGTAATCGTGCACATCCCGGAGTACGGTCAGGTCCAGCCAGAGCTGATAGGCTTCCTCATTCCACCAGCCGAAGGTGCTCCGCCCGGTAACGGCCGGGCCGGTGCGGGTAAAGGTGACGCCTTCCTCCGGGAAGACGGGACGGCCCGGATGATCCGGCAGGGGAGTGCCGGCATAGACTTCCAGGGCGATTTCAAAGGTTTCGCCGCCTTCCGCGTTCCGGCAGACGGCCTGATCGGAGATGTACTGGTGCGGATGAGCCATCCGGTCGCCCCGGCGGGCACCGAAGACTTTTCCGTTGACATAGAGGACGGATTCACCGCCGGGATTCAGGTCCATGATGATCCGTTCCCCGCGGGCTTCCTCCGGTACGGTGAAGCGGCCGAACATCCAGGCATAATCCCAGGGCATGCCCCAGGGGGTTCCGGCCGGCCAGGGTTCCCGGGGATAGGCTTCCGCCTCCCGCAGGTTCAGGACGGAAGGCGCAGAAAAGCCCTCCAGGGCAATTTCGCCCAGAGGGTGATAAAGATCCGCTGCCAGCGCGTCAATCACGTGCCGAAGCTGATCGGTGATTTCCTTATTCATTTACGCAACTCCTTCGATATGATCCTTTTATGCTGAAGGCAGAATGCAGTAATCAGTTTCTCTGATATGATGATACTCCATCGGTGATGATGAAAGCAAGGGGAACAGAGCAAAATTACAGAAAAACAAGCCCGGAAGGAGAAAATTCCGGGCTTGACGCGACTATGCTTTTTCGTACCGGAGCGGCGGCGCGCAGTATTCAAAAATGACGCTGTCATTGTCCTTTGAATCCGTCACCGCGTCATGGGAGGTCCAGCCGACCAGCAGGACGCCCTTTCCGCGTTTCCGCAGGACGCGGGCGGGACGGGTACCGATCTTGTAGGCGATGAAGTCTGGTCTGTTCAGGAAAGAGAAACGGCAGTCCGCCAGAAGCCGGGAATAAAGCGCCGGAAGGGAATTGCCATAATCTTCCCGGGGCTGGGACAGCTGGCCGCGGAAAATCTCCGGGGCGTTCTTCCGGAACCAGAGGACAATGCGGGGATCGAAGGACTCAATGCAGAAGACACCGGGATAACCGCGGAGGAGCTCCCGGGTCTTTTCACACAGCTCCGTATTCCGGGGACCGGTCTTCAGCTCCACAATCAAAGGGCCGGAACCCTGCCGCAGGACGGCGAGGACATCTGTGAACAGGGGCAGGGTTTCCTCTGTGTCCAGGAGCTTCATCTGCTGCAGGTCGGAGAGGGGATAATCAATGACCTTGCCGTGGACGCCGCAGATCCGGTCCAGGGTGTCGTCATGGAAGACGACCACCTGCCCGTCGGCGGAAAGCTGGACGTCCAGCTCCACCCCGTAGCCTTTTTCCACCGCGGCGCGGAAGGCCGGGAGCGAGTTTTCTGGAACGCCGTGATGATTGTCATACAGTCCCCGGTGGGCGTAATAGAAACCACTGAAATCCGAAGCGGTATACTGTCTCATCTTAATCTTCCTCCGCAAAGGCTTCCAGGCCGGAAGCATTGGCTACTTTCCGGGTTTTAATATTCTTGACCAGCAGGATGAAGACCAGGGCACTGCAGACGGTCAGGATGGAAGAGTAGACGGGCAGCGCGCCCCAGGCGCCGGTCTTCATAAAGATGAGGCCCAGCAGAACCGGGGTGACGGTCTGGGCGGACATGCTGGCCGCATAGTAGTAACCGGTGAACTTGCCGATCTTCTTTGAGGTGCACAGCTCCACGACCATGGGGAAGGAGCAGTTGTGAACCAGCGCCATGCCGAAGCCCTTCAGAGCCCAGACAGCGAAGAGGATGGCCGGGAAGGAAAACTCTCCGTTCACGCCGACCACTTTGCCGGTAGGCCGGACAAAGATCATGATCAGGGTGGCCAGGAAGGAAATGATCAGGCCGATGGACACCGTCCATTTCCGCCCGATTTTCTCCGCAATACCTCCGGCGATCAGGAAACCGACAGCGGAGGCCAGGCCGCCACTCAGGGTCAGGATCATGGTGGCGCTGGAAGCGGCCTGCAGGTAATAGATCACATAGTTGCCGATGTAGGTGCCGATGGCGTTGTCGGACATGAACCAGAGGAATTCAGCACCGAGGATGGCCAGCAGCATGCGCCGGTTGGCGGGAGACATGGGGCCTTCATCCGTGGCCGGGTTTTCAATGGCGGCGAGGCGCTCGCCCTCGGCCAGCTCGTCCTTCATCTCTTCCTCAATCTTGTTTTCCCTGATGGTGAAGAAAAGTACCAGCGCGGAGACGACCATCAGGAGGGAGGCGACCAGGAAGGGAATCTCAATGATCCACATCTTGGTGCTGCGGTCCGTGACGTTGATATAGTCACTCAGCTTCAGGAAGACGCCGAGGATGGTGGCGAAGCCGCCGCCGAGATAGCCCATGATGTTGATGATGCCGTTGGCCTTGGCCCGGAGGGGCTTGGGCGTGATGTCAGGCATCAGGGCGACCGCGGGATTCCGGTACATCATCATGAAGATGAGAACGATGCCCATCATGATGATCATGCCGGCAATGTTGTTCTGATGGAAGAACAGGGGAATGAAGGGGAAGGCAACCGCGGCGACGAAGGTGCCGACGAGGATGTAAGGCATCCGCTTGCCGATGGGCGTCCGGGTCCTGTCGGAGAGGTTGCCGAAGACGGGCAGCAGGATCAAGGCCGCCAGGTTATCGCAGGCCATGATGATACCGACCAGCCACTGCACGTTGAGGATGTTTTCCGGCGCACTGGCCTTCAGCTCCGCTGAGGTCAGCCCGTACATCCGGTGGGCGAACAGATCCGTCAGGAAGGTGGGGCACCAGGAATCATACACCTGCCACAGCAGGAGGATGCCAAAGAAAGCAAAGCCGATCTGACAGGTCCGTTTTACGTTCAGTTTCATACGATATGTTCCTTTCCGCACAGTGATATTCCGTCTGCACCGCCGGCGGGGTGTGTCCGGCGGCTGCCGGTATTCTGTGTTTTTCCCTATCGGATGAATTATACCACAAGGAAGCGGGAAAAGGCCAACAAATACGGTTGACAGATGCGGCAGTAAAGGATAAAAAAGAGAGTAAAGAAATGACTGCCTGCTGAGAAACAGCTTCAGGCAGAAGGAGTCCAGGAATGAACAGACCGTTGATCGCTATTCCCATGGGAGACGCCGCCGGGATCGGACCGGAAATTGTGCTGAAGACCATTGCCGATAAGCAGACGCAGGAGACTGCCCGCTGCGTGGTGATCGGGGATAAAGGCGTGCTGGAACTGGCCGGAACTTATCCGGGAATGCCGGAGCTGCGGATCAACGTGATCCGGGAACCGGCTGAAGGACGGTATGAGCCCGGGGTGTTGAACCTGATCGACCTGCACAACATTGACCCGGGCAGGCTGAAGGTGGGTACCGTGGACGGGATGTGCGGCAAGGCTGCCTACGAATACATTGCCGAGAGCATCCGCCTGGCGAACGCAAGACTTGTGGACGCGGTGGCGACTACGCCGATCAACAAGGAATCCCTGCGGGCAGGCGCCGTTCCCTATATCGGCCATACGGAGATTTTCGGGGCGCTGACCGGCACGGAGGATCCCCTGACCATGTTTGAGGTGAGGGGAATGCGGGTGTTCTTCCTGACGCGGCATGTATCCCTGCGGCAGGCCTGCGACCTGGTGACAAAAGACCGGATCAAGGACTACGTCAAACGGTGCACGGAGGCGCTGCGCCGGCTGGGTGTGACGGAAGGAACCATGGCGATTGCCGGGCTGAATCCCCACAGCGGGGAGCACGGGCTGTTCGGCAATGAGGAGGTGGAGCAGGTTTATCCCGCGGTGGAGGAACTGCGGCAGGAAGGCTATGACGTGGCCGGGCCCATCGGGGCGGATTCTGTGTTCCACCTGGCACTGCAGGGGCGCTACAACAGCGTACTGTCCCTGTACCACGACCAGGGGCATATTGCCACCAAGACGCTGGACTTTGAGCGGACGATCGCCGTGACCAACGGCATGCCCATCCTGCGGACCTCTGTGGACCACGGAACGGCGATGGACATTGCGGGCAAGGGAATTGCCAGCGCGGTCAGCATGATCGAAGCGGTGCGGCTGGCGGTGAAATACGCGCCGGCGTTTTCAGAGAAATTCAGAATTCAGAATTAAGAATTAAGAGTGAAAAATGCCTCTGAATCATGGCTTTACAAAAAGGCCAGTCAGAGGCTTTTTTAATGCCTGCGGAAAACAAAAAGCGGGATGAAAAGTATTTGCAAATAGATTTACAACTCCATTACAATATTTCAGTATTTGCTGTGATATACTGAACCGGGGTGATGAGAAATGGCAAACATTCTGTTCGTGGACGATGAATCCGCAATCCGGGATATGCTGAAAACAGTGCTGAAACTGGCGGGTCACAGCCCCATGGAAGCGGCAGACGCAGACCAGGCACGGCAGATTCTGCAGGGGCAGGACGCCGATCTGGCACTGGTGGATATTATGATGCCCGGAGAAGACGGCTTTTCGCTGGCAAGGGACCTGATTGCTTCCGGAATACCGGTGCTGTTCCTGACAGCCAAAACCGCTGTGCAGGATCGGGTCCGCGGACTGCGAATGGGTGCGGAAGACTATGTTCTCAAGCCCTTTGAACCGGAGGAGCTGCTTGCGCGCATTGACGTGATTCTCCGGAGAACCCAGCCGAAGGTTTATGAGGAGAAGAACCTGCGGGTCGATTTTGACGGCCGCAGCGTCATCGCGAGGGGAAAACCGGTGACAATGACGATGACGGAGTTCGACCTGCTGGCGCTGCTGGTGCGGAACGCCGGGGCGGCCCTCAGCCGGGACAAGATCCTGTCGTCTGTGTGGGGATGGGACTTTATCGGGGAAACCCGCACGGTGGACGTGCATATCCAGCACCTGCGGGCGAAACTGGGGAACAATACCATTGAGACAATCTATAAGTACGGCTACCGCTGGAACGGGGGCGTCAGCGACACATGAAAAAAAGGATGTCGGTGCTGATCCTCCTGGTGACGGTGCCTATTTTCTTCGGGCTGGCCTGGCTCATGAGCAGCCGCAGTTTCACCCTGTCCATGGAACGGGAGAAACAGCGGACGCAGATGACAGAGACCCTGATTTTCCGGGAAGTCCAGAGGGATATGGTAAACCTGAACTTCAGCAGCGCTGTGACCTATGCGGCGCAATACAGGCAGTATTACCAGCCCCAGGGAATTGAGCTGATCTTCTGCTGGAACAACAGCCCCCTTGACGGCGTTTCCTTTCCGAATGAGGACTGCAGGGACCTGTTGACCGGACAGCGCAGCGCGCTGCTGAGCACGCGAAGCTCCCCGGAATACTACGCGGTTGCGGAGCCGGTGAACAGCCAGCTGACCATGATCCTGGTCCGGGATGTGAGCGACCTGTATGAAATGAAAAATCAATACCGCAGGATCGCCTACGGCGCTGCTGCGGGCGCTTCCGTGCTGCTGACGGTGATGACGCTGCTGCTGACAGGCATCCTGACGCGGCCGATCCGCCGCCTGACGAAGGCGGCAGACGCAGTTGCCGGGAATACCGGGGAACAGGTGCCGCTGCCGGTGGAACGGCGGGACGAGATCGGCACCCTGGCGCGGGCTTTTTCGCGTATGCAGGAGGCGGTCGGGGAACGGGAAACAGAACTGCGGGAGGAAAGCGAGTCCCGGCAGGCCCTGCTGGACGCGCTTGCGCATGAGATGCGCACACCGCTGACATCCCTGCTGGGAAACGCCCGGCTGATGCAGCGGGAGCTTCCGCCGGAAGACCGGAAACGGATTGCGGACAGCATGGCGGGAGAGATCCGTCGTCTTACGGACATGGACCAGCAGCTGATGAAACTGACCGGCCTGCGGAATGAAGAGCCGGAGATGGAGGCCGTTTCGGTGATGCAGATTCTGGAGGAGACGGCGGCGCGGCTGAGCGGGCAGGCGGCGGAACATATGATTGAAATCAAGGGCGAGGACAGCGTGATCCGGGGAGACCGGGAACTGCTGTCCCTGCTTGTGAACAACCTGGCCGTGAACGCGATCCGTGCCTCCGAGCCTGGAACGACCGTTACACTAACCGCTCTGCCGGATGGCTTTTCCGTGCAGGACCGGGGAATCGGCATGACGGCAGAGACACTGGAGCATGCCTGCGAACCCTTCTGGAAAGCGGATAAAGCGAGAACCCGCCGGAATGGCGGCGCTGGCCTGGGACTGAGCCTGTGCAAGAGGATTGCCGAGCTCCACCAGGGTGAACTGCGCTTTGAATCCGAGCCCGGAAAAGGGACGATGGTCACCTTTACAACTCCATTACGGGCTGTTGATGACTCCGTTACAAGTGATGAGGCATGATATACCTGTCAGCAGGAAGTGAATGTGTCCCGGGAACACATCAAACAGGCGCTGACAGAAAGAAGGGATAGAAAAATGATCAGAAGGATACTGACAGGGCTGCTGTGCGCGGCACTGCTGCTGTCAGGCTTCGCGGCGGCGGAAAACGTGGTCGAGACACTGCCCACGACGGCGCCGATGCCGAAGCCTGAGATCGAAAAAAACGAGTATGGCTTTACTGATCTGAGCGTGTTTTATGAAGGCATGGAGGATTGCTGGAATTACCAGATGCCCGGCTTTTCCAAGACGGAAACCGAACGCCTGCCGGAAACACAGCGCCACTGGGATGAAGGCGCACGGCCGGAAAGCAGCATCCTGAACCTGACGGAGCATGTGAAGCTGTCGCTGGTGGAACTGCCCAAGGAGCAGTATGAAGGCGAAAGCTGGTTTCTGCTGCTGCCCTACAGTGAACTGACGGACGAGGAACTGCTGCAGGTGGTTGACGCATTTGGCCAGCTGGGCATTCGGATTGACGCCTCCATGGTCAACTGGCACAACTGTATGCGCGGCGGCGGATGCGAAGTGGGCCTGCGTTCACTGACAGAGGAAGAAGAAAACCGTTTTTCTTCCATCGGTGAGCTGTACACCCGCTCCGGCCTTCGTCCGGAAACGCCGTTTACCGCCTCCGTGACGGATGACGGCCTGGGATACGTCACTTTGGACGAGGAAGAACACTGCGGCCTGGATATGGTGACTTTTGAACCGGCCAGGCGTATTACGGATGAAGAACTCCTGCAGATGTACGCATTGTATTTCGATGAACCCGCCGCGGCACCGGGCAAAATGGCGGAGTATGAGACACTGCTCCGGAAGGAAATGTGCAATCTGCTGGGAATGCCCCTGTCCGCTAAACGGATAGATGAAGAGTTTGTGTATCCTGCCAATGAGAACGATGCATATGAAACAGACCGCACGGTGTATAGCACGCAGTTTGAGGAAACAGGCGGAGCTGGTGGACGCTGGTACGGGACAGTTAATATTGATACAGGCAAACTGACAAGAGCAGATTTTTCAGTGAATTATAAATATTTCGAGGATTTTCAAGTATATTCCGACATCCGGATGGATCCCTGGGACGCCCGATGGGAAAAGATGGCCATGGAAACGTTGGCCTCGCTCCGGACCGACGGAGAGAAGGGCATTGTAAAGGTTCAGAACCAGGGAGCATTCTTCTATGGCCGAATGGAATGCGTTAAGGTCCACGTCTGTATGGAGGACGGCGGTGTATACAATGTGACAATTGCGTTTATGTTTGACCAGCCGGTAGAAATCGAATATCAGGATGCCATTTCCTATGCCGGCAATGTCAATTGCTGGACTGATATTATAAACGGGGAGATGAAAGAAAAATGAACAGGCAGCGGATTATATCGTGCGTGACGCTCCTGCTGCTCCTGGCAGTCTTTTGCCTCGGAACAGCGACAGCGGAAAAAACGGATACAGCCGGCGGACGTGTGGTCGTCTGGAAAGTGACGGAGCCGGAAATTGATATCGACACCCTGCTGGACGAAACATTCAGCAGGAACACAGCGAATGAAATAACAAACATCCGGGAAGAAAAAAGTGAATTTAACGGACGTTTCTGGGGAGTAGAAGGGGACGACTGCCTGCCCTTCTGCGGCATGGAAAGCTGGCTGGGCACCGGTTACATGATAAGTTTCGATATATACCGGCATGATGACTCTTCCGGAAAGTACAAGTACCATTATGGACTTGGAACAGAAAACAGTATTCCGGAAGAGAGCGGCTTCGGAGCGGAACGGGCTGCGGAAACCATTGCCCGGTCCGAGGACCTGCTGAAACGGCTGGGCTTGTACGAGGAATCTTACCAGCCCAGTCCCGTATCCTTCACGACTTATGGCAGGATGGAAGGAACCACGAAGTCCAGGAAGGTACTTTTTGAAGAAATGCTGGACGGGCTGCCTGTTCGCTGGTCCCAGAACTCCCTGTACGACAATACCAGGGGCAAGGAGCCGACAGCCTATTATCTTTACTCGGAAGTGGTATGGTCCGATGAAGAGGGCCTGCTGAAAATGGACTCTTACTGGAGTGGATTTGAGCCCCTGACCCGGGCGGAGAACACGCTTTCCGCGGAGGAAGCCGCCGCGCGGTTTGCCGAGGCGGGCCTGAAGGATCAGAACCCCGAAGCCTGCTGGTTCCTCAGCGGTAACGGAAAGGAAGCTACAGCCACGCTGGCGTGGCGGGTGGGATATACCTTCCTCAGCGCTGTGGACGGGGTCTGGCTGCAGACACGGTGATAAGGAAACAGGACACCCGAAGTTTCGGGCGTCCTGTTTCAATGAAGAATGAAAAAGGGTTGAAGAAAACGCTTCCGGAAGGAAGCGTTTTCTGTATTTACAGATGAATCGGTCAGTTAATCTTTTCAATCTGAATCTCCGGATAAAGCCAGTCATAATCCGCGGGATCGAAGTCCCCGGTGAAGAGGCTGAGGGCGTTGGCTGCGGAAACCGCCAGGGCCATGCGGAAGGTTTCCTCAATGGGCAGGCGGCGGGCAAAGCCAACGGCGAAACCGGCCACCATGCTGTCCCCGCAGCCGACGGTGTTGCGGGGGGTGATTCTCGGCGGTTTGCCATGGAAGACACCCCGGTCACAGGACAGGAGGGCGCCTTCTTCTCCCATGGAGAGCACCACATAGGGAATGCCGTCCCTGTGCAGGCCGGTGAGGGCTTTTACAGCCTCCTCCCGGCCGGAAACACTGTGACCGGTCAGCTGGGCAATCTCATCCTCGTTGGGCTTGATGAAGAGGGGCTTTTCCTTTACGGAAGCAATGAGGCGGCTGCCGCTGGTATCGACCAGCACGGGAATGCCGGCGGCGCGGCTGCGGCGGATGAGCTCACAATAGAAATCCTCCGGCACGCCCCGGGGCACGCTGCCGCTGATGGTGACCACATCCGCTTCCGGCAGGCGGGCGGTGAAATCGGAAAGGAACCGGTCGATATCCTCCTGCGTGACGGGCTGGCCGGGCTCCAGGTATTCCGTGGAGCGGCCGTTGGACAGATCCCAGCAGTTGATACAGCTACGGGTTTCACCCTGGACATGGGTAAAGGCACAGCGGACCAGGGGAGAAGAGATCAGCGACTCCAGGTACTGCCCGTTGAACCCGCCGACAAAGCCCATGGCGGTGACGGGTTCCTGCAGCTTCGCGGCTACACGGCTGACGTTCAGGCCCTTGCCGCCGGCAGTGTTGTGGACCTCCTTTACCCGCATGACGGTTTCCGGGTGGATGGATTCCATCAGATAGAGTTTATCAATGGAGGTGTTCAGCGTTACAGTCAGGATCATATGCATCGCTCTCCGAATCGTTTCATCATGCAAATAATGTAAATGAGAAAAGGAAGAAAGTCAAGTATATAAATAAGTTAAGAGCAAAACAAAAAAAGGATTGACAAGGAATGAAAACCGGTCGTATAATGTGAAAAAAGCGAAACGATTCGCTTTTATGAAAAGAGGGATATGAAATGGCGTTCGTCACTACCGGAGAGATGCTGAAGAAAGCTCAGGAAGGCGGCTATGCCATCGGCGCGTTCAACGCGGAAAACCTGGAGATGGTCCAGGCTATTATTGCTGCGGCTGAGGCGGAGAACGCTCCCGTGATGATACAGACTACGCCCGGTACGCTGAAATACGCGGGACCGAAATGCTTTGCCGGCATTGTGAGCCGGATGGCCCGGGACGCAAAGGTGCCTGTGGCACTGCACCTGGATCACGGAAACAGCTATGAACTGGCGGAAGAATGTGCCCGGGAAGGATATACCTCCCTGATGATCGACGGATCCAAGCTTCCGTATGAAGAGAACATCGCGCTGACCCGCCGGGTTGTGGCCATGGCCTGCGGCCTGCCGGTGGAAGCGGAACTGGGCACGGTGGGCGGCAAGGAAGACGGCATGGAAGCCAAACCCCAGTACACGGATCCGGATGAAGCGGCCGATTTTGTGAACCGGACGGGCATCAGCAGCTTCGCGGTGGCGATCGGCACAGCCCACGGAGTATACAAGGGAGAACCGAAGCTGGACCTGGACCGGCTGTCCGCAGTGCGGGAAAAGGTCAGCATTCCGCTGGTGCTGCACGGAACTTCCGGCGTGCCGGAAGACCAGGTGAGGGAATGCATCCGCCGGGGCATCTGCAAGGTGAACTACGCGACGGACCTGCGCATTGCCTTTACGGCCGGCGTGAAGAAGGCCATCGGGGAACAGCCGGAGGCCTTTGATCCGAAAAAGTACCTGGCGGAAGGCCGCAAGGCCGTGCAGAGCCGGGTGCAGGAACTGATCCGGCTGCTGGGGAGCAGCGGAAAAGCCTGAGCAATACGAAAACAAGGAGAGTGCGGAGATGAGAACCCTGCTGCTTGGCGTGGATATCGGAACCTCCTCCTGTAAGACGGCCCTGTTTGATCCGGAAGGAAAGGTCGTCGCCCAGGGCGGATGCGAATATCCCGTCAGTTATCCCCGGAAGGGCTGGGCGGAACAGGATCCGGCCCAATGGTGGGAAGGCGTATGCCGTGCAGTGCGGGAAATGATCTCCGATAACGGCATCGACCCGGCGGAAATTGCCGGAATCGGTACGGACGGACAGAGCTGGTCCGCCATCGCGCTGGACAGGGAAGGCAATGTGCTGTGTCCGACGCCGATCTGGACGGATACCCGGAGCGAGGAAATCTGCCGGGAGACAGAAGACAGGCTGACAGTGGAAAAACTGTTCGGCCTGTGCGGAAATCCGGCCAAGCCGGGATATACCTGGCCGAAGATCCTCTGGTACCGGAAGCACCGGCCGGAGGTGTTTGAGAAGACAGAAAAGATCCTGCAGTCGAACAGCTATATCGTCTACAGGATGACCGGTGAGATCACACAGGATCTGTCCCAGGGATACGGACTGGCCTGCTTCGATATGCGGAAGGGCTGCTGGGACGAGGAAATGTGCGAAGCACTGGGCATTCTGCGGAGAATGCTGCCGGAGATCGTGCCCTGCCACCAGATCGTGGGAAGGCTGACCGTGGATGCGGCAAAACAGATGGGACTGCGGGAAGGTATCCCGGTGGCGGCGGGCGGACTGGACGCGGCCTGCGGCACACTGGGAGCCGGCGTGGTATCTTCCGGACAGACCCAGGAGCAGGGCGGACAGGCCGGCGGCATGAGCATCTGCATTGATCAGTACGCGGCGGATCCGCGGCTGATCCTCGGCTTCCACGTGGTGCCGGGACGGTGGCTGCTGCAGGGCGGAACGACCGGCGGAGGCGGCGCCCTGAAATGGCTGCGGGAAACAATGTGCCCGGAGCTGAGTTTCGCAGAGATGAGCGCACTGGCGGAAACCGCGGAGCCGGGCAGCGGCGGAGTGACCTTCCTGCCGTACATGGCGGGAGAACGGAGCCCGATCTGGGATCCGAAAGCCTGCGGCGTATTTTTCGGACTGAACTTCGGCGTGACCCGGGCGCAGATGATCCGGGCATGCATGGAAGGCGTGGCCTATTCCCTGAGGCATAACCTGGAGACGGCGGCGGAAGCCGGCGCCTGGGCGGGCGTGCTGCGGGCCATGGGCGGAAGCGCCAACAGCCGGATCTGGACACAGATCAAGGCGGACGTGACCGGCTGCGGGATTGAGGTGCCCGGAAGCGATACGGCGACTACTCTCGGCGCGGCGATGCTGGCCGGGGTCGGAACGGGCGTATGGCAGGGCTTCGAAGAGGCGGCCCGGCAGACGATACGGGTGAACCGGATCTATGAACCGGATCCCGCGGTGAAGGAAATCTATGACCGGGGATATGAAACCTACCGGAAGCTGTACGGGAATCTGAAAGATCTGATGAATGCATGACCGGGCAGCCGGTGAAAGGAAGGAAAACAGAACTATGAAAGCAGCGGTGCTGTACGGAAATGAGGATATCCGCTATGCGGACTGGGAGACGCCGGTGTGCCGGCCCGGGACGGTAAAGGTCCGGGTAAGGGCGACCGGTATCTGCGGCAGCGACGTGCCGCGGGTGCTGAACCACGGGGCGCACTTCTATCCGGTGGTGCTTGGACACGAATTCAGCGGAGACGTGGTGGAGGTCGGCGAAGGCGTGGAAGGCCTGAAGCCCGGTGACACAGTGAGCGGCGCACCGCTGGTGCCCTGCATGAAATGCGCGGACTGCCAGCAGGGAAACTTCTCCCTGTGCCGGCATTACAGCTTTATCGGCAGCCGGGAGCAGGGAAGCTTCGCAGAATATGTGGTGATCCCTGCGGCAAACGCTATCAAATATGATTCGTCGATTCCCTATGAGCAGGCGGCCATGTTTGAGCCTTCCACAGTGGCGGTGCACGGCCTGCTGCAGGCCCGGTACCGGGGCGGCGAAACCGTAGCGATCCTGGGCTGCGGCACCATTGGCATCTTTACCCTGCAGTGGGCAAAGATCCTGGGCGCAAAGCAGATTGTGGCCTTTGACATTGACGACGGCCGGCTGGAGCTGGCAAAGCGGATGGGCGCGAACCAGACCGTGAACACCCTGAAGGAAGGCTTTATGGAAGAAGCCAAGGCGCTGACCGGCGGCCGGGGCTTTGAAAACGTGCTGGAGACCGCGGGCAACCCGGTGACCATGCGGATGGCCTTTGAACTGGCGGCCAACAAGGCGAAGGTGTGCTTTATCGGCACGCCCCATACGGACCTGACCTTTACCCCGGCCCAGTGGGAAAACATGAACCGGAAGGAATTCTACCTGACGGGCAGCTGGATGAGCTATTCCGCTCCCTTCCCGGGAAAGGAATGGACGCTGACGGCCCACTGCTTCGCAGACGGGCGGCTGAAATTCGATCCGTCGATGATCTTCCGCAAATTCCCGCTCAGCCAGGCGGCGGAAGCCTTCGCCCTGTATAAGAACCCGCGGGACGTTCACGGCAAGATCATGCTGATCAACGAAGAACCTGAAAAGTAAAAAAGCAAATAACCATAAAGAAAGAAAATAGGGAGGACACAAGCATGGCATTCATCGATCCGAAACTGGTTCCCAAAAGAAAACTGTCCAACGGCCAGGAGATCCCCTGCATCGGTATGGGTACCTTCGGCAGCGACCGTTTTACCCCTGAACAGGTGTCCGGTGCTGTGGCCGGAGCGATCCGCAGCGGCTACCGCCTGTTTGACTGCGCGTCCGTATACGGCAATGAGGACCTGATCGGCCAGGTGTTTGCCCAGGCCATGAAGGAAGGCGTTGTAAAGCGCGAAGAACTGTTTGTGACCTCCAAGGTCTGGAATGACATGCACGGACAGGGCGACGTACTGCTGTCTTGCGCGAAGACCCTGAAAGACCTGCAGCTGGACTACCTGGACTTCTACTTTGTCCACTGGCCCTTCCCGAACTATCATGCACCTTTCTGCGACGGCGATAGCCGCAATCCGGACAGCAAGCCCTTCTCTGTGGAAGAGTTCATGAGCACCTGGCGCCAGATGGAACGCCTGGTGGATATGGGCCTGGTGAAGAACATCGGTATGAGCAGCATGACCATCCCGAAGCTGGAAGCTGTGCTGCCCCTGTGCCGCATCCAGCCCGCTGTGATCGAGATGGAACTGCATCCCTGCTTCCAGCAGCCGGAACTGTATGACTACGTGGTGGCCCACGGCATCCAGCCCATCGGCTTCTGCCCCATCGGCAGCCCCACCCGGCCTGACCGTGACATGACGCCCGACGATATCGCCGATATCCAGGTGCCGGAAGTGGTGGGAATCGCGAAGGCCCACGGTGTGCATCCGGCTGTGATCTGCCTGAAGTGGGCCGTGCAGCGGGGACAGATCCCGATTCCCTTCTCCATCCACGAGAACGAGTATGTGTCCAACCTGATGTGCACGGTACAGGATCCGCTGACGGAAGAAGAAATGAAGATCATGAAGAGCGTGGACAGGAACTGCCGCCTGATCAAGGGACAGGTTTTCCTGTGGCCCGGCGCCAACGACTGGCACGACCTGTGGGACGAAGACGGAACAATCACGAAGTAATAAACTGTAAATGAGGTGCGGATATGCTGAAGGGAATTCCTGCGATCATTCCCCCGGAACTGATGAAGATCCTGATGGAAATGGGCCACGGAGACGAACTGCTGATCTGTGACGGAAACTATCCGAAGTTCGGCTGCCCGGAACGGTGCGTCCGCATGGACGGCCACGGAATACCGGAGATTCTGGACGCCATTCTTCAATTCATGCCGCTGGATCCCTACGTGGAGAATCCGACGATCCTCATGGCGGTGCTGCCGGGAGATCCGTACAAGCCCGAGATCTGGGAAACCTACCGGGAGATCGGGAAGAAACATGAGGAAAAGGGCCTGCGGGAAATCGCCGTGCAGAAGCCTGAATTCTATCCCCGGGGCGCGAAGTGCTATGCCTGTATTGCAACCAGCGAAACAGCCCTTTATGCCAACATCATCCTGAAGAAGGGTGTTGTAATACCTTAATCGGTAATCAGTTCTCCTCCTTTTTATCCTTTTTATGGACAGCCGTGCTGCGGGGCGCGGCTGTCTTCCTTTTACAGGCAAAAGAAAAGGCCGGCGCGTGACGCACCGGCCTTGTTTTTGAGTGCTGCCTTCAGGATCAGCCCTTTGTTCCGGTGAGGGCGATACCCTCAATGAACTGACGCTGGAAGAGCAGATAGAGCACCATCATCGGGATCATAGCCAGCGTGGAGCCGGCCATCAGGATCGGATAACGGGTGGTGTACTGACCCTGCATGGAGGAGATACCCGCGGACAGGGTCATCATGTTGATGTTGTTGTTCACGATCAGCGGCCACATCATGTCGCTGTAGGCGAAGACCGCAGTGAAGACCGCCAGGGCGATCATGGCCGTTTTGGTCAGCGGAAGCATGATCCGGAAGAAGACCTGGAAGGTGTTGCATCCGTCCAGGACGGCCGCTTCCGAAAGCACATTGGGCAGGCTCATATAGAACTGCCTCAGGAAGAAGGTTCCGAAGGCACTGACCAGGCCGGGGAACAGCAGGGCGAAGATGCTGTTCAGTTTTCCCATGCCCGCAAGCATCTGATACTGCGGAATGATGAAGATCTGGTTCGGCAGCATCATCTGGGACAGCACAATGAAAAAGAAGAAGCGCTTAAACGGAAAACGCAGTTTGGCAAAGGCAAATCCTGCCATGCTGGAGAAAACCAGCGCGCAGATGATCCGTAAAAACATCAGCATCAGCGTGTTGAAGTACAATGCCCCGAAGGGGAGCGTACGGGTAACTTCGGTATAGTTCTCCGTGAGCCATTCCCTGGGGAGAATTGTGGGCGGGATCAGGAGAGATTCGCCATTGCTTTTGAAGCTCGTCAGAATCATCCATACAAAGGGGAAGATCATCACGAACGAGCCGATGATCAGGATGATGTGAATGATCATCCTGCTGCGTGAACGGTAGTTTGATTTCCGCTTTACCGCAGCCGGGGCGACTGTCGTCATATTCAATCCTCCTTCATTCGTAATGAACGAGCTTCTTTTCGGAAATAAACTGGATTGCCGTAAAGATCGCTATAATCACAAAAGTATAGATAACGATGGCGGAACCGTATCCCTTGTTGAATTTCTCAAAGGCCTCCCGGTAGAACAGGGTCATCAGCACCGTGGCGTTCTTGTAAGCTGGATTCCGGGTGTTGATCAGCAGATAGATGGTATCGAACTGCTTCAGGGAGGTCATGGCGCGCATCAGCACCACAAAGAACAGGGTGGGCGAAACCATGGGGATCGTGATATGGAAGAAAGACTGTATGCCATTGGCTCCGTCAATTTCGGCTGCCTCATAGTAACTCTTTGAGATACTTTGCAGGCCGGCCAGGATCAGGACCAGGTCATAGCCGATGGCGGACCAGACCCCGATAATGGCACAGGAAAGCAGCGCTGTGTTCGGATCCGCCAGCCAGCTGGGTCCCTGGATGCCGATTGCCTTCAGGGCGATATTCAGGATGCCGTTTTCGGCGTTGAAGATCCAGCGCCAGACCATGGCAACCGCGGCGGGAGCAACCACCATGGGCAGGAAATAGATGCCGCGGTAAATATCCCGGCCCCGGATTTTACTGTTCAGCAGAGCAGCGAAGATCAGCGAAAGCAGCACGCCTACCGGTACGGTGAGCACCATGTACAGCAGCGTGTTGATGGTTGCGTGGCCGATCATGCTGTCCTTGAACAGCTTTTCAAAGTTCTTCAGGCCGACATAGACTTCCGGCCCCAGGCCCTGGGTTTTATACAGGCTTCGCCGGATGGTGTCGAAAAACGGATAGATGTTCAGCACGCACAGGCCGATAATGGTCGGCGCGATCAGGATAAAGGCGGCAGCCACAACCTTGGGATCGTAATGTTCCCGCCGGCTGAGACGAGGCGCGGCAGGCTTGGATAAAACGGTCACGGGATGCCAACCCTCCTTTCTGTTAATACGCCACAAGCCGCGGCAGGGAATGCCGCGGCAGTGGCGCCTGTTTCT
>JAEEGL016370815.1_pt1 | contig 17973 bp, 16 predicted proteins | sample 9134231 | NCBI WGS metagenome assembly JAEEGL01 (sample SAMN16246548, study PRJNA631951) | gut metagenome | biome: gut microbiome; feature: rumen; material: fiber-attached | host: Bos | place: Iran: Karaj | collected 2018-10 | reverse complement strand
CTGACATCTCTTCCGACCATGCAAAGCATTTCATTGACAGATTTGAAAAAGAGGAGTTTTCGCTAGACCATATTAATAAGGTGACGGCTAGCGGCATTCAAGAAGTGGTCGATAATAAAAATGCTTTGCCTAAAAAAATGACAGAGAAAATAAAAGAGTGGTTCGATGCATTCGGGGAACTCACCACAGCTGATTATGACTACATCAATGAGCACTATGGTATTCTTCAAGATGAGTTGTTGGCTTCCATAACCCCAAAATATTCCTTCAAGAATCCGCAAGAACTATATTTAGCTGCGCGACAATACATCATTGGACAGGATGAGGCTTTGAAAAACATGGCCGTGATGTTCTTTTTACAAACTGTTTGCAGAGATAAAAACATCGATACCATTGCTCGTTCGATGTTGTCGATTGGGCCAACTGGGTGCGGCAAAAGCGAGTCTTTTCGGAGGATGGGGATGATTTGTGACCTTCCTGTCCTCATCGTTGATGCAACTCAATTCACCCCAATAGGATGGAAAGGTCCTAGTTTGCCCGATCTTGTTCTTCAGTTTATGATAGAGCATGATTATCAACCAAAAGATTTGAAATATCTCGTGTTAGTCATAACCGAGTTTGATAAAATTCCGCATCATGGTAATAGGATTGTCGGAGAAAGTGGAACAGATGCAGACAGCGACCATATGAACCAGATTATGAGCCTTATTAACAAGGGCAACTATATGATGCTTGAAAACGGTATCGACCGGATGAGCGGCTCAGTTAATAACTCAAGAATCTGTACTGATAATTGGTTGGTCGTGTTTGACGGAGCCTTTGAGGGTATTGAGGAAATCATCAAAAAACGGCTTCAGCTTCAAGATACGATAGGATTTTCCAAAGTTTCCAATGAGAAAAAAATTCCGAATAACATTCTCAAGCATATTGAGTCTGATGACTTGTTGCAATGGGGTTTCAACCACCAACTTTTGGGTAGAATCGCAAAGATATGTGTACTTAATCCGATTACTAAAGAGGTTGCATATCAAATATTGACACAGGCTAAAGAGTGCGAACTTCAAAAGCACATTGACATTTGCAAGTTAACCAACATTGACTTGAAGTTTACTGAGAATGCCTTGATGACCATTGCGGATTTTATTGCTCACCATAAATATGGATTCCGCTCAGCGGTAAAAGCTTTGGTTGACATCATGCTTTCTGTTTATTTCCAACATTCAACCATAATATCTCAAGAGAGCAAAACAAGAGTCATTATTGATAAGAATTACGTAAATCAACATCTCAAAAGCAAACAACTATGAACAGCATAGATGATTTTATGGACGTTAAGCCGTCGTTTTCCGTGAACAACTCTTACCTGGAGCAACTATCGTTTGAGTCATCTCCAGAGTATGTTTTAGAGTTTGACCGTAAGCCTGTGATACGTTCTTTCGTGGACATCATAGAAAGGAACAAAGGTTCACAGCTTTACAACGTCAAACTTCATACGGATGTCTCTTTGATAACAAAGGAAGATCACACGGCCTTTACAGTGTCGCTCGTGTATTCGGCGTTTGTAATTGTAGATTGTGACCCTGACGATGAAGCGTATGTGTACAACACTCTTCATTTGGGCGTTCCCCAGTTTTTGCTTGACCCCATACGTGCCATTGTATGGCAGGTCAGTAGTGAGTCGGGGTACCCAACAATGTTGAAGGACGACACATTTAGCGAGCCGTTACCAGAAGGCGAAACAATCTATGAATCCATGCCATTTAAGGAAGAGGAACCTGTGGATGAAGATGATGCATCGGGAGAGAACTTGATGCAGGAGCTCTATTCAAGGCTGACGGAAGATAGATTTGGCCATCCAGTTAATGAATATAATGGAAGGGTGAATTTCCAGTCTGTCATTGATGAAATTGGGGACACTGAAGAAGGTGACACGTTTTTACACACGTTTTGGAATGCGTTACAAGTTAATGGCTTTGATAGCTTTGAACAAATACCAGCCTATTATCTATACTTTTACTTCCTGTTTCCAGTGGCATACAATCATCCTGAATTAGAGAATGTTGATGAGGAAGTGTGGCCCATGCTGTTCCGCCTGCTTTTCGGGAACACAGCAGCCAGATGCACTTTAATCAACGGCGAAGGGGCACTACCCGAGCTGAAATTCAGATACGAAATCTTCAATGATGTTTGTGTCTCAGAACTGGATGTCAATCAGTTAAAAGATTTGCTTTATCGTTTGATGACTGATGCACTTTGCGATGTTTCCGTGATGCTGTTTAACCGAGATGAAATGCCCAATGTTGAATTGGAGCTGCCAGCTGGAATACTGATTTCCAAAGATGATTTCTTTAAGTTGCACAATTACTATCCTGGCATTGGTTCGGAAGAGAAAGGTGCGTATATTGAAAAGCTTTATTCGAAAATAAAAGAATGTGACATCCAGGCCTATTTGTACAGGTTGTAGTAATGAACGAATTTGTATTTTTGCCGAAATAAATAGAAATAAACAATTATAGTCATGGATAAGAAGAAGATCATTGTCTTTTGGGACAATAAAGGATTAGTAAAAGTACTGGAAGAAAACAAAGAATTCATTGTTTGCAGTAGCCCAAATGAATTTAATGCCTTAAGCAAAAAGGCTTTGAAGGATGCCAAGGGTTTTCTTGTGTGGTGCGAATTGAATTGGAATCATGAAAAAACGGATGTTCCCCGTACTGAGTTTTGGGGAATCCGATTAGTTCAGCGTTTCATTCGCGATAAAATGAATTTGAAAGCTCCTGTGGTTTTCACCTCAAATGACACAGCTAAGAACATTTGTGAGGCAAACCCAGAGAATAAGATAATCAGAACTCCTGCGTTGAAGCATTTCTTCGTTGACATTAGGTCATTAGATAATCCAGCAGAAGATCTTTATCACTGCTTCGACGTATTAGAGAACGTTACAATGACGGATACCGAACTGGCCTACACAAAGCTGTTATTCTGCGACATGAAGGGGTTGATTGTGCAAATCAACCATGTCTTGGAAGGTCGCTCAAAGTCTGAGCAGGACAAATACCGCAAAGACATTGAATATGTTCTGAAAGAACAATTCAATAACGATGATGAATTGATGGAACAATACCGAAAGGCCAAGGATTTGAGTGACTTCTGCAAAATCCTTATTGCTCGCTTCGAAGCCACCGACACCCATCAGGTTTACGACGGTTTCTTACGTGAAAAGAATCATAAAACCATTAAAATCCTATTGTTGGAGGACGAACCTGAAAACGACAAGAATGTGGAAAGGTTTGTCAACTATATCAAGGATTTAGAACAAAAAGCAGAAGCTGAAGGGACAACCCCCTTGTTCCAAATAACCGTTGAAAAGAATACGGACGACATCGCCTACGACCCCAAACACGACCCAATGGCTTCAGAAAGAAAACATAGCCTGGTGGAATTTGACGTGTTTATCAGCGACATTGAAATTTGGGATTTGGATGGCGATTTGGTAACATTGGGCTTTAACGTGGTTGAAGCGATGGTCAAAGAGTCAAAGAGGCCCTTGTATTACATAGTTACCAATGTTTCGCGCAGCTTCTATGACCAAATAAAAATCCCATACGTCAGAAGGATTCGCCTTAAGAAAGAAGTATTTGGAACCACAGAAAGCATAGAGACGTTCTTGTACGGCATCAAGGAGGTTTTCGACAATCGTGAAGCCGAGGCTGCCGAGAAAGAATTCAAGTGCGAGACACTGTTCAACACGATGGAGGCCATTATCAAAAAGAAAGAAACATTTTCACAGCCTAAACAATTTGGCAAGCCTTTCACGGAAGAAGGTGCACCGCTGATTCCAATTCATTCATACGATGACATCGAGAATGATATTATCAAGGTGAAATCGCTACAACTGATTGAATACTTCATGTCATTGTTCAAAGCTAATAGATTCGAGAATCCCAAGGGGGGAGCCCAAAACCTTAAAGTTTATAATACGAATTGCTCAAAGATGCGGGAGTATATCAAGGCTACCGTTGGCCTAGGCAACGGCAATCTCGATAAAATCGTTGCCAAGCGCATGAAGAACAATCAGGATCCATCTGATGAGGACATCAGCAATTTTGTCGTCAGGTTGGTTTTGCGTAGGTTCTTCTTGTATGTCAGATGGTTTGTTGAACAATGCGGCGTAATGCAGTCTTTCGAAAAGATTAGAAGGACACGAAGTTTTGAAGAATTCAATAAAAGAAAGAAATTCACTATCAACGATATTGCTTGCAGAGCCATCAGCGACCAATACAAGACATTGACAAGGATGGACGCTGAGGGTGAAAAGATTGAAGGGAAACCACAAACCCATTGTCTTGACGAAACCTTGCTTTTTGCGATTCGTGACACTTTGCGTTTGACGGATAAGGAGCAAGCCTTTGTTGATGGATTAAAGCTGCAAGAGCTTGATTGGTCAAGCATAACCAGACAGCAAAGCATCCTATAACTATCCTATAAAACTACAGCAAACAAGTACCTTAATTTTGTGCTCGTAATTCATATCGTATTAACAATTAAATTTTTAAAGCTATGAAACTTAAAACGAAGCGCACAAGACTACTCATTAAGAAGTACTTGTTTTACATTGTTGTTTGCACGGCCAGCTTTTTGCTCGGCAGCCTCATTATTGATGTCGTTGACCTTATCGGTGAAAAACGTGACGAAAAGAAACTTTGGCAAAGGGGCGAGTATCTGACCGACAATCTTAACACCCGAATCCTTGACAACGGAAAGGTTGAGGTTTTTGTGCCTCAGCTCAACAAAGTCGTTGGATGTTATGACCTGGTTTTTGCCCAAGATTATGGCAGTTCCATCTGCGAAATGTTTATGAACTCCAGCATGGGTTCGGTGTTGGTGCGCGATGAAGGCCTTTATGGATTCATCGACCCGGTTACTGGCGAAGTGATTATGGAGCCACAGTTTATTATGGCGTGGGACAGTGACCCGATTAGCGGCCTTGCCGCGTGTCTAAACGAAGAGCTGAAGCTGGGATTTGTCAACATCGAGACAAAGCAGATGGCCATCCCCTACCAGTTTGACATAGACTCCACTTATCTCAATCCAGGATGGCGCAATGGTTATCGCTATTTTGACTTTATGTTCCGAGACGGCTTTTCGCTTGTTCCTGGTCACAATGGCAAGGTTGGCATTATCAATGAAGCCGGTGAGATTGTTGTTCCAATCGAATATGATGAAATCGAGGTCAAGGACTATGGCGAACTTAGCCATTCGTGGGCTGAACTCTGGTATACCGAGACATTGTCAAGTGTGGCGCATCGTGACTATAAGAATGATTATTCTTTTGACGAACCAGTCATCTTGATGAAAAAGGATTCCACGGCTGTTGCCCGTTACGGTGTGTTCGACAAGAATGGCGTGATAAATATCCCTTTGGAATATGACCATATAGCCTTTTGCGATAGCTATGACAAGGCAATGCTTCTTTGCCAAAATGGTGGTATTATAAGAGGTGTCGACGAAGAAGGAAATTTCATGGATGATTTCTATTTCAACTACGATTGCGCCTATGGGGATTGCGTCACTGTGCTCATGGATCCAGAGGATAAGCCATCGCCTTATATCCAGTATATGACACTTAATGGCTATGCGGTAATGGATAGCGAATTTAGAGTAGTTATTGAGCCGAACGATTACTGGAACATCCAATACCTTGGCCACGGGCTTTTTGCCTGTGAGGGAAACGATGATTCTGGTGTAATTCTTAAAGATGAAAAGTATAAACTATGAGAAAAAAACGTAACATAGAAGAAGTATTGGAAATAGAGAACTGCGACGAGTTTGTAATAAAGAAAGTCCGTAGAAAAGAAAAGGACGAAGCGTTTGATTATATTGAATACGTCGACAAACGAGGACTCGTCTTATGTTTCTATATTGACGATAACACAAAAGAAGCGTCGTTGCACCGTGTTTTTACACAAACTAAAGGAAACGTAAATGTTTTCATTCCTGATTGCGTATTTGGGTATGTTGTTACTAGGGTTGGTGACAGGTGCATGGACAACAATGAGAACATCGTTTCGGTCGAACTTCCACACACTTTGAAAAGCATTGGCAATTATGCATTTAGTGGTTTGATCAATTTAGAATCAATAACCATACCCGACACAGTAACCGAAATTGGCGATGAGGCATTTCGTTATTGCGCATTGACCAGCGTGTTTATTCCTCATTCAGTAACAAGCATTGGTAATGGAGTTTTTAAGGGTTGTGACAGACTGGTATCAATAATAATAGACAAGCATAACTCTGTATATGATTCTCGCAAAAACTGCAATGCAATAGTCTTAACAAAGGACAGTATAATTATTGCTGGATGTAAAACGACGCAAATTCCTCAATCAATAAGGGAAATCGGAGATAAGGCTTTTGAGGATTGTGATTTGTTGAAAATCAAATTTCCAAGTTCTCTTATAAAGATTGGGGATGATGCCTTCAAATCATGTGCAGGATTGTCTCAGGTTTTCATTCCAGAAAATACAAGTCAGATTGCTTCAGGTTGCTTTTCCGGTTGCAAGAGATTGTCATCAATTAAGGTCTCTAAAAACAACAAGCATTATGATTCCAGAGACAATTGCAACGCAATCATAGAGACAGCCACAAACAAACTTGTCCAAGGCTGTTACAACACATGGATTCCCGATAACATCATGAAGATTGGTACCAAAGCTTTTGAAGGTTGTGATTGTTTTTCGTCAATGGTCATACCTAATAGTGTCACAGAGATTGAAGCCTATGCGTTCGCACAATGTTACAATTTGGAGGAAGTTGTGCTGTCAGATAGTATTACAAAAATAGGTGAAGACGCTTTTTCAAATACTTGTTTAACATCACTAATAATACCAAAGTCTTTGACGCAAATGGACTTCCCTTATTTTGACAACAAATATTTAGTGAGTATAAAAGTTGATGCCGAAAATAGAGTGTATGACTCTCGCGATAATTGTAACGCCATCATTGAAACACAGACCAATAAACTAATCCTTGGCTGCAAGAATACTATCATTCCTGATTCTGTTGAAGAAATAGACTATTATGCATTTTGTTTTACAAAAATCCAGGAAATAACCATTCCTGATTCAGTACGCACTATAAATCCATTTGCATTTGAGTGGTGTTTTGACCTAAAAAGAATAATAATCAGCGACCCATCTTTACTTATTGACTCAGGTATCTCAGATGAAGTTGAAATCTCCAGTCCCGTCCAACAACATGAAAACATATTAGCAAAATGAAGCATAGAAACACAAATAGAAAAAACCGCAAGCAAATCGAACACAATTCAAACAATGTTCTCGACGATGCTTTTACTATGGCTTGGGCTGGGGTTGAAAATTGGGACAATGCACATAATAAAAATAATTCCCATGAGGCTTTGACCATGGTATTGAATGGATTTAAGTATGGGGTTGAAATCTGGGATGACTCTTATATCCGCATGAGCGATTTGTTACTGACGATGATCGAAGACCGTCTTTCGGAATTTTACGGATTAAGGTTTGTAAAGTTCATCAACATCTTTAATAATTCCTCTAAAAATCAGCTCTTTAACCTAGAGTGTTATTTGGATTTTATCCATAGTGTAGGCGGAACCAAAAGAATAAAAAGAGGAAAAAAGCTGTTAACGAGTGACAGAAAAAAAGTTGAGGTGGGCAATGCCATGTTGAGCAATTTGACTGAAATGTCAAATTTGTTGCATGACTATAATATGCCTTGCAAACAATTTGAGTATAGTCTCACTACCCAGCACGGTATTCTTACAAACATAAATAATACAGTTTGGAAGAAAGAAAACAATGAGTTTGATTTTGGAGGAGATATTGATAGATTTACGGTTGGGCTTAAAGAACCCTTTAAGAGACTACTAAGAAGCGTTGACACTTGCTACGACAAAACAGACAACGGACTCACACATTTTTTGTATTTCATGGGCAGCCCATGGTTGAAAAACACCCCTTGGCTGAAACATGATGATAATTATTTTACAGAGCCACAAGAAACCAAAGATGATTTATGGAAATACTCGGTTTGTGCTGTTATTGGCATAGACAGCAGAAAGGAAGATGCTGAAGCAATCAAAATTTTCATTCAACACTTTCAATCGTTTATAGAGCAGCTGTCTTTTGTCATCATCGAAGATGTTCACGGTTATAATTTGCGCCAAAAGGCTGTTGTGGCCTCTGTTGCTCAGGTCATGGCCCGTAACATGAGCCACAACATTGGGTCGCATGTATTCAGCAACTTGATTAGCAATGATGCCTATTCCAGGCTTACTGACAGAAACATCTTAAAGGCCAAAGCTTATGTGTCGCCGTGGGATGTTGAAACAGAGTATCCGAAAGAGCAAGTCCAGGTCATCAAAAACCACCCTGAAAATTTGCAATTAACCTATTTTAATCAATACTTGAAAAGCCGCATGGACTATCTCAGCGAGGTCACATTCGGTATCCCCAACATGCTTACCACAAAATATATCTACAGCGATGTTTTCAAGGAATTGGATCGAGAGAAAATCCTGCTCAACTATATTTCGGGCATCCCAGGCTTCAAATACACCTTCAGTTTGAAACGCAATGGTGAAGCCTTGACGGAGGAGAATGACATTGCCATAGCGTTCCCGAGCGATGTATTGGGGAATCAGGCATTCTACAACATCATTGAAAACGTCATTCGCAACACGGCAAAGCATGCATTTAATTGCAAACAGGAAGTCAACACATTTACCATAGAGTTCAATGATGTTGAAGATTTTCCCGAATACTACTACGTTGAAATCGACAACGGCATAGTTGAGTCTTCCATAGATAATTTAGTCAAAAAACAAAACGAACGCATCAACACCTCTGTGCTTGACAAGGAAAACAATCTCCGAAGCCATAGCCTTGGTTTGCTGGAAATGAAAGCTTCAGCTGCTTTTCTCCGGCAAGTCGATATTGCAAAAGTGGATTCATACGAATATCACTTTGACGACAAGGATGAGTTCACGAACAAACATGACAACCTCATCCTCCTAAAAGCCATCAACAAAAACGGGACCTTGGGCTATCGCTTTTTGCTCCAAAAGCCAGCGGAGTTTTTGTTTGTTGGCGAATGGGATGTGGATGAGTTGAGACAGAAGGAGTTGCTCAATTGCGGTATCCGCTTTATTGGATCGGATGATTTCGTCAATGCAATGGAAGACGGTATTTCATTTGCCCATCCCTTCCTTCTATACCAAGATAATGTTTCCGACCTGGTGGAAGAATTGCTCTCAGATGACAATGACTGCAAAACGTTGTTGCCGGTAAGGAAACTGCGGTTGACGGAAGAAGAGGCAAAGGCCATTAAAAAAGATGTCATTGACAAAACAGATCATAAAGAGATTGTGGATTTGCTTAAAGGTGTGGTTTGGGTTATGTATTATGAAAACATAATCACAAAAGAACTGGAGAATCCTCATAATGAGAAATTGAAAATCCGTAAGGCTTTCGACCCAAGCAAAGACAAGGATTCGGATTTTGTTAGCAACCAAGTTGTATTTCTTGACCATGGAGACGTGGACACCCATAACAATGGCTGGAGGCAAGCCAAAGAAGATGCCACTTACGAGGCCTGGATAGAAAACCTTTCGAGCAGGACCTGTGCAAAGCTCCCTGATTTCGGGAAATATTCTTTGGGAAATGGCAATCCCGTTTGGAATTATGTCAAGAAAATCAAGAAAGAGGAAAATAAACGAATCGCATTTGAAATATTTGAAGCATATCACAACAAGGTTATCGTATTGGATGAACGTGTACAAAAGTTTGCAGTGGAGAATTTTGAAGGTTCATCAAGTGACAACAACACCCCCATCCCTTGTTCCGACCTTTTCGAATCGACCAATGTGTTAATCCCAGACATACCTCTTGCCCTCAATACTTTTAAAAAGGAAAACATTGAGGAGTTTGAACAATTCATCATGGCCAATATGGACGACGCCTATATCCTTATCCATTATGGTATCTTGGAGCGAATGTATGGCAGTGTAGCGGTTATCACAGAAAAGCTCAACAATTGGGCCAATGGCTCGAAAAGGCTGGTGGTGACCAGTGGGCGTGGTGCCCATTCCCTTACGCTGCCACCATCGGTTTGCTTCGTTAATCTGTCGTCCGTCCTTTATGCCTTTATGGAAAACAGGAATAAGTATATTATCAACAACCTATTAAATCAATCAAGAAGAAAAAATGGATAAAGTATTAGTATTCACCAGCGAGGAAAAATGGGAAAACCTTCAGGATGACATCCAAGAAAGGGTGAGTTGGGACATCTACCCCAACGAGAAACAGCCCATAACGGAGTGCGTGGTTAATTCAAACAACGAGGTCGAATTAAGTCCTGTTAAAGAACTGGATCATGCTGGTATATATCTAGTGTATGATAATGTCAATATGCTGCAAATAAAGCCATTGTTTGACAATTGTGCCGATGACAACATATACATTTTGATACACAATCATGGCCGAAAGATGGAAGACTTTAGCCCTTGGCAACAACAGTGTATGATAAAAACGGGAAAACATGAGAACTATGCTAAAGACCTTTACCTTCCTACCTTTGATATTATCACTGATGCTAATGGCAAAAAGTTGGAACGCATCATAAAGAAAATCTTCCAGCCCATAAAGGAAACAGCTTTGGAACTGCTGAGTGAATGTCTCGTACCCAAAAGCAAGCTTGAAGAATCCGATGCCTATTTCACTTTATGTCAGAAAGAAGAGTTTAGGCCAGAATTGGAAGCATTCCAGAAGAAGTATGATGCAAGCGAGAGCTACAGTGATTACAAGGAGGATTTGGAACGGTTACGGAGTATCTTAATTGGATGACTTTCATCAGGAAAAAATGCGTGACAAAAGACTGTTTTTTGTCCATCACATTTTTTTTGTATTTTTGCATTGAGATAATAGTAATTTGATTTAACGATGAGAACTTATCTTTACATTTCATATAAATGCAATTGCGATTGTATTTTTTGTGCTTTTGATGAAACAAATATTATTAAAGACAATAACGAAGTTAGTTTTGAGGATGCCAAAAAGTTTATGTTGAATAGTCCTGATAAAAAAATTTGATAATTAGTGGAGGTGAACCGACCATTCACAAAGATTTCTTGGAAATAGTTAGGTTTGCAAAACAACGTTTCGAACATATTGTCTTGATGACAAATGGAATAAAATTTGCCGATATAGAGTTCCTTAAAGCGACCGTTGATGCTGGAGTTGATAGAATATCTATTCCTTTTTATACATCAATTGAAAAAGAACATAACTATTTGGTGGGAAATCCAAAAGCTTTTGAGAATGTAATTCATGGCATTTCAAATATTGAAATGTTATTGTCAGAAAAAGTATTTGATGTTCGGATAAAATTGCTTCATGCTAAGTTTACATATAAACAAAATCCCAAATCAATTGATTTTATATCTTCTCATTTCCCCAAAATTAAGCGAGTGTCTTTAAATGGTTTTCATATTGGTAAAAAAGCATTACAACATAAAGACCAATGTGTCGTTGATTTCAATGAATCGCGTTTATATAATGATGAGACTGTTCAAAGGCTGATAGATTACAATTTTAATTTTCAAGTGTGTGATATGCCATTATGTGCTTTCTCTGAGAATACAATAGATTTATTATTGAAGTATAATAGAGTTGTGCGTGCGGACGAGGCTTTTCTTAAACGTCCGAACCAGAACAGCAATATAGTACATTCATCAATATATTGCCCAAAAGAATGTGAGATTTGTGCATTAGCTAACGAATGCACAAAGATTTATGGGAAAAACGCAATGTCATTTAATTATGGGATAAGACCCGTCATTAATGATGATTTTAAAATGTATTAATGTAACATCAGAGATATTGTTTTATATTTGCAAATTAATTTGAACCGAAGAGCTCGATGGGATATAACTGGGCAATAATAGTATGAATAGACTAATCGCTGAAATAGAGAAAGCGGCTAAATCAAAGGAAAAATCAACGTCAAACCAATTCAAGAAAGGTGCCGAATTTCGTGATGATAATAATTATTCCGATTATTGGGATTCTAATTATTGGGATGATGAGTATGCTGACGGTGATGGCAGTTACCCTGACAATGATAAATACTAAATAGTATAATTATAATTGTTGGTGTTTTTCGTTCAATACAGGTAGAGGAGTTTGTGCAAAATACTATAAGTAGTATGATAGTAATTATCAAACCGTCATATGGCTGTAATTTAAATTGTCGCTATTGTTATTTAAGCTCAGAAACTAAAGTTTATGATTCATTTGATGTTGACTTTATTCTCCCAGTTATTAAACAAATAAAAGACTACTGCGAAGGACATCATAGACAAAATCTTACGCTAATATGGCATGGCGGCGAGCCTCTCTTATGGGGAATTGACAATTATAATAAAGTTCTTTCTTATATGCGCAATGAGTTTAAAGACTATCCATATAAGAATCTGATTCAAACTAATTTAACCTTATTAACTCAAGAATTCATAGATTTGTTTAAAGAGTTTAATGTTAAATTAGGTTTTTCTTTAGACGGCCCCAAGTCTATTCACGATCAGAATAGGGTAACTCGTCGAGGGAATGGTACGTTTGATTTGGTAATGAATAAACTTGAATTGTGTAGAAAAAATGATTTTCATGTGGGCTGTATTACTGTAGCGACCAGTAAACATATTGGTAGAATAAATGAATTGTATTCTTTTATGAATCAGAATAAAATTAGTTTTAAGATGAACCCTTTGTTTATTTCTGGTGAAGCTGTAAAGAATGAAAATGATTTGGGACTTTCCATTAATGAATACGCAAAACTTATTATTGAACTATTCGATTTAATGTTTGATGACCCTAATTGCCAGATTAGTAATTCTAATTTTGTTGAGATTGCAAGCAGCTTAATATCAAACAAAACCAATGGCTGTTTACTTGGGGAAAATTGTCAAGGTAATTTTTTAGCCATTTCTCCAAAAGGAGAAGTTTTTCCTTGTGGACGTTTTTGTGATAACGACTATGAAATTTATGCATATGGAAATCTGCATATAGATTCTTTTGATGACATAATGAATAAGATTTATGAATCTGAGCCATATAAAAGATACCAATATATCAAAAATAGCGATTGTAATAAATGTGAGTTTTATAGCATTTGTCATGGAGGTTGTATGCATGACGGTTTCTTAAGCTCAGGGGATTTTAAGCATAAAACGCTATTGTGTCCTGCGTATAAAGTAATTTTTTCTCATATTAAGAAAAAACTTAAAGAATCTGGAATGCTAGTGTAGTCCGTAATTTGTATGTCAAATTCATACGGCAATCTAATGAAGTTCATAATGTATTGAAAGGCTGGAAATGATTGATTTATTGAAAAGAATATCCATTGGGGTTTCATTTGGCTCTATTAGTGATAATGAACTTTGTTCAATAATAATAAAATACGCCGATTATATCCATGATGTTTTTTTTTCTCCAACCGAGGAAATGCGCTATTTGACAAGGCGTCACATATATGATTTCAACAAAACAACTAATAAAGAGCGTAGGTCAATGTTAGCAAATGTCTTGGAAACAGCAGAAAAACATGGAATAAAGACCTCCATAACATTGAATACACCCAATATTACTTCAGAAGATGCTTTAGCTGTATATACTGATTATCAAAATCTATTTCCTGTTGATTATTTAACCACAACATCAGGTGTTGCATCTGTTATAAAAAGCCATTTCCCTTCTTTGAAAATAATTTGTAGTTATAATGAGGCTATTACAAATTACAATGAGCTTTATGGTATTGTGAAATCGGACTTGTTTGATGGTGTTGTAATAGGTAATAGATTCTTTAGAGATAAAAAGGCTTTTGAAATAGTCAAAGATGGAGGTAAAAAAACAATATTATTAGTAAACAATGGCTGTTCTCCTTGTTGTAATAGTTTTTGTAAAAAAAGCAATAATTATTGTTTGAACCTTTTCAATCAGGAATTATTAAAATATGGTGCAGAACAAATGTATTCGAGACAATCCATTTTCCCTGAAGAATTAGTTCAATTTGAACAAAACAATTTTAGAATCGATCAGTTTAAACTATCGTCTCGGCCAATAACTTATAACGAATTAGATTGTCTTCTTTCATCATACATCTCCCTAGAATCAAAAACATATGTTTCGAGCAATATTTACAATTACCATTTATATGCAAGATTAGGCCATTTTAGTAGTTATTACAGTTCCTTCGATTATGATAGAATTGTTGATCAGAAGAAAGAACTATGGAAATCACTATATGGACACAAAACTAACTCTAGTACTGATAAACGACCAATTAATACAACAGATAAATGATTTGAAGATGCGCTTTTGAGGATGTGTATTAGGAATTCTAACATTTTGTATTAGCAGCTTAAGGAAAAAGAACATTTTAAGTTTTAAAGTTGACGAAAAATGTTTTGATATGGAATAAAATTGTATTTTTGCAATCTATCAACAATTAAAACCGAAGAGCCTAACGGGATATAACGAGGCGCAATTTTTATGAACGGATTAAATATCAATAATCTTGGAGTTGTCAACTATGAGAAATTCCCTATCTCAAGCCAATTGGAAAACATGAAAAAAGAAGAAAAGTTTGACATATTTGCTTTTAAAAGCTGCGGAGGAAGCTGCGGTGACTCTAACTGCAGTTAAATTCATACTTTAGATTGTCCAAATATAGTCTTCAGAAAGTTTCCTAATGACAAGTCAACTGATGATAAATGCCGCTCAATCGCTTACGAATGAACGGTTTAAATTGATTTTATATCCAACAGAACAATGTAATTTTCGTTGTTTATATTGTTATGAAGACCATCTTGGTTCTAAAATGGGTCGCCAACTCGTTGATGCAATAAAGAGTTTTTTACAAAAAAAAATACCACTTCTAAAGTTATTTGAACTTGAATGGTTTGGAGGTGAACCTTTGTTGGCTAAAGACATTGTTTGCGAAATAACTTCATATTCTTTTGAATTGTGTCAAAAGCATAATGTAACATTTGTTTCCACAATGACCACAAATGGATTCTTGCTTGATACTACAACTTTAAGACATTTTTTGTCGATTGGTATTAAATCCTTTCAGATAACATTTGATGGCGACCGAGATAATCACAACCATTTTAGAATAATGCCTAATTATCCCATGGGTACATTTGACACCATCTGGAATAATCTCATTCGTTTCAAGGATGAAATAATTGATGATTTTTCAATCGCCATTCGTTGCCATTTAACTGCAATTAATCTTGAAAGCGTTGAGAAACTTCTCGGCCAAATTACTACAACTTTTGCCAATGATAGTAGATTCTTTGTTCATCTTAAAGAAGTTTCAGCTTTAGGTGGACCCAATGATAAACAGTTGAAATTGTTGAATAAAGCAGAAAGAATACAATTAGTCTCATCATTGAAAAACAAATTCAACAAACTAAACTATGTTGACATTGGAGAGGATTATATCTGTTATGCAGCTAAACCTAATTGTATTGCCATTCGCTCAAATGGTAGTATTATTAAATGCACAGTAGCAATGGATGATGAGATGAATCAAGTTGGAAAGATGTGTTCAGATGGAACTTTATCTATAGACCAAGATAAGTATTTCTTATGGTCTAAGGGATTTGAAAACATGGATAAATTACAATTGGATTGTCCATATTATCATTGTATTAAAGCAAATAACGTTTGATTTCGGAATGTTGTTAAAGGCCGTTTGTGTAATACTAAAATAAAGAATGGACATATGCACCGCACATCTCATCAAACGAGGCAAAAAGCTCTCATATCTCCTTCGTCATGACAAATCATACGCCTTCGACGAACATGGATGGCGCGAAGTGAGCGATTTGGTGGCCAACCACGGCTTCACTATGGAAGAGCTTCGCGAAATCGTGGCCACCAATAACAAACAAAGGTATGAGTTTTCCGAAGATATGACGCGCATCCGTGCCAGGCAAGGCCACAGCATTCAGGTCGATGTGGAGCTGGCTGAAGCCACGCCGCCTGACATGCTATATCATGGCACGGCCAAAGCTTTTGTGGAATCCATCATGAGCCAAGGCATTCAGAAAGGCAAGCGACTGTATGTTCACCTCTCCACAACCATTGAAGCGGCCACAAAAGTCGGAGCGCGACATGGCGAGCCTGTTGTTTTGTGCATCGATGCCAAATGGATGCATGAGGATGGAATCAAGTTTTTCCTTAGTCGAAACAATGTATGGCTCACCGAGTTTGTGGATGCAAAGTATATTATGGACTGACAAGCCCTAATAGGAGTAAAAATAAAATGAGGGTTATCTTTCTTGATTTCGACGGTGTGATGGATACGGCCTCTTATGATCTCCTGCGGATTCGACTTGCCAGCTTTTTGCCTTTCTTGGTGGCCATCTTCTGAGGGATGGGTATGATGTCGACGCGACCGAGGTCGAGGCGGTCGGCATCGAAACAGGCATCGATGGTGGGATTGCCTGTGCTGTGTGTGCTGGTGTGAAGTTGGATGGCTTTCAGGAGTGTTTCAAACTGTTGGTCTGACAAGTCCTTCAATAGGGTCTTTCTCAGGCCAACTATCATTTTGGCTGCACGAGGGCCATGCTCTTCGTCGTAGTGGTCATCTTCACGGCAGCTGTCGTGGAGGTAGGCAAAGAGACGGATGACGGTGACATCACATTCAGGTGTGGCCACCAGCAGGCCGTTGCGCTCGATACGCTCCCAATGCGAGATGCCATGCAACTCTCCTAAAGTCCAGCGGCTTATTGCCCATTGGTTTACTTGCTCGATGTCGACCATGGTGTGTGTTTTTCCGAGGCAAAGATAAGCAAAACTGCTTTTCAATAGAAAAAGTTGCCATAGTTAATTTGAGAGTATGCGAATAGGCAAAACCAATCAAATTGTTTTTGACAAGTTGTTTGCTATTGGACTTTTATATACAATTTCGGCAAAAAATCAGTTTTATTGCCGAAATTATATTTATCTTTGCAGGCTGAAACAATCAGGCTGAAAAGATGACAGTAGCCGACCAAATCATAGAATACGCAACACAACATGAGTCGTTTGGTGCCAATGAAATCATGGCAGAGTATGATGGAATAAACAGAACTACTTTGCTATGCATATTGTCGCGGCTTGTCGGAGATGGGAAACTGGTTAGGAAGACACGGGGCGTTTACGCCGAACAAACACCATCATCCTCGTTCCATGTGGTGCTCAAAGAGCAAGAAAAAGCCATCTGTAGATTGATTCGAAAGACACTGCCTTTGATTTCGTATTGCATATACAACGGCGAGACATTGGCTCCACTTCAGCATCATGTCTTTCTGAACAATGCCACCTATATCGAAGTGGAGCGGGATGCTGTTGAAACCGTTTTCCATATCTGCAAGGACAATGATTTTGAATCCTATAAGAGCCCGTCCAAGGAGATGACTAAGGACTATATTGACTTGGGCAAGCCTGTGGTTATTATCAAACCATTGGTCTCGGAATCGCCCTTGACACAAAACAATGGCATAATGGTGCCGACATTGGAGAAACTATTAGTTGATTTGTGTAAAGACAAGGACTTCTATTTTCTTCAAGGCGTTGAAGAAACCTATATTATGGAAAACGCCAGGTCTTTGTACGACATCAACGAGAGCCGTTTGAAGAGATACGCCAAAAGAAGAAACACAAGCCCTAAAAACTTTGAACTGCAATGATTTCCGTAAAATGCTTTACACAGGAATGGGTGGAGGAAAAGTCGATTGAACTTGGAATCCATGACAAGAACCTTATCGAGAAAGTAATCCATGCCTTTTCGCTTCTTGACTTGCTGGCACAGTCTGGTTGTCCATTCCATTTCAAGGGTGGTACGAGCCTGATGCTGATTCTCGGGAAAGCCACAAACCGT
>JAEEGL014055355.1_pt1 | contig 17973 bp, 11 predicted proteins | sample 9134231 | NCBI WGS metagenome assembly JAEEGL01 (sample SAMN16246548, study PRJNA631951) | gut metagenome | biome: gut microbiome; feature: rumen; material: fiber-attached | host: Bos | place: Iran: Karaj | collected 2018-10 | reverse complement strand
GTACGGTCAGTAATATATTTTTCCTTGTCATAGCTATTGTGTTATTACAGATAATTTGCCGCCAGTCTCAACTTTGAAACCCTTATCGAGTTTTATATTACGCTGATGCTTTAACTTCAAAGAACCACCATTCTTTACAATTACATCTCCAACTTGGACCTTATCCGTTACATTTCTCCCTGCCATTATTGTATCACCAAAGTATTCTTCATTAGAATCTATGTTTTTATTCTGCAAATATACGGAAGAAAAATGATTTCGGACATCTGTTCTGGAATTATTTTTCCGAATAATGATGTTGTTGTAATCAGTGGTGTCATATATGATGTATTCTCCAGTAATATTGTCTATTCGTTTATATGCACACACCGTCCCACTTTCATCAACTCTTTCCAAAATAACACTGCAATCCTCCATCCCGTTTGTATTTACATATATACTGTCATTGATTCGACAAACGTCAACCTGGTTCAAACTATCTGGAGCACATGTTGGAAAGTTGTATGAAGGATCGCCAAATATATGATACATTGCCTTCCTTGTCCTCGTACACCAATTCGGGATAGACGGCCTTTAGTTGGTCGGCGGCAAGGCCGTACTGGATGGCGGAAAGTGTTGGTTTTGCGTTGCGGGCTGCTTCTTGTATTGCATCCACATCAAAGCCCTCGGCTTTCAGTCGTTCACGCTCAGCGGCTGGGATTTCTTCTGGGACTTCAACCCGCTCTCTTTCGTCGCGCAAAAACTGGATGGCACCTACCTGACTGAGCTTTTCTGTCACGCTTTCGCCACGTTCATCGGAAATAAGTGTCGCGCTATTATTTTGTGTCGTTCCTCCGATGTCGTAGCAGAAACTGGGAGTGATAAGTGTCGCATATAGAGGCCCTCCCGAAACTCGGACATTTCCATTAAAATAACCAGCATAACATCCGCTATACCTGAAATAGGGATTATACAGGTAAACAGAACTTCCATAGATACCTGCTCCCGAATAGTGATTCAATGAATCTTGTTGGGTCAATAATGCCTCACCATACACGCCAACCGTGTACTTTGCACTCGAAGCGACTCCTTTTAAAGCAATGTTAGGGGTCGTCTTATTAGAACTCCCATAAGAGTTCACAATGGAATGAATGCCCACATTATATCCAGAGGGATTCTCATGTCTTAAATGGAAGCCCGTTGATAGAGTGTCTCCTGAAAGTTTGTACAATTTCATGGTTGTCCTGCCTCCTATATTAGAAATGGTCACTCCTGCTGCGTTATCCAATGGGCTACCAATCTGTAACTTGTTATAGCTAATACCATTGTAACCAATTTTCACCCGTCCCAACGAGTCCACTTCTAATTGTGCCTGTGCGCTGATTGCGCAAAACGCCATAAGAATGGTAAAAATGATTTTCTTTTTCATAGTTTTTTGTGATTATAAATTAATACTATTGTTTGTCTGATGGTATTTCAAATTCGCATCTATCGGGCAGGACTTGCTCCAGTTTCTTTCCCAGCATGGCTTTTCCGTAGTAGAAGTTGCCGCTGTATTCATCGTTCAGGGTTATGACGTCGCATCCGCCAAAGTCGGTTCTGGCAATGCACTCATCGTTGTACAGGGCATGGTAGCGCGAGCGGAGCCGGCTATCCTCACGCCTGCCCTCCTGAGCCAGATGCAGCACGTATATCAGCCACGTGAGGTTACGGCTTTCCCTGAATCGCGAAAGGGAGGCAAGAATCTCCGCCCTGTACGTTTCCAGCACCTTCAGGTTCTCCGACCTCCGATGCGGAATAATCGCGTGGTCGCAGAACGGGAGCCAGTATTTCCCGCCTCTCGGAATCAGGGCCGTGCAGTCCTTTCCCTTTGTCAGCCGAACAGAGTTCTTTATCGTGTCGGTATATACCGACGGGGAGAAGACGCTGTCCCGCATCTTGACTCGGATGCCGTTGTCGCTGAAGAAGTCCGAGGGCGAGAGGTCTTTCAGGATGAGATAGTCGTCGCAGGCATAGAGGTAGTGCTCTGAGAGTCCATCTATCCGAGGGATGAACAGGTCGATGACGTTGGAGTTGAACGTCGGGAGGTATTCCTGTGGAATGAATTCCCAGTCCCACACGACGCGCACCTTGTCATTCTCCCGATTGAGCCACTTCGGCACCTGCCCTTTGGAAACAGACAGCACGATGTAGATGCGGTGAAGCCACGGCAGATGGCGGCTGATGCTGCGCAGCTGGTATCTCAGGGTGTCCCAGTCGCGAAACCGCGTGGCATTGCTGCTCCATGTGCAGTCGGCAGGCACATACTTCCGGTACGCGCCTACCCACTCCCTGTCGCTGCTATCCACGAACGGTATCACATAATCTACTTGCATCATAGCTGTTATTTATGGATTCACGGGAATTCTCACTTTCTTTCTCACTTGCATACATACCTCCCCTCCCTCGGGAGGGGCTGGGGGTGGGGCTTCTACTTCCACAGCAGTGTCCCGTTGCTGGCCTGCCCTGCTGCATCCACCTGTATCTGCGTCGTGCGGCTATTATTGTATAAGGTAACGCGTGCGCGACCCTCGGCATCCAACTTCAGGTTCGGGTTCCAGTAGAGTGTCCTTCGGTAGTCTGTCGGTTCCTGCGGCTTCTGCTTGCTGTAGTCGGGGTTGTAGAACTCGGTGGGCTGCGCAAAGCCGTCGAGGATGTAGCGGCGGTCGCGATAGATGACACGCTGGCTGCCATCGTAATACGGATAGTAGGCAATGCGTGTTTCCGGTAGGTTGCTGCCCTCATAGCGTTTGCTTCCCTCGAGACGCGGGCAGTAATCCGTATAGAGCAGGACACGGTCATAATGAAGACCTCCTTGATGGGGTGCATCCCGTCCCAGCGCCTTGAGGTATTTGGGCGAATAAAGGGAATCCAATGGGATGTTGCAATACGGCTCCCGCAAACGTTGCTCGGGTGATGGACCGAATACTTTATATATTCTGTCGGCACGCTCACGCATACTTTCATCTGGCACCACATAGGGGTATTTTACTCCATAGTCGGACAATAAAGCACGTGCCAAAGGAATCCCGGCGTCGTATGCAATGTTCAGTGCCTCGTAATAATCGATGATGAGCGCTGGTTGGCTGTCATCGAAGCGCCATAGACCATTGCGACGTACCCGCACGCCCAATTCGGGCAGTTGCTGGGTGTCGTCCGACAGTTTCTTTCTTCCTTGTTCATCAGATGTTTCCCGCTCCGAAAGATGTGTCTGATAAAATGTATATGGCTTGACGAAACGCGGATAGGGTTGTGCGACACGTACTGCAAATTCCGCATCGTCCACCCACAGGCTCCTTCTTGCCTTTGCACTGGGCAGGAGTGCGTTATCTTCTAACATTTGCGTCCATGTGTACTTCTTCCCGTTTTTCCATTTTGTCGTGTCTGATGCCGCGAGAAAGAATACGGCTTTCCCGTAAAAGGGTGGCAGTTGGAGACGGAAGGTGCGATTCTTTGTCTTAGTTTCTCCTACGATAGGAACAAGTGTACTCGCTGGAACCAACTCGGCGTGCACGAGTACTTCGTTCTTTGCGTCCATTGTTGCCACGGATGCTTTCGTGTTGTTTGCAACGGATTCTGCTTCCTTTTGCATGCGAATTTGCTCTTCGAGCATCTTGATTCTCTCCTCATAAGCAGGCTCCACGGAATTGGACGCCCTTTCTTTATTGGCCTTCTCCCGACGTAGTTGGTCCAGCTCAATCTGCTCCACGATGTCCAGGGAGTTATAATAACGTTCGTTTATCTCTGCCTCTCCATCGACAATACTTCTTCCCAAGAAGGGCATCACCCAACCCGTTACTATCGGTGCCTGTTCACTGGGCTGTGTTAGGTCCCACTTGCCCTTCACCGCCATATCGCGCCAGTTGAAGCGCCGCCAGCCCTGCGTCATCATCAAGAGATCGAGCGCCGCGCGGTGCAGGCTGTCGTCCGCCTCGAAAAACCAGCCTGGGTCGGGCACAAAGCCGCGTATCTCGCTTGACAGCAGCATCTCCGTGAGAATGCTGGCGTTATCGAATAGCTCATCCTGCAATATGCCGTCGCGCACCGAAAGCGAGATGGTCGTATTCCCAACGTTGCCTTGAATATCAAGACCAATGGAATCGTAGGGCTGATATTCATCTTGAAGGCCCGAGATGGCAAGCGTCGGCTGCATCTCCTCCTGTTTCGTCACGAAGCACAGGCGGTCGGCCCATACACGTCCCGCAACATCGAATACCGTCACCTGATTCACTCCGCAGGAAAGTCTGGATTGATGGATGTGGAATTCAGAGGCTTTATTGAGCATGAAGAGTGCCTCGACGTGTCCTTCATGCATGATGGTCATGGCCAGGCTATCGGCATTCACTCCTGCAAGTCGTGTCTCAATGCAGATGCTGTCGCCCTCCTGCTTCACCTGTAGCGCCACGCCCTGTTCTTCTGGTTTCGGCAGCTTTGCCTTTACCATCTGCCCATCCTCGGTGTTGAACGTCACCTCCTGCTCCTTCCCCTTCTCCGGCACAATCGTGAACATGCCGCGGCCGCGAGAAAGAGCCTCTCCCCCGGCCCCTCCCCCATAGGGAGGGGTGATTTGGGTCTGTTTATTGGGTGTTTCTTTGGACTGACTATCTTCTCTTCCTAAAGTCCCCCTCCCTATGGGGGAGGGGTTAGGGGAGAGGCTACCTGTTAGCCACTCCCCGTCACTCATCACTGCCTCGAACGCCACGCGGTTCTCCACGCCCGCCACTAAGTTGCCGCCCTCTGGATAGAGCGTAAGTGTAGGCTTTGGCGCATCGGGGTCGTTCTTGAACGTGCGGCGCATCACGCGCATCGTCATGTCGCGGGTGTAGTCGCCTGCCTGCTGCGGGTGGTCATAGACGGGAAACACTCGGCTGTACAGTTTCTCATAGTCGCGGTAATAGTTTCTCTCCAGTTCAAACGATGTGAACCATAGGCTGGCCGCTCTTGAGTGCTTATGTGCGAATTGTCCCCAGTTCAGCTGCCAGCGGGTGTAGGCTCGCAACTCATAGAATCCGCTGTACTGTATCTGATTGTTCAATGCAAAGAACCCGTTGCCTCGCCCCTCCTTCATCTCTATCATCTTGCGTTCCACGAGGTAGCCGTCGTTGTTCAGTAGTTCGACATACAGCACACCGCTCACGTCGGACGGCGTATCGGTGGACGTCTTCCGCAGATACGCCGCGAACCAGATGGTGTCGCCCTGGAAGTAGCAGGTATTATCCATGTGGATATAGACCTTTTCCTGCGGAATAATCTCGCTCACCTTTGAAAGCCGGTCAAGGAGCGGCTCAAAGCGGTAGCTACCGTCCGAGAGTCGCGTCAGCACCTGCGCTCCGAGGGGAAGGCAGAGCAGGAGGGCGAGGAGAAATACAATCTGTTTGAACATAGTTACTGCAAATTTATTAAATTTAATATGTCCCTCTATAATATATAGTGTTAAAAAGGACAATTTGTAACATCGAAGGGCGATTTTTTAAGAAACATTAACGTTTAGACTCCTGCGACAGCAAGCGGAGGTTTTTATCACACGCGATAAAACTTTGTGCGGCGTGCCGCACAAGCTCACGCGGCGTGCCGCAATAGATGTTTCTCGCGGAAGAGCGTGCTCTTGTCGGCGGAGGAGCATGCTCTTATCGACTGAAGAGCGTGCTCTTGTTGAAATAGGTGCCTTGGGTTATGGCGCGGTGCCTTGTCGGACAAATGCTTTGCCGTTCCAACGGAATTTGAGGGGCTGCACATACCGCTGTGCCAGTTCCTTTTCTTTTTCCGTCAGTTCGCCAATCTGTAGGGAGAAGGTGAGGGTGGGTTCGTCGGGTGATGGCGAAACGCGGACAAGCATCAGGTCGGAGAGGCTCCGTGCTGCAAAATCGGCCTCCTGCGCCAACGAATCGGGTACGGACAGCCAGAAATCCTTCACACTCAACGTCGGCACATCGACCGACACGGGATGCCACGACAAGTCGAAGAAACGAATGTGGCTGTCGGGGGCCGGCCCTTCGTATGTATTGACAAGGCAGAACAGCGAGTCGGAGAGCAGGCGCATCTCCACCTGGCTGCGCTCCGAGGTGCGCAGGCAGAGATAATGCTCGTTGAGCGACAGCAGCTCCACCACATCGTCGAGCCGGTTCTTCACTCGCGCCGGCATCTTGTTCTCTATGAAGTCGATGCAATCCAGCCGGTTGTTCCGCGTCAGCATCGGGAACACACTGTCGGGTGCCGAAGCAAAGACATCGCGCATCCGCGTCTGAGCACGGAGTCCGGAAAGCGACACCGCAAGGAATAGGAGGAAGAAGACAGAACCCTTCATGTATTATGCTTTATGAATTATGAATTATTATTTGTACCTATCCAAAGGAATAACAGACTCAGGAGCACCAGCGCGAGGTCGAGGGTCTTGCTGCGAAGATTTCGCTCGCGAAAGAGGGCCGCGCCAAGAAGGAAACTCACCACCACACTGCTGCGGCGCACCATGCTGACCACACTCACCAGCGCCCCGTCGAGCGACAGCGCATAGAAATAGATGAAATCGGCTGCCGAAAGAAACAGACTGATGAGCGGGATTGCCCATAACGCGGCATCCATCCGGCCCGAACGCGGCACGTCTGCCTCGCGATGGAAGTACCACACGACACCCATCATCAGACATTGATAGAAATTGTAGTAGCTCTGCACCGCCATACGGTTGAGCCCCACCCCACCCTGCGCAGGCGATGCCATCAGGAACTTGTCGTACAGGCCGGACAGCGCACCAAGCAACGCGGCGGCCAGCACGCAGAGAATCCAGCGGTTGTGGCGGAAATCGATGCCCTCCTGCTGCCCGCTGCGACTGAGCATGTAGAAACTTACAATGGAGAGAAGGACACCCAGCCATTGCCAGCCATTGAGCCGTTCGCCGAAGATGAGCAGCGCCCCCAAGAGCACCATCACGGGACGCGTAGCATTGATGGGCCCCACGATGGTCAGCGGGAGATGCTTCATCCCATAGTAGCCGCACATCCAACTGGCGAGCACGATTACGCTCTTGAGCAATACATAGCGCTGCACCTCCCAACTGGCCGAGGGCACATAGAACGTGCTTTCGGGCTGAAGCACATCCGCCCGCGAAAGCAATACGGGCACAAGGAAGATGAGGCTGCAAAGGAGCGTATTCAGAAAGAGGACGGGAATGACGGAATAGCGACGCAGGGCGCACTTCTTGCTTGCATCGTAAAAGCCCAGCAGCAGGGCCGAGAGAAACGCACACGTCAGCCACATATCGTCTCATCATATTCTACATCAACCAGAAACAATCCGCGGGCCGGCACGCTCTCGCCCGCCGAACAGCGGTCGCGACGCTCAATCACCCGACGGAAGTCGTCAATCGACATGCGGCCGCGCCCAACCTCGACCAGCGTGCCCACAATGGCGCGCACCATGTTGCGCAGGAAACGGTTGGACGTTATCGTGAAGCGCCACCGGCCCTCATCGTCGAGCGGTTCCCAGCGCGCTTCAGTCACGCGGCAGAGGTTCGTCTTCGTGTCCGTGTTCACCTTGCTGAAACTCGTAAAGTCGTCAAAGTCGAGCAGGAGTGCGGCGGCCTCGTTCATCCGTGCGAAGTCGAGCGCGCCGTAGAGTTGCCAGCTGTAGTCACGCAGGAAAGGGTCCTTGCGCAGATGCACATAATAGTGATACGTGCGGCTGATGGCGCTGAAGCGCGCATGGGCATCCTCGCGCACGCGTACTATATTCTTTATTGTAATGTCGCACGGCAGCAGCTTGTTCAGTTTGTATGTCAGCTGGGCTTCGTCGAGCGCCGACTCCGACCAGTCGAAGTGAGCCACCATGCACCGGGCATGCACACCGGCATCGGTGCGTCCCGCTCCCACCACCTGAACCGGTTGCCGCAGCAGGGTGGAAAGGGCACCCTCGAGGCGTTCCTGCACGCTGATGCCGTTAGGCTGTATCTGCCAGCCGTGATAGGCTGTGCCATCGTAGGCGAGACGAATGAAGTAGCGCATATTACATTATCTTACGTAAACCTTAACCGCACGTCCACAGCGACGCAGGATGTAAATGCCCCGACGGCCCGGCTTTTCGTGACCGAGGCAAGCGCCGTCGAGCGTGTAATATATGGCGTCCTCCGACTCCACATCAGGCACAACAGGAGCCAGAATGCCACTGACATCGCGCGTAGCCATCAGCGTGAGATACTTCACCTCCCATGCCCAGCACTTTGCCTCTGTGGCACGATAGCGGAATGCCAAGCGTATGGTCTGGCCCGAGTAACCCGTCAGGTCGAAGTCCTTCACAGGAAGGAACTTTGTGAAATTACCCGAGACGGGAGCGCCGGGATATTCGACGTCCAATGCCTCCCAATGGGCGCGCTCGGGCGCTCCGTCGTAATCGGTACTCACCAGCAGCTCGAACATATCTCGCACATTACCAGTTCCGTGATATCCTGCGGCATGCTCAAAGCTGAGGCGCACGTGCTTCATGCCCGTTAGGTCGATAGGCGGGGAGAGGAGCCAGTCGTCGGCCGTCTTCCCCTTGCTATATGCATTTGCCACCGCACCGTAAGAGTTATTGGCAACCCACATGTCGCTGGGCGCTCCAGTACGCGTAACGCAGGAGAACACGCCGAGGTCGGCAAGGAACGGCTCGCGCAAAAGTTCCACATCGGGTTCCTCGTCGTCGGACACAACACCACTGGCCGGGAAGGCATGGCCAATGCTGTCGCCCCACACGTATTCGGCCAAATTGGGGAAATCGATGAAGGGATTGCGGTTGCCCTGTATGCGATAGACGGCTTCGTTGCGTTCTGCCTCGATTTCGTCGACCGGATCTTCGCGGCTCCACTTGAGCAGGAGCTTGTAGGCCCAGGTCTGGAGTGTGGGCCACGTATTGTTGTCCAGCATGTCAAGTCCGTTGCTGGTCCAGGTAAGGTCGCTATAGACCGTCACCATATAGAAGTAGTTGCGGGCAAAGTCGCCCTTCCACTCGTCGGCCGGTTCCCACAGTCGGGTCGTCTGCCCGTCCGAGGTATTTCCCACCCCCACCTTCGTACATCCGTTGCCGCCCGTATCCGACGTCACACTCCCCATCGCATAGTTGCTCTTCGAGGAGTTAATCTTTGACTCGCAAGGCATCAGGTTGTACAGATCTTTGTAGGCCTGATTCGTATTGCCGCCCCACCAGCTCTTGGGGAAGTAGTGCTCGATGTTCATCCCGCTCGGTGCACTGGCACTGCTGCCCGATGCCGACGAGGAGAAATAGAACACCTCGTAGCTGTACCGGTCGCGCACCTGATTGTTCTCCATGCGGTCGGTCTGGTAGAATCCGCTCCAAGTGGAGTTGGCACCGCCACCATAGGAGAGCACCTTGGCCTCGCCCACCACATTGCGCATGGCTTCCTTCAGCTGAGCGCCGCTGAGGCCGCGCGTCGAGGAATAATAGCCCTGAGGCACTCCCGCCAATGCCGTCAGCAGGCAGGAAAACATGAGAGAAAGCATGGCTGTTCGCTTGGTATTCATCCGTTTCTCGCTTTTTTCTGCCACAAATTTACGACTTCTTGGCGAAACGAGGAAGCATTCGGCTGAAAAACTTGTATTGCCTTCCGTGGAAACGCTTCGAAGGTGCGACAGGAACGCAGGCTGGGTCAGCCCCCCTGCGACCTGTACAGACTCACCGCCTCAGACGGCACAGAGGAACAGGATGATGAGCTGCGCCGTAAGGATGCGCAGGAACATCGTCAGGGGATAGACCGTACTGTAGCCTACCGACGCGGCATCATTGTCGGCCGACTGATTGACGAAGGCAAGGGAAGGCGCATTCGTAGTGCTGCCGGCCAGCAGTCCCACCAGTGTGAAATAATTGAGCCGATAGCGCAAGCGAGCCACAAGCCCCATTACGAGGACAGGGATGAACGTAATGAGGAAGCCGCACCACACATAGGTCAGCCCGTTATCCGTCAGTATCGTTTCGGCAAAGGTGGCACCCGCCTTGATGCCCACGCTGGCCAGGAAGAGTGCGAGGCCCACTTCGCGCAGCATTAGGTTGGCACTCGTCGTGGTGTAGGCCACCAGATGGGCTTTGTAACCAAAGCGCCCCACCAGAATGGCCACGATGAGCGGTCCGCCTGCCAAGCCGAGCCTCACGGGCGTCGGAACACCAGGCAGGGCGATGGGCAATGCACCGAAGACGATGCCCACCAGAATGCCCACGAAGATGGCGGCCAGATTCGGGATGTCGAGGCTCTTCACCGAATTGCCCATCATGGCAGCTACGCGGTCCACAGCATCCTCGGGCCCGACGACGACAAGTTTGTCGCCCACCTGCATGCGCAGCTGTCGGTCGGCAAAGAGGTTCAGCCCTCCGCGCCGAATGCGGGTCACATTCACTCCATAGACGCTGCTGAAATGGAGCGAGCCGAACGTCTTTCCGTTCATACGAGGCTGTGTGACAAGTATTTCCTTGCTGGCAAAGGGTACATCCTGTTCGTTCCACTCGACGTGCTCCTCCGGACCGATGAATGCCCCGATGGCCTCGGCATCGTCCTCGGCACAGGTGATGTAGAGCTTGTCGTCGGGGTGGATGACGGTATCGCGGTTGGGGATGCTTACATGGCCACTCTGCAGGATGCGGCTGCACACAAAGTCGCGCCCCAGAAACTGCCGAATCTGCAGAATCGTCTTGCCCGACAGCGAGGGGTTCACCACCTTCAGCGTCATGCGGTGGGGCACGGCATGGGGATTTGCCGCCTGCTCATGCTCGATCTGCTCCTGTTCGCGGCGAAGGCTGATGCGGCAGAGGTAGCGAATAATCAGCATGGCCAGCATAACGCCCAACACGCCAAGCGGATAGGCACAGGCATAGCCGCTGGCAATGGCCGGCGCACCATTGCCGAACACCTGGCTGCAAGCCTCAGTGGCTGCACCCAGCCCCGGCGTATTCGTCACCGCACCGCAGAGCACACCGACCATCATGGCCAGGTTGGTGGAGTTGTCCTTTGTCGACATCCCGCCGTCGTAGAAGACAATATAGAAGAGCGCTATGCAGCAGATGATATTCAGCACAATGACACCGATCGCCAAGAGGTTCATACGGATGCCGCCAGCCTTCAGGCTCTCGAAGAATCCCGGCCCTACCTGCAGGCCGATGCAATAGACAAAAAGTATGAGGCCGAGGTCCTGCACGAAGTTGAGTACGCTCATCGTACCGGTAAAGCCGAAATGCCCGGCCACAATGCCCACAAAAAGCACAAACGTGACGCCCAGCGAGATGCCGCGCAACTTGAGGCGACCCAGCCCGATGCCCACCGAAATCACTGCAGCATACAGGAAAAGGATGTGTGCCACGCTGTCGGTCGAAGTAAAGAGAGAGAGCAACCAATCCATAAAAAACAAGCTCCTTACATTTTTCGCCTGCAAAGGTACGAATAAGCGAGCGAAATACCAAATTCATTTGAGTATTTCCGAATGGGAATTCTTCGACGAAGGTCAAAGGCTGGAGTCTATTTCACCAGCACCTTGCGGCCCTGCCGGATATAGACGCCACGCTGCGGATGGCTTACCCGCTGCCCCTGCAGGTTGTAGGTAGCGCCCTCTCGCACGATAGGTGCAGCGGCTGTCGGCGCTACGCCATCGGCCCTGAGGTCGTCGTAGGCCCGCTGCCAGTCGAATACGCGGTAGAAGTAGGGACGGTAGTAGTCGGCCGACCCCGTATCGTTGAAGTTCTTCCAAAAGTCGTCGGGGTCGCTGTTCGTCGAGAACACCAGTTCTCCCTCCCTCGACAAGGCCGGATGCAGGTTGACCATGTAGAGCCAATGGTAGTTCTGCGGCCCCAGCTTGTCCAGATGGTCGGGCAGGCGGAAGAGCAGTCTGCGTTCGCCGAACGGGCCGTACGGAGTTTTGGCGCGATAGATGAAGACGTCGGTGGAGAACACGGGTGCCTGCGAGGTCATGAAGTACCAGTCGCCATGCTTGAACACCCAGGGCAGCATGACGGCGTAGCTCTCCGAAGCCATGATGCCGGAACGCTTGCGCTCGTCCGCTGTGGGGTATTCGTCCTGCCAATGCCATTTGCCGCCCGCATCCTTGACATAGTACTGCCACTTGCTGTAGAGGTCGTGCGTCTCGGACCTTGCCACCACGGTGCCATTGTCCTCTACGGCATAGAGATAGGTGTGCCCGTCTTCTCCCTCGCACAGCGTTGAGCCGTAGGCACATTCGCCCACGAACTTCCCGGGCGTATGGCTCTCACGGTACAGATAGTCGCCTTCCTTGGGCAGATAGTCGGGGATCGAAGACACATAGTAGCCTGCAGGTTCATTGCCTTCGAGGCTGTATGTCGCCAGCGCCCCGTCAAGGTTTTTCAGTTCGGCCGACTCCACGCCGATCCATATCATCTGCAGCTTGCCGTTGCAGACAGTGCCGTCGCCCGACCAGTAGACCTTTCCCTGGTCGATGTCGCCGGCCGCAATCTCCTGCGCCGACTTCTCCCCCTCCGGGTGACGGAGATGGGTGCGGGCATGGAAATACCTTTCTCGCGACGGCGACCGCCAGTTCACGTAATCGGCCAGCCATACGAGGTCCTGATCCGTTTCGCCCGGCACTCCGTCTCTTGCCTTCTGCACCATGATGCTGTTTCGCGGGAAACTGCAACTGCCTCTTGCCCTGGTCTTTGCATTGACCACTCCGTAGAAGCTGTCGTTGAACGTCCAGAACACATCGCCGTTGGGCAGCCGCACGGTGAGCACTCCGTCGCCGCCGTTCCAGCCTCTTGTGCGGGTGAAGAGCTTATTGTATTTCAAGTCCTTGAAGGCTCGGGTCGTGCCCGACGGAGAGGCGTTCGGCATCTCCTCCAGGTTCCACTCCTCGGGTGCCCGCCATTCCTCGGGTTCCTCCTCGTCCATCGTGCCATCGGGGTTCGTGACCCGAATGCTTGTATCGGTCAGGAAGACGTTGCTGATGTGGTCGCCGGAAAAGGTGGCTACGCGAGTCGTCCAGTCGCGGTCCTCCGTGGCAAGGCTGCTGAGTTTCCCGTGATCGATCTGTCCGGCCACATAGTCCAGGTAGTAGGTGCCCGTATGGTCGCCCGAGGTCGTAATCTGATAGCTCACATAGATGCTGTCCACCCGCTTGTCGGGGTCCTCGCCGCTGAGCAGGGTCTTGAAGTCGGACGTAGTGGCGAACCCCAGCCAGGTATAGCCCTCTCGCGGATAGTCGCGGTTGAGCAGATTCGTGTAGGCCACGTTTCTCACCAGCGTGCGCTGGATGTCGTGGTTGTAATTGGGGTCGCCCGTGTCGGTCGTGGGCTTCACCACCTGCGTCATCACCATCTTGCCGTCCACCCGCCATCCCACCGGTACCCTTATCCCGAAGAGTCCATAGATATGGTAGGTGCCACCCGTCGTATTGCCGGTGGACTTCACCACCAGCTTGCCTGCGAACGACTCGCCCCTCACTACGCTGTGGGCCTGCTCCACGAAGGTAATCTTATAGCATGACACACACAGGGCGACGGCAAGCACAACCAACGCCAGCGTTCTGGTCACACTCGCGCATCGTCCTGCTCCGGCATTTGCTTCCGTCCGATTGTCAATCCATTTCATTATCCTTAATCCTCCGAGAGGCTATTCCACTACCACCTTTCTGCCATCCTTGATATAGATACCCTTCTGGCTGGGCTTGCCTTGCAGCTTGCGGCCGTTGAGGTCGTAGAGGGAAGCCGAGCGGCCCATTGACCATTGCACATTTTCGATGGATGTCTCGTCGCCGCCGATGTTCAGCTTGAAGGCCTTGACGCTCAAACCGTCGGCCACCTCGAAGTATGCGCAGCAGGCACCGATGCTGGCTCCGTTCTGCGGGTAGTACAGCTTGTCGTTGCCGCCGAGGAAGAGGATGCTCTTGTTCTCAGCGTCGAAGCGCAGATAGTCGTAGGTGCCCTTGAAGGTCACCTTACCGTCGCTGGTTGCTACGTTGCGCATCGTCTGGTCGATGGTAACGTTGGTGAAGACGGGATTCACAATGTTGCCACCTGCAGCCCACTTAATAATATAAGGTGTGCCGGCGGTGATGCTGGTGGCTTCGGTGAAGTTCAGCGTCAGGATGCCATTGGTGAGGTCCGACTGAGCGCCATCCAGCGCCATCAGCGTGCAACCTGCCAGCGGGCTGGCTGCAATCTGCGCGGTTGTCAGCGAGAAGGGCAGGCACAGGGTGTTCCACTTGTCGTCCTTGTAGAGGGTACGGCCATCCAGGCTGGGGGTGGTCTCACAGCTGACAGTGGCAGCGGCGGCGGGCATCGTGAAGGTGGCGTTGCCTTGGGCATCGGCGGTGTAGCGGTCGGTGTGGCCCTCGCCGTCGTTGTAGCTGACGATGTAGTCGGTGGCGTAGCGGATGCCGCCGGAGGTGCCGCTGGGCGCTCCGCTGATGGTGACGGTGGCGCCGCTGACATAGTAGGCGTTGCCGGCGATGTCTGCGCCGTCGGCGTAGGTGGCGTTGCCGGTGCCGGGCAGGGTGGCGGTGGCGGTGCGGACGGCGGCGATGCCGTCGGGCAGGGCGAGGGCGTAGAGGCCGCGGGCACCGTCGGTGTCGGTGGTGGCGTTGCTCTCGTATAAGACGGTGACACCGATGTTTTTGGTGGCGGTGCCTACGGTGCAGTCGTAATAGTAGTTGTTCAGCATGGTGGCGTTTTTCTCGCGGTATCCAACTATCGCGCCGTTATATCTTTGGACGGCAGCGACGTGGGCACCTACGGCGAGGCAGTCCTGGCAGGTGCTTCTATCGTTAGACCCCACGATGCCGCCGTAAAGTTCGGATAGTCCGCCACTCTTGTCGATAAGCGTGGCACGGCTGATGCATCGGCGCACGGTGCTGAGCGTGTTTTCTCCTACAATGCCGCCGACGAGGTCGGTTTTATTATTATTGTGGATGCAGACATCGGCGGCTACGGTGCAGTCCTCCACGACGGCATGATAGATGTAGCCCGCGATGCCGCCAATGTTGTCCCCGGCGGTGATGCGTGTGTCGGCGAGGTTGACATTGCGGACAGTGCCTCCCTCATCGACACAGCCAAAGATACCTTGGTATTTGCTGCTGCTGTATATGCGTATGCCGCTGATGGTGTGGCCCTTTCCGTCGAAGATGCCGCCGAAGCGATGCTCGTAGGAGCCGATGGCGGTGTAGTTGTTCTCCGTGCTGGAGGCATTGTTCCAGGCGGTGGTGTGGGTGTAGGCGATGTCGGCTCCGAGCTGGAAGTGCATGCCGCTGTAACTGTTGCCTTCGTTGACGCGCTTTGCCAGCAGGTCGAGGCCGTTTTTGTCGATGATGATGTAGGGATGCTCAGCCGAGCCGTCGGCGCCATCGCCGATGCCCCAGTTGTTGTACCACTGGGCGTAGAGTGTGACGGTGGCGCCGTCGGTGGTGGCGAGGTTCTTGATGCTCTGGCCGTTGGTGTAGGTGGCCGTGCCGGCGGGCGTGGTGCTCCATCCGAGGAACTGGAGGCCGCTGGGGGCGGTGAAGGCGAGGGGCCTGAGCGTCTGGGCGGTGTTGTAGGTGAATGCCTGGTCGCTCATACTTCCGCTTGCGCCGCTATGGTTCTTGTCGAAGCGTACGGTGTAGTTGGCCCAGCGGAGGGTGTAGTCCTTATCGACGCTGCCTGAGAAGATGCCCGCGCCAGTGGCGGTGACGGTGGCCGTGCCGGCGGAGGTGTTATTCTGGTAAGTCACGGTGTAGTGCGTGCCCTTGGTGAGCGTCGTGCCGCCCCAGGTGACTGTGGGCGTGGGCGCGACGGCGGCGTTGCTGACGACGTATTCATCGGCGACGCCCGAGATGACGGCATCGGCGATGGGGATGGAGGAGGTAGCATAGGAGATCACTATCTTCTGGAAGGCGATGCCTTTGGTGAAGTCGTGGCTGAAGTTACCGCTCGTCATGTTCCAATAGTCGCACTCGGTGATGCCGTTGCGGCCGTTTTTGACAGGGTTGCCGCTCGCGTCGAGCATCATGATGTTGCCACTGCCGTCGTAGAGGGCGACATGGTAGAAGTAGCGGCCGGTACTGCTGCTGATGGTGAGCGTGACCTCGCCTTGTGCCGAGATGCCTAAGTCATTGCTAAAGGCGATGGAGTTGGACGAACTGGTCAACGTGAGCGTGACGCCGTCGGCGAGATTGAAACTGATGCTGCCTGTGCCGATAGTCCACGAGCTGGAGTACGTTTTTGATGGGTCGTCGGCATCGTAGAAGTAGCCGAGAATCCCCGTCTGACTATACTCTCCGTGGAAGATGTAGGTCTTCGCCTGTGCCTGCTGTCCCGTTGCGAGTGCCGCTATCGTAAGCAGTGCGGCGAGGAGTTTGTTAGTGAAATTGCTGTTCCGTTTCATTATGTGCAATCTTTTGGTGTTAATATTCGCTTATCGTGATTCGTCAAATACGAGACCAAGTTGTCCGACTCTTTTTGCGGTCACAGAAGTATTCGACAGGTATCTTACCTGATACGATAAATGGATTGACGTTTGTTACCATACAATCTTTCCGGATTACGGCACAAAGATACAAATAATTTATTCAAGAAAAACAACATTTACAGAGAAACTTGAAAAAAAGGAGCGAGAAGACTCACAAGACCCACAAACACTTACGAAAAAAACTCAGGGAGGCGGGGAACGAGTCCTTTTTCCGTACAGTAATATTTCTGGTGGACATCGGCTGCAAGTTCGATGTGCTCCGCCAATGATGTGAGGAAGCCTACATACATACATCGCATTCCTGCTTCGGATACTTGCTGTCGCATCGTCCCCTGCTTGCTGTCGCGGGAGCCTCTGCTTGCTGTCGCGTCGGTCTCTGCTTGCTGCCGCGGGAGCCTCTGCTTGCTGTCGTAACCGTCTCTGCTTGCGCAAGAAGAGGCAGTTTCTTGCCTTGACAAATTGACTCGTTTGCGCAAGTTTTTGCTGGAAAGTCGGGCCTGTTTTGACGAAAATTTTTTTGAAAATTCTGCAGAAAAGGCGACTTTTTGCAAGTGATCACTTGATAAAGGTGGTTTCTAATAATTGCCATAAAGAGGACTCATTTATGGAATTTCTCTCTCCGTCGAGGTAATTCTTCGCTTGAAATTTTGCCACGTTAGCAAAAATATGTAATTTTGCGACGTTTTATGCAATGCAACACCAAACATTATAACATTTTTAACAAAAACTATGGCAGATAGTAAAGAAAGACTTTTCTCTGATTTTACTGCGCCGACGCGTCAAGAATGGCGCGACAAGATTGAGGTGGACCTCAAGGGTGCTGACTATCAGAAGAAAATGGTGTGGAGAACCAACGAGGGTTTCTCCATGGAACCGTTCTATCGCAAGGAAGACGTGGACAAATTGCCCCTCGTCAACGCCCTGCCCGGCGAGTTCCCGTTCGTGAGAGGTAACAAGAAGGCTGACAACCAATGGTATGTGCGCCAGAACATCAAGGTGGACGACCCGAAGGAGGCCAACGCAAAGGCGCTGGACATCCTGAATCGCGGCATCGACTCGTTGGGATTCCGCATCCCCGGCGAGAAGCTGAGCCCCGAGTTCATCGAGACGCTGCTCGACGGCATCCTGTGCGACTGTGTGGAGGTGAGCTTCCGCACCTGTCAGCGCCACGCTCTGGAGCTGGCCGACCTCGTGGTGGCCTACTACGAGAAGAAGGGCTACGACAAGGAGAAGATTGTAGGCGGCATCGGCTTCGACCCCATCGAGCGGATGCTCATGAAGGGCAAGGACTCGACAATGCTGCTGCCCGACATGCCCAAGCTGGTGGAGAAGCTGAAGGACTTCCCCAACCTGCGTTGCGTGATGGTGCACAGCGACCTGCTCTGCAACTCGGGTGCCTATGTGTATCAGGAACTCGGATATGCCCTGGCTTGGGGTAAAGAGTACCTCGACGAGATGGTAGAGGCTGGCGTGCCCGTCGACCTGGCTGCCAAGAAGATCAAGTTCTACATGGGCGT
>JAEEGL013165073.1_pt1 | contig 17973 bp, 10 predicted proteins | sample 9134231 | NCBI WGS metagenome assembly JAEEGL01 (sample SAMN16246548, study PRJNA631951) | gut metagenome | biome: gut microbiome; feature: rumen; material: fiber-attached | host: Bos | place: Iran: Karaj | collected 2018-10 | reverse complement strand
TAGTACAGGTTGTCGAGTTTGACGGACAATTTCAGGTTGCCGTTGTTGTCCATCAGGTTGATGATTTCGGTGTGTTGGGGCATCACTTCGTCGTCCGATTCCACCGTGTCGCTCTTGGTGAGCATGAGGCGTTGTCTCGTATCTTTCAGTAAGATAGACAAAATAGTAACGGTGTATGGCACCGCCAAGGCGACAAAGGTGATGAGAACGCTCTTGGCATAAAGGTAGCCAAAACTATGGTCGGTGGACTGAATCTCAAAATAGGAAATCAGGGTGTGGCACACTGCGATAATCATGATTTCGAGGAACAGCCACAAAAGGTAAAGCCAAAACGGGAAATGCCGGCTTTTTCGGATGACCCAGTTCATCATCATTCTGCTGAGAACCAAAAACATAGTGCCAGCACCAACAAAGGCTGCCGTAATGAAAAAATAATGCCCTCTTCCCACTTGAAACCAAGCCGTTTCCGAAAACGGGACGTATGCGGTCAGAAACACTAAGGCGAACAGCGTCGAGATAATCACATTAAGCACCTGCCCGACGGGTTCTGTCAGGCACTCAGGCGTTTGCGTTATCAGGCGTTTTGGAAATCTCATGGTCGTTTGTCACAAAAACGCGGCAAAGATACAAAAACTAGTTGAATAGTAAAGTAGGTCGTTTTGTCCGGCATGAAGTGGTGAGGATGCTTTTGGAAATTTTCAACAAAAAACTTGCTTTTGATGGAAAAAAGAAATACTTTTGCGCAATAATCAATAACATTCATTTAAAAAACAATAATAACAAACATCATGGCTTGGAATACTATCATCATAGACGTGGATTATTGGCCTTCAGATCCGGGTAGCACGAGGGTTTTTACTGAACGCACCACATTAAACCGTAAAGACCTTGAGGTAGGCAAGACGATTTGTTATGACGACCCTTCAGACCTCATGCCGAGCATCAAGGTGGTCGAAATGGACGACGAGGGCATCACGTTGGCGACTCCTGAGATGACGGTACGCCTGCCCGACTTCAAGGGCCACACGCATGTAAAACTGGCTGAAAACGGACGAAATTACACCAACTTCGAATTGTGGGTAGATTTGAAAACCTGCATTGAAGTCACTCACGATCTGGCTTTCCTTCGCAAGTTCTACCATGCCAATCAGATAGCCATGCTTTCGGAAACCGATTTGGATGTACTCCGCGATTCCGACGACCCTTACGCCAAGTATGCCTACGCCCGTTGGCTTGTTATAAAAAACCCTGAAAAAGGTTCTTTCGCCAAGGCTTACCAGCTTTACGAAGAGGCGGAAGAAGGCGGTTGCATCGATGCCACGATAGGACTGTCGTTTATGTACGACAGTGGCGATGCAGGTGTCGTTGACAAGGAATTGGCCATTACGCTGCGCGACAAGGCCTTGAACCATGGCAGCGAATGGGCTGCTTTAATCTATGCCCGCAATCGCATAGCAGGATACAACGCCAAAGCCGAGCCCGAAAAGGTGGTGGAGGAAGTCAAGCAACGCATCGCCACGGAAGAGAACCTCTATCCGGAATGGTACGATGTCTTGGCCTTCGCATACGATCAACTCGGCGACAAGGAAAACGCCAAGAAGATGTATAGGAAAGCTGTTGACAACAATGTCGTTGCGTCATACGCTCATCTTGCCCTGCTTTATAAAGAAGAGGGTGACGATGCCAACTATAGGAAATGGATGCTCGAAGGCATTGATAAAGGCAACGGTCTTTGCTGCATTCTGGATGCCGACATGGCTGAGGAGGACTTTCTGGCTTTGCCAGAGGATGAACGTGAAACATTGCACATGGCCGTCTTACAACGATTGGCTCGTGGTGTAATGCTTTGTGAAGGCGTATGCGCTTATTTTCAGGCCTGCAATTATTACTATGGTGAATTAGACTTTGAGCAGGACTTTGAAGCGGCTATGGAAGCAGCTACCCAAGGCTATATCCTCGGCGACCCATTCTCTTGCGCCTTTGCTGCCGACATGAGCGAAGAAAATGGTGATGCGCACGAATGTCTGAGATTAGACGAAGGCCAAAAGGCTTTCATGCGCCTTGAAGCCTTGCGTTATGGCGATGACACCCAACTTAAAGAGGTGGTGAAAGCCTACAACAAAGGTCTCTACGAGGGTGCTATTGCCGAAGAAGTGAAGCGCGAATGGCTACCCCAGTTCAAACTAACTCCTATCCCCAACTTAGTCAAGGATAAGATGGAGCCCACGGTGCTAATCATTCATCCTAACGCCTACACCGAATACTTGGAAGCCGACCTGAGCAAGGTTAGTATTTGGGAGCCTTTTAAGGAAATCGGCAAGTTGATTGATGCGAAGGACACCCGTGATTTGTCTGTTTCCCAACCGCTGTGTGACATCACCAAAGCCGCAGATTTGGAGGAAGGAAGGTACTTGACCATGTTCTACGACATTGATGCCGAAAAGAAAGGACTGAAAGTCAACCCCGTGGCGACAAAACTGAGCGGCGGCAGGGAAATTCGCGGCAAGGTGATCATCGCCCTCGAAGGCGACTTCCAACCGATGGATTGCAATGACAGTGGCTATCGACCCTATTACAGCTTCACCTTTTATGATGACATCGAGGCCGTCTTTGACGAGATTTACGACCTCATGGACGGACAGCTCTATACCGACGACGACCTTGAGGATGACGACGGAAGGTTCGACGCATACGTATAATGAATGTTTGAATCGGTTAGCTTGACTTTGCATTTTCATACCATAACCTAAAGCATTAGACTATGACAACGACATTTGAAATCACCCATGACCGCGAGTTCTTGCAACATTTTCTCACCCGTTGGCGCACGCTGAGCATCTCGCCCGAGATGGTGGAATGCTTGAAGAACAGCGACGATTACTATGCCTGTTATGGTTACGGGCGCTGGCTTTACTTTACCAATCCCGATGGACGGTCGCTGAAAGAGGCGCAGGAGAAATTGACCTTGGCCGCCAACTACGGCTATGTGGCCGATGCCTTTGCTGCCTTGGCTCCAATGTACTATGACGGCACGGTGGATACGGGCAAGGCCAATCCTGAGATGCACGCTTTCCTGATGTACAAGGCTGAACAGGAAAAAGGCGAATTGGCGCAGTACCTGACGCTTTTCAACACCATTTATGGTGAATATGGATTCGGGAAAGACCCGGCTCTGGTGGCCGACATACTACAGAAACATTTAGAAAAACACCCCGACAGCGACCCGATTTATTGGGACTTGTTAGGCCAAGCCCTCGAAGACACCGACAAGGACGAGGCGCTCAAATGCTATTTGAAGTCCATCGAGATGGGCAACGATGAAAGCTATTACTCCCTTGTCTATTTCTTTAACAACAACGGCGACAAGGCAAAGGCCCTTCAATATGCCGAAGAAGGCATGGCCAAAGGTGTGGTGAACTGCTACAGGGCATTGGCGACCATAATGACACAGGAGGAGTTCCTCTCTTATCCGGAAGCGAAGCAAAAGGAGTTGCACGAAGAGATTGACCGTGGGCTGCGCTTCGCCATCGACCACTACGACCGCTATGCCTACACGCTTCTGGCTTCCAATTTCTACGCTGGTGAGTTCGGCTATGAGGCTGACACAGCCGAGGCCATTCGTATGGCCAAACGTGGCACTGAAATGGGGGATTCTGGCAGTTGTGAGCTTCTCGCCCTTATCCATTGTCTTGACCAGGATATACCCGAAGAATTGCGCATCAGCGAGAGGGAGAGAGCCAAACTTTGCTTGCAGGCTTTGCACTACAACAGGGTTTCAGATACGTTGCTTGATCAAGTGGCACGTGCCTACGTGAAAAACCTGTTGCCACAGAACGACGAAGAGATTGAGAAACGGTGGCTTCAGAAATATTACGAGCAGAGCATGGAGGAAGACCAAGACACAGATAACGCAGGCATCCTCATGATTTATCCTCAAGGGATTATCTATGCCGAGGATGTGGAGCAGGAATCGTTCAATTCGCTTTCCGAACTTGGCCAATTCATCGATGCCGATGGCGTTGACGTGGTGCATTATTCCGAGTTGCTGAACCGTATGTCGAAAGTGGTGTGCTGTCGCGACCGCAAGAAACACTTGGCCATGCTCGTCGACCGCAACGGCTATGCCAAGGACTTGCCTGACAACATGCCCGGCACCATCCTTTACGGACACGGCATGGAGATGCGCGGCACGGTGATGCTTGTCCTTGAAGACGAAAACTACAAGCTTTTGCCAATCAAGGGATTGCGGATGTTCAACGCTTGCATTCAGATGCTCAATGCGGCCACCGACGGACTGACACGTCTGCCAACGGATGAAGAATTGGAAAGCATCGAAAACTAAGGCGATGTCAAAAAAAGAACTGGAAACCATAAATTTGCAAGAAAAAAATGGAAAACAATAGCGAAAAATTAGTGGAACAAATCCTTGCCAACGTGGATGTGATGCGCAAGAACGCCGAGGAAATGCGTATTTGGAAAAACCTGCCTTTGGCAAAGGAAACTTTTGAACTCATCAAGCAAGTGGGCGACGACGAAGGCCCGTTGGGTAGGGCCATGGGTTGCGAGATGGTGGTGGAAAAACTCTCGGAATATGACGCGCCACGCTTCACGCTCGAAATGCTCCGCTACGAGTTGAAACAGTTGCAAATGTCGGAGGAACAGTCGGAGGACCTCACCGAGGAGGAGGTGCAAAAACATATCGAGGAGTTGGAACGTTTCATTGATATCGAGCATGTTAGCTATGAAGACTATATGAAGCGTAGCTCGCGTCATTTGGACTTTGATGAAATTGAGCGCACCCCGCTTTGGGAGAAAATCAACTATCAGGTTGAAGCGGAAACCGACAAACTGTTAGGCGACGAGCCACGTGGCATGGGCTTTTGCTTCGGCTATTGGAGCGCCAAACGGGGTGTCCTTGCCAAGCGCGGCATCGAATGGCGCGACCCGCACCAGATGAACCCAAGAGTATTGTTTGATTGACCTCAAAAATGTGAAACACCATGGACGAAAGACAAAAACAGCGAATACGTGTCAGAACCGACGAGCGCGCTCGCGAGGCGCAAAACGTGTCGGTCAACACCCGGCAGAACGTGGCACTTGCCGCCTGTCCCTTTTGCGGTTCAGCCGTTGAGCCCAACTATGAGATATGCCCTGTGTGTGGACACAAACTCGTGGAATATTGCACCTTCTGCGGCGCAAACATGGCAGCCACCGACATCGACTGTCCTGAGTGCGGAATGCCCTCCGATGGCGTCACCTGCCCCGATTGCGGCACCCTTAACTTCAGGAGCTTCTGCCGCAAGTGCAGCCGTCCGCTCTCGCGTGCGGCTCGCAAGGCGGTCGAGAAGGCCAAGGCCGACCCCAAGGTGCAGGAAGCCGTCGATATTATGGTCAAAATGGCAGAACTCGAAGCCGAGATGCAAAACGCCACCGAAGAAGATAATGTCATTGACGACACCCCGCACGAGCCGACTGAGAAAGAACTGCGTTTGCGTGAACTGATGGGCAAAGTGGGCTTCACACCCGCCGAAAAACCCAAGGCACAGCCCAAACAGAACAAATCGCGAAGCCTCGAGGAGATACAAGCCGAATATCAACGCATGGTGGAGGAAGCCAACAGGATTCTGGAATCGATGGTGCCTCCTGCGGGAAGCACGCCACAAGAACAACGCAACTATTCCACTGCCCGCAAAGTGGCCGTCATGGAAACGTACAAGGAAAAAGTGACCGTCTCTTACGTCGCCAGACAAGAGGAAAGAATGGGATGGGTGTGCAATGAGTGCCAAAATTTCCACAACAGCCCGCAAGAATGTTACGTAAGGGAATATGGCGGACACTGGACCATGAAGACCGTTGATATATGGGCGACACGTGAGGAAGAAGTGGAGAAACAGAGGAAAGTGTATAAGAGGATAGAATAATACATACATAAATAATATGGAAGACAATCATAACAACCCCGCAACGGAACCCGAGAAAACCGCGACCGCGCCTGAGAAAACCGCAACAGCACCAGAGCGAACCGCCACTGCTCCTGAAAGGACTGCCGTGCCAGAAGGGGCCACACAACCTCAAGGCCAATCGGCTTCAGGCTTTATGCACCAAGTGGGCGACAACATTACGGTAGGCGGCCACAACTGCACCATAACGGATTGTCTCGGCAGCGGTGCCGAAGGCGAGATATTCAAAGTGAAGGAAGGCAAAAAGACATACGCCTTAAAGCTCTGCTACTCCGGATCCCGAACCAACAAGAAGGTGCTGGATGCATTGCAGCCGCTGAAAGGCAAAGACTGCATCGTCGACATCGAGGCATACGGCGACACCTTTGAACTCATGGAGTTCATTGAAGGCAAAAGCGGGGCACACATCAATTTCAATTTTGCCGACGACCCAAATCACGAAAAGAAAGCACAAACCATACTGCTCATCGCCTACAGCATAGGCATGAGCCTCGACAAGATGCACGAGGCCAACGTGTTGCACAAAGACGTGAAGCCAGCCAACATCCTCATCAAGGATCCAAGCACTTGGAACTGTGTGTTGTGCGACTTTGGCATTGCCGACCTGCTGAAAACCGAGACCAAGAACGGTATCATGCGCAAATATTGCGTGACAAAGCGCAATCGCACCCCAATTTATGCCGCCCCGGAAATATACAAGGAAGATAACGCCACCATGAATGACGATGGGACCATTTCGAGCGAAATGACACCCAAGGCCGACTTCTACTCGCTCGGCATGACCATACTCTCGATGTGGATGGGCGAAAAGGCTTTTAAGCGCGCTGAGGAGGAAAACTCGTTGCGCAAGATGAAAGGTGCCATCGACATTCCCGACGACATTCCCGACCCGCTCAACCGCATCGTGAGGGGACTGCTCATCAAAAGCCCTGAGAAACGATGGGACTTCAAGTCGATAGAGGCCTATCTTAATGGAAAGGACGTGCCTGTAGATGAAGACGAGATACTGGCCGACCTCAACATCGTTTACAACGCCTCGAAACACCAGACGGCACACAACTTTGAGGACCTGACCGACTTCATGGTTGAAGACCTCGACCTCGCTGTGCGTTACCTCTACAAAGGCCAGCTCAACAAATGGCTCTCCGACTATCCCGAACTGCAAGCCCGGTTGGACGACATCGTCGAAAACCGCTACCAAACAGACCAAACCGGTGGCGTGATAGCAGCCGTTTTCGCCATTTGTCCCGATAAAGTAATCACCATCAATGGTATCGACAGAACCACAGGCGAAGAAGTGCAATGCACCGCAGATACGCTTAAAGATGTGTCGGATTTCTGCAACCGTGCCATTCCCGAAGATGGTTTGATTAGCAGTACGTTATTCCTTGAATGGGTCAGGACGAGAGACAGTTCCTTGGCCGATGCGTTACCCAAAACTGACGTCGACATCTTCACCGACATGCTCCGCATACAAACTATTGACCCTTTGTCAGACATCAACCTTTGCAACGACCCCAATGACCCCGACTATGCCATGACCCAAGAAGGACTGGCACGTGTCATCAACAAGGCCTACAATGTTTGGTGGAACACCTATCAAGGCGATAGCGATGCCATATTAGCCGACTCACAAAACAAAGACGACCCGAGGTATCGGAAAACCACCTTGAATACAGTGTTGGGCATTGCCTTCAACATAACGGAACCAGAAGAAGACGGTACTAACTACCTCGCCGACTTCATGCGAACCAAGGGGATGCGTTTTGCAAAACAGTTGAGCTGGTTGGAATCCTGCCTCGACATTGATAGCGACGACAACCAAGAGAAAGCCGGTCCAAAAGACGAGGAGTATCTCCAGCAAGTGGCGTGGATGAGGGTCATCAAAGGCTTTGGCATTGACCCTGTTTATCATCTCGAAGACGAGAACGCCGATGTGACCACGGTGAGCGAGCTGTTCAGGTTCTCAAAAAAGACCCTCAAGAAAGAATACGAGGAACGCGGCTTGCGGGGTTGGCTCGCGGTGCAGCATCACGAAAACCCCAACGTCAATCTCAAGCCGCAATTCACTTACGAGAAACTCCTGCACGAATACCTCGAGGATGTCGGCAAGATTGGCCCTCAAGACCCTGCTGTACGGCGTTTCGAGGAGGCAATGATGAAGCCAAGCGCATCGTCAGCGAGGGCAAGGGCAAGATAGGCAAGCAGAGCCGGCGCAACGCAACACAATTCCTCTTGTCACTGCTTTTGGGCGTATTGCCCCTCACCGCTCTCGCCATAGTGCTTGTAGTGAACATCATCATGCATCCCACCATCGATACTTCAGGTATTAAGTTGGAGAACTGGATCTGGCCGGTAGGACTTGTCGTTGGAGCCATACTTTATTTCATCCTTGACACCGATGGCTGTTTGATACCTATTATAATAGGTATTGTGGGAGCTGCCGCAGTCTTCTTCTTGGTGAAGTTCCTTGGGCAATTCATCTTGTACTTCTACTTGGCCGTCGTGTTGGCGGCACTGATTACGTTCACCATCCTAACCGTTTTCAACAAGAGCGAATACGCCAAGAAAGCACGCAAGTTCGACAAGCCCGGCTTTGAGGAATATGTACTCGAACCACTTTACTACGCCTACAGTGACGAGGACGAGTTCGATTCATCGCTTAATGGCATGGTTGACGACACCTACATCAATGCGTGGAAACGCGACATCACCAAACGTCGTCTGTTTGTCCTCATATTTATCGGAGCCTCGATACTGCTATGGAGTTTCAGTTTGCTCCTCCCACGAGGGGGAAGTGAGACACAGAATCCGTTCATGCAAAAAATAGCGCATACGTTTGGTTGGGATCAAGTCGAAGAAAAAGTGGCCGAAGCTGATGAAACCATTGCCATGCCCATGATTACCAGTAACCTACAAAAAGGCAGCAAGGGTGAGGCCGTGACAGCCATGCAGAAGCGTCTCAAGCAGTTGGGCTATTTTGAGGGCGAAGTGTCTGACACCTTCGACGATGCCACACGCACCGCCGTGAAGGCTTTCCAAAAGGACAACAAGCTGACTGCTGATGGCGTGGTGGGCGAAAAGACTCTGAAGAAGATGTTCGACCCCGAAGCGAAACACGCCGGAGAGAAAGCATCTGCCCAAAAGGAAACAAAGCCAAAAAGCAACACCAAACCGTCACCCAATAAGGGCACCGGCAGCCAGAAAACCTCGACCCAGAAAAAAGAGGTTGAGGCAACGGAAGATGTGATATTTTAAACCTTTTATGTTGAGTCATGAAAACCTGTGAAAAATGCCACAAGACAAACCGCGACGAGGCGAAGTTCTGTCGCTTCTGCGGTGAGAAGATAACCGTCGCCGATGAGATAGGCATCATCGGCAAGAAGACTATGCAGGCCGAGTTCGACAAACTGACCAAGACCCTGAAAGTGGCCAAGCAACTCGCCTCGATGGGCAACCATGTGGGTCTCAATTGCCTCGTCATGGGCGATGCCGGGACGGGCAGGCACTACATGTCCATGAACATCGCCGACATGATGGTCAAAGCCGGCCTCACCGACAAACCAGTCAAGGAGGTGCCCGCCTCAGAATGGAACGAGTTCCTCGGCAAATTCGACGAGAACATTTCAGCCCTGCAAAACGGGATATTAGTTGTCAACAACGCCCAGAAATTGCTACCCACCACCAAGGCCGACCGTGTGGGCGAACTCGACAAGCTGTTCGACAAGATGAAAAACGGCAAAGCCCCCATCGTCATATTGAACGGCGACTACAACGACATGACCAACTTCCTTGAGAACAACAAAGACGTGGCAGGCCTCTTTGAGTTCCGTTTCAAACTGGATTCCTTCTCCATCGACGACCTTGTCAGCCTGACAATGGCCTTGTTGAAGAAAGGGAAACACATGGATTTCAACGACAACGCATTGCCCAAGCTGCGTGCCAATTTCGCGTGGTATATGCGCCAGAAAGAACTGACCTTCGTCAACGGTCGCCTTGCCGAAAAAGTAGCCAACGACTTGTGTATCAGTGCCAAGTTGCGCAACAGTGATACCATTGAAGCCATCGACATTGATGACGATAAGATATTCGTCCCCAAGACCGAGGAACAGATATTCAGGGAATTGGACAACTATATCGGCTTGCAAAGCGTGAAGGACGAAATCAGGGCCATTGTGAGCAACGTCAAGGAAAGAAGGGAGAAAGGCATGACAGAGAAACTGCTGAAAGACCATTTCATTTTCACTGGCAACCCTGGCACGGGCAAGACCACTTTTGCACGCAAGTTCGGAGAGATTCTCAACTCCATAGGCGCATTGCCAACGGGACAATTTGTCGAAGTGTCGGCCAAAGAGATGATTGGCAACCATTTAGGAGATACCGAGCTCAACGTGAAGTCGACCGTTGACAAAGCTATGGGCGGCGTGCTTTTCATCGATGAGGCTTATGCTTTCGCCACCGACGATGGCGGCAGCTTCGGCATGGATGCCGTCAACACCTTGTTGCCCATACTCGAAAACCGCAAGGGCGAATTCGTCTGCATCCTCGCCGGCTATACCAAGGACATGGACAAACTTGTCCGCATGAACGATGGCATCAAGTCGCGCTGCAACGTCACGATAGAGTTTCCCGACTATAACCCCAAAGAGCTGGAGCAGTTGTTCCGTATGATGCTCATCCGCAACGATGAGGACACCACTTTCACCCTCGATGCCAAAGCCAACGAGATGCTTCCCAAGGTCTTCGAAAGGATGTATCTGCGACGCACCGACACTTTCGGCAACGCCCGCGAGGTGCGCAACGCCTTCGACTTGGCGCTGAAACGCCACCGTCTGCGCAAACAGCAACCTGGCTATGTCGAAAACCAGTTTACTTATGCCGACATCGTAGGCGAGGCCGACACCCATGAGGTTTCCGTCGAAGACATAATGAAAGAGCTCGACGGCTTCGTGGGAATGAAGTCGGTGAAGGAAGCCATTCGCCGTATCGCCCAGGAGATTGCCGTGCAAAAGCATCTCATCGAGTTGGGCATGGCGCAGGAAGGACTCACCAAGTACAACTTCATCCTCACTGGCAACCCCGGCACTGGCAAAAGTACCGTGGCACGCATATTCGGCAAGATATTCAAGGCCCTTGGTGTAACCAGTACCGACAAGGTTACTGAGAAAGTGCCAAAGGACATTATTGGCTTGTATATCAACGAGTCAGACAAACTCATGGACGCGGCCATCACAGAGGCGATGGGCGGTGTGCTTTTCCTTGACGAGGCCTACGACCTCGAACCGATGGATGAAGCAGGACGTAGCACCAGCTCTGAAGGCAAAAAGGCAGTGCAGACACTCATGACCCGCATGGAGAACGAGGCGGGCAAATTCGTCGTCGTCTGTGCCGGCTACCCCAAGGAGATGTCGGCCTTCATGAACTCCAACCCGGGACTGAAGCGACGTTTCTCGCACACCATACACATCGACGACTATACCGCCGAGGAACTCCTCGAAATATACGAGAGGGCGGCAAAAGCTAAGAAATACAATTTCTCTCTTGCCGACGACACCGCGCGCATGAAGGCGCTTAACATGTTCCGCAACATGGTGGCCATGAAAGACGACAAGTTTGGCAACGCTGGCGAGGCCATGAAGAAAGTGGCAGAGACCAAGACAAACATCAACAATCGCATCGCCGCCGTTCCATACGACCAATGGACTCCCGAAATCCTTCAGACCGCATACACCGCCTACGCAGACGATATACCCTACGTGGAGCCTGAAAAAGTGTCTGTCGACGAATGTCTCGAAGAACTCAACCAGCTTATCGGCCTCGGAGGTGTCAAAGCATCGCTCACGAAGCTTGCCCACACCATCAACAACGAGATTGAGAGCGCTCGTGTCGAAAACCGCCGTCCCAATATTCCGCTTGGTCACTATCTCTTCCTTGGCAACCCTGGCACGGGCAAGACCACCGTTGCAAGGCTCATGGGAAAGATACTCTATTCCATGGGCGCACTCCCGTCGTCCAACGTCGTGGAAGTCGGCAAGGCCAACCTCGTAGGCCGCTTCCAAGGTGATACGGAGGCCATCACTTCACATGTGGTCGATACGGCAATGGGCGGAATCCTCTTCATCGACGAGGCCTACCAGCTTACCGAAGGCTACGGCAAGGTTGCCTTAGAGACTTTGGTGGCTCGTTTGGAGAACGACCGAGGCAAGTTCGTTTGCATCGCGGCAGGCTACTCCCATGAGATGGAGCAGTTCTTGGCCGAGAACAGCGGATTCGAGTCGCGCTTCCCCAAGCAAAACCGCATCGTGTTCGAGGACTACTCGCCAGAAGAGCTGTTCGACATTTTCATGATTCACGCACGCAAAGGAGGTTACGTCCTCGACGCGATGGCCGAGAACGCCGTGCGCGGCAAACTCACGATGCTCTACAACTGTCGTGGCCGCACCTTCGGCAACGGCCGCGAGGCTCGCAATCTCTTCGACGAAGTCAAAAGCAACTTAGCCATGCGTCTTGCCGAAGAAGGCGGTACGCATACGGCAGAAGAACGTAAAACGATTAAAATGGAGGATGTATTATGATACAATGCCCTAACTGTCGGGCCATGATACCCGACGACAGCGCTTTCTGCGACCAATGCGGCACCGAACTGATGTGGTGCCCCGACTGCAAACGTCCCAAACCCAACCGCACCCGCGAATGTCCTGTATGCGGCAGCGACCTTGTTCCCGGAAGGAAATACCTCAACGGCATCACGGCCCAACCTCAACCTGCGCAGCAACAAACGCAGCAGCCCAGCCCTTCAACAACTGGCGCTTTCGCACCGCCCCAGACCCAGTTCTACACCAACCCACAAAATGTGGTGCAGCAGCCACAACCCAATGATGTGCCGCAACGCACGGCGGTAAGTGGAGCGAGCGCACCGGCTGGACCAACCAAAATCATCGGTAATGGTTGGGTGCTTCCACTCCGTGAAGGGTCGTTCGGGCGCACATCGGGCATCTATCCGGAATTCGCCTCGTGCAAATACATCTCCGGTAGGCATGGCTCGTTCACTCGAACAGCAACAGGGTGGACGGTTGTCGACAGCGGTTCCACCAACGGCACATTTGTCAATGGCATGAGGCTCACCCCTGGTGTCGAAACCCCAATACGTATAGGCGACAAACTAACCATAGCAACCATAGATTTCAACGTACAATGAAGATAGACATACAAGCGATATGCGACAAGGGAAGGGTGCGCGAAAACAACGAAGACGCCCTTTCCATCGGAGGGACCTTCCTCCGCGATGATGCCATAAACCTTACTGTCGACGTGCAGGAAAACTCCGTATTCTACCTGCTCGTTTCCGACGGCATGGGAGGCCACGAAAAAGGTGAAGAAGCCAGCGAGATTACCCTTGAAGAGCTAAAGGAGCAGTTCGCAATGAACGAAATCCAGCCCAAAACGTTCAGCGACGACATGAACGAAGCGGGCAAATACATATCCTTCAAACTTAACAACGCGGCCTACGACCAAGGGCAATTAAAACCCATGGGGTGCACCCTGACTGGCGTGGTGTGGCACTACGGCAAGATCTACCTCGTCAACGCGGGCGACAGCCGCACCTACCGTTTCCGTGGCGGTATTTTGAGACAACTCACCACCGACCAAACAGAGCGAGGCATCACTGGCAATCCGCAGGCAAGCAAAGCACTCCTCAACTGCATCGGCGGCGGACTCACTGGCACAATACTCACCGACGACATTACTAACAAGATTATCGACGATGATGTGCTATTGATATGCTCTGACGGACTCACTGACATGCTCACCGACGATGAGATAGAAGCCTTGCTCAACGAAGGCGTAACCACCGATGGCATGGAAAGCGGCCTTGCCGAAAAGATGAAAGAAAAAGCATGTGAAGCAGGAGGTTATGACAATGTTTCAATAATTTTGGCAAAACTGTAAACTATGATAAAGATAACGACACAAAAAACCGACGCCGACCTGTTTGGAAAAAGCAAATGGTGGGGCTTTCCTGACATGCCCGACAGCCTCGACTATCCCGAAGTCCCTGTCAACGACGACGGTGATGAATTTGACGATCCGCTCACGTTCATTTGCCAGATACGCTGCGACGAGATAGCACCTTTCGACAAGGAGAACCTGCTCCCGCACGAAGGGATGCTTTACTTTTTTGCCGCCTTGGACTATTTCCTCGGCAATCTTGATGCCATTTTGTCTCCCGGCATGGGCGAATGGGATGCACCTTATTTCAAAGTGCTTTATGCACCTGACTGCAAGGAATTGCACACCCATAGAATCGTTTTTGAAGACGGGTCACCTTTCGGCTTACCTGCCGAAAGCATCACGTTCTCTTACGAGGCAGAGCCGGAATATAGTACCCGTCTGCTCGGTATGCCCTACATCGACGAGGTGCGCGAGGCCATGCCTGGAATGCTCTCGCTCCTGCAAATCGACGAGAGTGACGACTGGAAGCTGCGCTTCTACGACTGTGGAATGCTCAACTTCCTGATTTCCAAGGAAGACCTGCTGAATCGTCGTTGGCAGTACGCAAAGTGTTACTTGTTTTCGTTTTAACCCCTTTTGTAGTATTTGAAAAACTGAACATCATGAGAAAACAGATTTCCCGTATTTTTCCGTTGATTTCCATGTTGCTTGTTTTCAACGGCTTGGCAAATGCACAGACATATTTGACCGACTCCTATCAACCGACAGATTCGTACCTTTACGAGGCTTACCCGACCAAAGGCTCCCAAAACCTGAAAATCGCTATTTACAACTACAAGGGAGGCTTCGCGCTCAACTCGGGCAAAGGGGGATTAATCAGTGGCACCAAGACTGGTTTCGTCGAATTCAGCCTGAAAGGGGCCTATTCGAAGTTGAGCTTCGTGGTGGGTCCAGGAGGCAGATGGAGTCCCAACTCGGGAGGTGATGGCACTGATGTCATCCTGACCATCAAGGGTGATGGAGAAAAAATATTCGACCAGGTCATCCGTAATCACGATGCGCCAAAAGAATACACCGTTGACATCAGCGGTGTTGACAAGATTCGCTTCGATTTGCCGCATGGCGAGACTAACCTCGGCTTTGGTGCCGTGAAATTGTGGAAACCAGGGCAACAACCCGTCCCGACGCGAATGCCTCTCGAGAGCGTCCATAACGGGAAGAAAGTCCAATTAGTGGAGCAGCTCTTCCCGCATTACATCCGGCATAGCGGATGGGTGGCCGCCATCACGGGCAAGGAAGTGGAAGGCTGCCACAAGACCAAAGAGATAAGCCTGAACAGGGTGAACTATACGTCGGGGTTGGAGTTTACGGCCAACCAAGCTCTTGCAGGCAACAATACGGCTTGGGCATACTTCTGGCTACAACAGAAATACGACAAGTTGTCGTTCGTCGTGGGTCCGCGCGATAACCAGAGTTCCGGTGCAGCGGCCTGGCTGACTGTGAAAGGCGATGGCAAGATACTCTACGAGAAACATGTCACCCAGAAAGACCTCGCCGAGCAAGTGGTGCTTGACGTGGAAGGAGTCGACGTCATCTCGTTCCATAGCATTGACGATGTTTCTGAGTTCGGTGGAGGCATTGTGTTTGGCGTGGTTGACATCTATGCTTATCCGGCTGGCGACGCTTCCGTGCCCACAGCGGGCATTGTGAATGCTTCCAAGGATCGCCTTGCCGCTTTGCAAAGTCCCTGCAAGATGGTTTCCAACATCCCACCTTATTCGGTGAAAGGCATAAAGGACTACAAAAGCTCCTATTTCAACGGAGAGTCCGACTATTACACCTTCTCGATGGGAGGCGAACAATTCAGCGAGGGCTTTATTTTGACCTCGGGCGAGAAGTTTTTTGACGGCAACATCAGCGCTTATTTCAAGTTCGACCTTGCCGGCGAGTTCGACTATGTGAGTTTTACGGCTGGAACATTGACACAGCATCGGGTCTTCGATGACGACTACATCCGGGTCTATGCCGACGACCAGTTGATTCTCGACACAAAGGTGCATTGCACATGGCCTAATCAGCGTTTTGAGCTGCCTATCGGGAAATGCCGCACGCTGACGTTCGCCAAGCCTGGAACAGGTAAGAACAAGCAGACCTATATCGGCATCGGTGACGTCGTCCTGTACCGTGGGCCGGTTGTGGCTAACAACCTCTTTGTACACCCCAAGCCGGATTGCCCGGAAACTGCAGACCTCATTGACCTCTGCAAACGTCCTTATTTCCACTATGTGGGACGTTATCTCAGCTCGCTCACCAACTTCGATTTCAACGATTGCTTTAAAAACGGAACCTCGCAACGTGAGTTTTTCCAAATGAAAGATGGAAGCAAGATCTACAAGGGAGTGATGCTGGAGGCCAATGTCCCCTTGTCCCTTGAAAACGTGACGCTTGACGATGCCGTTCTGATGTTTTTGACTGGTGTCACGCCGGCAGTACACACCAGCTCGTTGACAAGCAAACCTGTCGACGGCAAGGCGGCTGGAGTCAAGGATGAGGCGGGCAACGTGCTCCATCTGATGGAAGACGGCAAACAATCGTCGGTGGCAGCCTTCAATGTCTATAAAGAATACGAGACCTGCACGTTTACTGTGGCCAATAAGTCGGTCTATGTCGATCCAATGGCACAAACGTTTGGTGGGGAATTGCATCCGCCCGTCAAGTTGGATGTCTTCGCTGACCGCGTGAGGGTAGGGGAAATATGGCTCACTGACGACATGGCGCCAACTACCTACACCGTGCCGATATACAAATGCGAACAGCTGATGTTTTGGCTTGAGTGCGGCGATGTGCGATCCGGACAGTATGTGTTGTACGACATGACCTTGAGCAAGATTCCTTATAGCGAGCCTTCGAAAGCCAGCAATGCGACAAGGAAGGATAAGGGGGGAAACGAAACCAATAATACCTCGGAACCTAAAAAGAAGCAGAAAAAGGAGAAGCAAAACAAGAAAGAGGAGGCAATAGTTTGGGAAATGCCAAAACTCTCGAAAAACAAGTACATCAACGATTATCTCAAGGATTGCGATGCTGTTTGGAAAGCCACCAAGAATTATGAAAAGAGTACAGGCGTGGCTTATTCTTTGTCCACCACCTATCTGCAAGGCGACGAGGGTGTGTGCTACAAGGCGGTTTCGTTTGTTGATGGTCGCGGTAATCGGTTGTCTGTCAACTCTATAATCGCTGAAAACGAGAAGATTATTGCTGACGGAAAGACGGTCAAGTCATCCATGTCGTTGATGGGATTGAAGTTGGCCAACGCTTCGCTTGCGCTTCCCGAATTGGGTTTGGATGCCATTGCCTACGGAAAAATCCTCAGGCAAGCCGACAAGATGGTCACGCAATGTGAGAAGAGCGTGGATCAAGTCATCGCCGAAGTGACTGCGCAGAATGAGACGTTGAGGGCATTGCAGAGCAAGGCTTTGGTGATTGGGCAAAAGGCATCAACCGACAAGGTGCTTCTGCTCCCCTTGGATGAGAATGAAACAGTGCCTGAAGGCGTATTGCAGCAGGTGCGTTATTTCAACATGGATTAAGAGTCGAGGTCTTTCAAAACCTCCCAAACAAGGCTTGCTTCAAAGCCCTTCTGCATGGCATAAGCGGCTAATTTGCGTTTTCTCTCGAAATTGTTTTCAGCCTTCACGGTCTTGGATTTGGTTTTCAGAATGTCGATGAGCCGCTGGCGATAGGTTTCCTCGTCGGTTTGCTCTAAGGCTTCTTCAATAATCTCTTTGTCGATGCCTTTTTGGATTAGGTGAAAACGAATCTTGTTTATTCCCCAGCCGCTTTGGTTGATTTTGCCACGGACAAAACTTCTGGCAAACCTTTCATCGTTGACAAAACGGTTGTCCACCAGATAATCAAGGATTTTGTTTTTTTCTTCTTGCGGCAGATTGAAAGTTTTCAACTTGTCCCGCACATCCTTCACGCAACGTTCCTGATAGGCGCAATACTTGGCCATTTTGTCCAAAACTTGGTCGGGCGTAAGCGGTTGGGCGGCTTGTTT
>JAEEGL015138693.1_pt1 | contig 17974 bp, 17 predicted proteins | sample 9134231 | NCBI WGS metagenome assembly JAEEGL01 (sample SAMN16246548, study PRJNA631951) | gut metagenome | biome: gut microbiome; feature: rumen; material: fiber-attached | host: Bos | place: Iran: Karaj | collected 2018-10 | reverse complement strand
TCATCGCTTGTAAAGCCTTCTCGTACAAATCGCTGTTCCTCTTGGCTCAGGCTGTCGGCAAGCTCCATAAGGTCGGCGAAGGTCTTTTCAATATCCGCCCGGTTCATTTCTTCATTATAGGCTTCGATTATCTCTTGATAACGCTCATAGTAATCGACACGGTTGGGATTGGCAAACAGGAGTTTGTCAAGCTTTTGCTGAATGATCTCCTGCAGATCCTTCAGTATGAGCTTCTTGTTCTTTGCCCTTGCAAACTCGCGGCGGAGCAGATCAAAGTCAATCTTGCTGATATCGAATCTCCGCGCGGCAACACCGTCGCCGGCGGCGTCATCGATCTCCACATACTCGTTTATAATGGCATTGATTTCCACCATCAGATCCGTGGTATCAACGTGCTTGCGCTTTTTCTTGAGTTCAGAATAAATGGCGGCGATCGCATCGCATTCCTTGCGGACGGAATCATCAACGTCATCGCGGTCAAGATATTTTCCCAACCGCTCAAGCTCGGAGGCATACGTTGTAAACGTCTTTCGCTCCTCAATACTGCCGCAGGCGGCGTTGGCACCGCTTTTTACAAGGCTCATCTTCGTAAAATCAGCAGCCTGTATCAGCAAGTCAAGGTCATAGTCACGCTCGGAGAGGAACTCTCGCGTCTTTCCGATCGTCTCAATGATCCGCGCAATAAGCTCGTTTTTGTTCACTGCGGGCTCAACGTACAGCCCGCCGGTATTCGCGGTGTAATCTGCAAGCGCTTTTCTTAGTGCTTTGACGATTCCGATATAGTCGATTATTAGTCCGTTGCTCTTACCTTCGCTCACGCGGTTGGCGCGGGCAATGGTCTGCATCAGTGTGTGCGCTTTGAGCGGCTTATCGAGGTACAGGCAGGACAGGCACTTTACGTCGAAGCCTGTCAGCCACATTGCGCAGACGAATACCACGCGGAGCGGATTGCCGGGATCCTTATATTCCTTGTCCAGCTCGCGTTTTTCCATCTTTTGACGATGGAATTTGATGTCGAGCCCCCATTTATTGAAGGTCTGTATCTCGTTCTGCTCTTGGCTGATGACGACGGCCATCTCCGTTTGCTTCATCCAGTCGAGCTTGCGCGAAAGCTCCATTGTTTCTTGCTGCGATGCGGTTTTCAGCCTCTGCTCAAGCGTTGCCGTCTCCTCCTTCCAGTATTCCTGCACATAGTTATACATACGAACGCATGTGACCTTGTTAAGGCATACGAACATCGCTTTCCCACTCGCCCACAGGTCGGAGTAATGCCGCACGAAATCCCGCGCGATACTGCGCAGACGCGGTTCTGCGGTCATGATATGGATCTCTTTCGCGAACTCCGCTTCAAGCTTGTCTTGCATATCCGCATCCATGTCTGCGGCGTCGATGGCGTCGAGTATGCGCTGTGTGATCTCGGGGTTATGAAGATCCTGTATCTTCTCTCCGCGGTTCTCGTAGTAGAGTGGTACCGTCGCGCCGTCCTCCACCGCGCGCTTGAAATCGTAAATTGATATGTAGCCGCCGAACGTGCGCTCCGTGATGTTGTCAAACGAAAGCAGCGGCGTTCCGGTAAAGCCGATACGAGAGGCGGTGGGGAGGAGCTTCACCATGTTGTCGGCGAATACGCCGTACTGGCTCCTGTGTGCCTCGTCGGACATTATGATGATATCGTGATCTGGGATGATGGGCGTGAGGTCGTCGCGGTTGAACTTCTGTATCAACGTGAATATGAAGCTCGGATTCCCTTTCAGCTTGTTTATAAGGTCTGCGCTGGACGACGCAATGAACTGCGAAGCCTTGGTTTTGCCCAGGAGGCCGCAGTTTTCAAACGTATCGCTTATCTGTCGGTTCAGCTCGTCGCGGTCGGTCAGCACGACGAATGTCGGTGAGCCGGCGAATTTCCTGCGTATCTTCTGCGCAAGGAATATCATGGAATAGCTCTTGCCGGAGCCCTGCGTGTGCCAGAACACGCCGAGCTTCCCTTCGCGCAGCTTGCGTTCGGCGTAAGCCTTGACCGCCTCGTTCACGCCGAGGTACTGATGGTTCCTCGCAAGGATCTTTACAGTGTGCCCGCCGGAGTGGTCGAAGAGTATGAAATTCTCAAACAGATCAAGAAAATTCTCCTTGCAGCAGATACCGCGCAGCATCGTTTCGAGCGCAACACTGCCCGTCTCGTTTTCGGCAAGGCGCTTCCATTCATGGAAGAATTCATACTTGCTGCCAAGCGTGCCCACCTTAGCCTCCATGCCGTTTGAGAGCATGAGGAAAGCGTTGAAGTGGAAAAGGTGCGGTATGGTGTCAAGATAATCGGTGTAATTGTCCGTATAGGCGTTCTGCACGTCCACGTCCGTGCGCTTGAGCTCCACGAAGAGGAGGGGCAGACCGTTCACAAACCCGACTATATCCGTGCGCCGTCGGTACAGGTCGCCGTGAATCTTCATCTCCTTGACTGCGAGGAAGTGGTTGTTCGCGGGATCCGAAAAATCGATCACCCTTGCGCGGCGCGTCTCCGTCCTGCCGTTCGGCAGCTTGAAGCTGACGGGAATGCCGTCGCGGATCAGGAAATACTTTTCCTCGTTTATCTGCATGAGCGACGAGGTGGAGAGCGCGGCGGTGAGCGCCTTTATCGCGGAGTCAACTCCCGCGTCCGTTATCCAAGGGTTGAACCGACGAAGCGCCGCCCGAAGATACCGCACGAGCACGATCTCGTTGTACGACTTTCGCCCGAACGTGCCGTTTTCCCCAAGCACCTCCGTGTTGTAGGCAAATTTGACCTCCCAGCCCAGCTCATTCTCCAAAAGATGACCCGCGCTGTCCTGTACGAGGACGTTTTCGGAATAGTCGTAGCTCATGGAAATCTCCTATTCATGCAAGATGGCTCTTTACGATGGTAACGAATTCTTCAATGTCCATAAAGTAATTTGGATATGCTTTCCTTAGCATATCGATCGATGAGACACGAACTAAAACCGCATCCAAATTCGTATCTTTCATCGATCGCTCCACGCTGTTATAAACATCATTTGCCTCTTCGATTGCGCTGGCATAGAAAGGAAGAATCCGCAAAGAATGCTTTTCGTTGTTGAGAATCATAATATAGTAGCCTATTTTAGATTTGGGAGAAGATTTTTTAAGTTCCTCTTCAAAACCCGAAACGACTCTAATATTACTTAGAAAATCCAAATAGTTATTTCGGGAGTTTAACTCCTCGATTTCGTTCACTATATCATCATAATCAGCAGGTGTTCCCGGAACCATTGGCTGGTTTTCAATAAGCGCAAATAGAGATGAAACTAAGGCAAAAAATCTCTTTACATCCTCAGATCCTTCTCCTGACTTGATTGCCTCTTTTGTGAACAATCCCATGGTTTCAACTGCGGTCGCCCATAGATGCTGCAAATGAGTTCTAAACTGCAGCTCTATCAGCATATTATTGTTGTAAGTTTCATTCTTGTCACTGTAATACTTATAAACAAGATGCAAACTTCTATACCCCGATTGCTTTGGCTGGTTTATATAATCATATCTATCCAACAAGATATGACGTTTTTTTGACTTATCGTATTGCTCAGAATACAGATACACATCTTCAATTGCTGGAACGACAAAGCGGCACCCTCCGAGGTCTTGCATCGTCCAAAGACTCATACTTGGCTCTCTTTTTAGTTTGTTCAGAATGGAATCCAGCCTTTTCAGTCTCTCCGCAACGATAATCTCCGGATGACCGCTTGCCATTCTTCTAAGATGCATATAAATGACATGCAATGGAAAAGCATGTGCTGCACGCCAGTTGTCTATTACCGCTATTGCAGCTTCCCTATCTGCATCGGAAACATCCTCTTTCCTAATAGTTTTTCCTGCCTTTATGATTTGGGAGCGAGAGTACTCAACAGTCTTCCATTTTGGTTGGATGATAGGTTCTGCCATACTGTTTTCTCCTTGTTACTGTATTTTCAATATCAGCGGTAAAAGTTTGATTCCAACGTCAAGGCTTTTATCCGCAATCCATTTTAAGACGGGCTTCACTTTTTCCCACTTTGTTTTTTTGCTGTCATTCGAGTTAACGGCTTTCTCGATTTCGGAGATCTTTTCAAGAATCTCTTTGGTCTCGTCGTTGGTCAATGAGGTCATATCTTCAATTTGAGAGCGTACCTGCTCAAATGTTACCTCAACATGAAGGTTAGTGGTAACGTTAACCTGCGTGGAAGGCAGAGCGGGCAACTGGACAGCGTTTGCGCCAAAGCGAAAAGTTTCAAGCTTTGCTTTAATAATCTTCAAATTTTCCAGGACTCCTTGCGGTTTGTCTCGAACTGAAAGAAAATGAAGCTTATTCTGTCCGGGATATGATCCATACATCCCTTCATAAAAGTTTGCAATACATGTTTGATAACGACCATCCATTTCGCGAAACAGATCCCAACGGCTTTCGTTGTTGCCGTGTTGCACTTCTGCATCAATACGCATAATGTCGTTTTCTACCATTTCGAGCATCCTTTTATCCATTAAATACCTCCAAGCTAACTCTATTATTTTTCAAACAGACTGCATACGACCAATTATGTCCATTATCATTTGGGGGATGAATACTTCTTTCGGATATACCGCCCTATTCCATCTATGCCCGGATAGATAAGTTTTTCATTCACTCCGCACGAATCAAGCTGATCAAGAAGCAGCTTCTTGCTTTCGCGAGGAATAATAATCGGACACAAAATGCCGGATTGAGCATTTGAGACACTTTCGTCTATGTCCATATAACATTCAGCAGGGATCATATCTGTTAGTTTCCTTCGATCTGCCGCCCATAGCATAAAAACGCTTTCTTGAGTATTCATACGCTCCTGGCGATAGTACGGCTTATAGATCCACGGCGTCTGATAATATAGCTTAGGATCTGTATGCAGCTGATAATCTTGATGCACCACTTCATCATTCAGGATCTTGACAAAGGCATTGTACGATTGGAGCGGATTCACGATTGAAGAAATATTGAAAAATCGTTGGTTGTAAACAGGTTCATTCAAAACCCAAACCGAACCATTACAATCTGCAGAGCCGGAACAAGCAAAGTACAGTGCAACGAGCGGATTCTCCGTGAAGTCAAGCAATCGTGTAGGCACAGCATAATGCTGAGCTATTTCCAACCAGGATCCAACATCTTCAACAGGCACCTCTTTTATGTATCTGCATGCTTCAGAAATGAAATCATAAAGCATATAATGCTCCGCTTGTGAGAAATCCGATGCATACATGCTTGCATTAACTTGATGCCAACGGAAAACGCCAGGGATCAGATCATACTTTTCATGATTACTATGGCCGCGGTAGATAAAATTAGGACTGTACAAAATACCGCCTAATGGCGCTATTGGTCCGGGCTCTACAAAAGTGTACTTTGTCCTTAGGGATTCAATCAACGTCAAGTATTCTTGTACCGAATGAATTTCCATTTAGATCTCCATTTCTCCACTCATCAGCTTTGGCAGCAGACTGTCGCGGGCTTTGCATAATAAATCAATCTGAATAGAACAACTAACGATTTTCGAGTATAGCTTCTCAGCTATCTCGCAATAAGCGTTCAAGACTGTCTTATCCGGTAAAAATATGAGTTCTTTATGCAAAAAGTCCTTCCAACGATAGTTGACAATACTGCTTGCACTTCGCTTATCATATTCTTCTGTTTTTCCGCTTGCACGAAGATGTTTAAAGCAATCGTGCAAATAATGAGAAAAGCCCTCCCGGGGACGTACCAGCTTGCAAAAGCTCGCACACATTACAGGATGGTTCCAGTATTCCAGTTGCAGCTTTTTAATTAATGAGCATTTTGCAACACCTTCGGTTTTACTGCCGCCAGACACTTCAAATACTATATCTCCATCACAGAGCGCTCTTGCAGCCAAGTTGCTTTCGGTGTGATATCGGAAAGGTAAGTGGCCCATTGAACCGTGTGTAATTCCGTACAAATCGGTGCCTCGAATAACGAAGGCTTCATTGTCACACTTGTTCGTAGGTATTTCCTCGCCCCATCCACCTCCAATTTCGTAGGAAATGAATTCATTTATCGGTTTTATTATCCACCCGTCCGGGAGGCCGTCGACGATAGGTGTGGTTTCATAACCGGGGAAGCGGAGATCGACGAACCACTCCTTATACAGCCGCTGCGCCGCCTCCTCCAACAGCTTGATCTGCTTTCGGTTGTTTTCGATAAGGTCATCATAGGCAGATAGTATTTCTGCAATCCTGCATTGTGTAGTGAAGTCAGGGAAAAAAGCTTCATAATTTGATAATCGTTCTTGACTCAAGTTCTGAATATTTGCGCCAACAGCTGTTCCAGACATAGCGCGACGGAAAGCCTTATCTTTGAAATGATAAGTTAAGAATAAAGGGTTAAACTTTTCTTTATCGATTATCCTGCATCTAATAACAAATCCTGAGAACGTGACAGGTTCCAATGGATGGTCAATCAACATACAACGCCCAACCAACTCTTTGTTGCCATTTGACCTAACAAAAACAATATCCCCGTCCTGCAAATAATCGTTTTTCCTAACAATATCTGCTTTAACTTCAACCAATTCACTATAATCGGGAATAATGCGATTAGAGAAATTCGAAACACCAATTAGCTTTACTCCCTTTGAATAAGCAGATTTATCAAAGTTTATCCCATTACTGAATTCCGCTATTTCTCCAAGCTTAACTATCGCCCAGTTCATACCCCCATCTCCTCCATATTCTTCGAGATGGTTCCCATGAGCCTGTTGGATTCTTCCTGCAGGGAAAGAAGCTCGCGGTGTATATCGGCCATGCGCACGGCAAAATCCACACCGTCGTCCTTCGGGGCCTCCACGCCGACGTAAGCGCCGGGCGTAAGCGACCAACCCTTTTCCTCTATCTCGCAAATCGCCGCCGATTTACAGAGCCCTAGCACGTCCCTGTATTCGCCCTCGCCGAATTTGCCATAGAGCCAGATCGCCTCTTTAGCCGTACGTATCAATTCGGCAGTATAGGCGTTTTTGTCCGCATACAATGCTTCGATCGTCTTGCGCTCTTTCTTTGCAGTGGATTCCATGGCATGCTTCAATTCCGCGTTCTGATTAGCCGCTTTTTCTTCCAATGAACGAAGCGCAGCATCATAATCCCTTGTTCCGAGCACTGCGGCGTACTCATCCAAAAGCACACGATACTTATCGACTTCGCCCCTGTGCAGCCACACTATTGCGTTCAGGTTCTTAAGCTGCCATTCGCTCCATTCGTTCAGAGTGCGGTCCACAACGGTATAGTAATTCCGGGCGTCGATGAAAAGCACGCGATCGCGTATCGCTTCCGGTTTTGCCCTATCGAGGAACCACAGCGAGCAGGGGAGGGACTTTGTATAAAAGAAATTGTTGCCAACGGAGACCATAACGTCAACTGCGCCTGTTTTGGCGAGCTTTTCGCGGATATCCTTATCCCTGCCCTGGCTGTCCGTTGCGGAGGACGCCATAACAAAGCCCGCTCTGCCGCGCTCGTTCAGGTAGGAATAGAAGTACGAGATCCAAAGATAGTTGGCATTGCCGACCTCCTTATTCTTGTTGACGGAAGGCATACCAAAGGGAAGACGGCTCGCGCTCTCACAGGATTCCGCCTTGACCTTATCGACGTTGAACGGGGGATTGGCCATCACATAATCGCAGCAGCCGACGAGATTATGCGCGTCGTGATAGAACGTGTTCGCCTCGTCGCCGGATTTGATAACGCCGGTAAGCCCGTGCACCGCCATGTTCATAAGGCAGAGCTGAGCATTGTACTCCACCTTTTCCTGCCCATAGAAGGTCATCGCGCTGTTGGCGTTCATGCCCGCATTGTTCACGAAATCACCGCTCTGCACGAACATTCCGCCCGAGCCGCAGGCGGGATCGAGCAGCGTGCCGCCCTTGGGCTCCAACACATTGACTATCATTTTGACGAGGGATTTAGGGGTAAAGAAAACACCGTCGTCGTTTGCGACTACGGGTGCGAATTTGCTGAGGAAGTATTCGTAGATACGGCCGATGATATCTCCGCCGACCTCGTCCATCGCACTGTTGTTGAAAATGCGAAGAAGCTCCGCAAGTATCTCATCGGAGAAATCGGTATAGCTCTTGGGAAGTACGCCGCGAAGCTGTTCGGATTGATCCTCAATAAGCAGCATGGCGTTGTTCACGACCTCGCCAAGGCTGTTCATCGGGTGCCCGTCGCGGTTGAAAAGCCCGGCCGCGGCAATGTTGTCGGGCAGATTGACAAGGTAATCGTACTGAGCCTCTTTCGGCAGGAAAAGCGCGCTCTTCGCGGTAAAGTCGCTCGCCTCAACGGGAAGCACCTTTCCGCCGCGCACAGGACGGTTTTTCAGTATCTCTGCCTCGACCAGCTTGAAGCGGCTGTAAGCATAGCGAAGGAATATGAGCCCCAGTACGGGCATGCAGTATTGGTTGGACGTGAGCTTTGAGCCCGAACGCAATAGATCCGCCGATTCCCACAGCTCCGTTTCAAGCCTTCTGATGTTGATCATACTTCCCTCCGCAGCCATTAATTTCCAAAGTTGTGGATATATAAATCCATTTTGTATTATACAATAGACCGTGGGAAATGGCAACAGAAGGACGTGAATAAAGGATTCTTTTGCATATTTTTGCAGAATAATAAGAAGAGGAGGTCATATAGACAAAATGAGGCGCTGTTTCTGCAAAGATCATTTCGTCCAGAATAACTCCTTTCGTTTTAAAGGGGCTGCGGTATCCCCGCAGCCCCAGTCGTCATCAGTTATCCCGGTCTATTACGTCAAGCATGCAGCCGGCTCCCAGACGAAAACCCTTCGAGAAGCTTTCCGCGCGGGCGGAGGAAGCGTACTCGTGCACGCTGAACATGAGGCGGTCGAAGACTCGTTTTTGTGCATCGTTCAACAAGGCGCGGAGTTCGGTCTCTTCATCGCTGATGAAGCAGAGCAGAGACTCCGAATCCGACGCCTCGTCGAGCTCCTGCGGGCGGATCGTGCCGTACCATAACTCTTCCGAGAATCCTGCCATACTGCCTCCTATGCGAGCACGATCTCTCGCATGACCTGCTCTTCGGCGCGGGCGAGGCAAGAGTTCATATGGCGGATCCATTCGAGCTGGTCGCGGGCCTTGAGGTCTTCGGTCACGCCCTCGGCCTGGGCGAGCTGATCGGTGACGCGCTCGATCAACGTCAGCGCGTCGTTGTTGACCTCGACGAGGTAGTAGTGCAGGGTGCCTGTCAGAAGCAGCTTGGCGAAAACGCCCTTGCGGTGCTCCTTCAAAAACCTCTTGCGCATTCGCCCGAAGCGGTCGATATCGCCCTCGGGCTCCTCGGGCACGGCAAGTCGGGGGTAGTAATAGTCGCCGACGAGATCGTAGGTGAGGCCGTTCGACTCGTCATAGACGGTTGCGGGTAAATCGGTGTTGTTCGATATTTACTCGTGACATTTGCGCAAAAGAAAAGCGCCTCGCAGTGAGGCGCCGGGATTGGAAGCTCCAAGATACGTTTTGTAGATATAAAATGAATTGTAAGCCGCGTACACGCGCGAGTTGCAACTGTTCCCTAAGGGCTGGGACAACCGTATCGGCAACCTTCAAGCCGCGTACACGCGCGAGTTGCAACCAGCGCAAAGCGCTCATTATCGATCAATACTACTTTCCTTCAAGCCGCGTACACGCGCGAGTTGCAACAGCCCGTAGGAACATCTCGAACAGCTTTACCTGCCTTCAAGCCGCGTACACGCGCGAGTTGCAACCCTTTGAGCCTTACGGTCTGCAAGCCTGTGAGCCCTTCAAGCCGCGTACACGTGCGAGTTGCAACCCTCGATGAGCTCGTCCGTCTCATCGATCGGTATCCTTCAAGCCGCGTACACGCGCGAGTTGCAACATTCCCCCTTGAAAAATTGCCGGGAGCGGGATTCCCTTCAAGCCGCGTACACGCGCGAGTTGCAACATTTTGTTTACAATGCGGATCCCGACAACCCGTGCCTTCAAGCCGCGTACACGCGCGAGTTGCAACGGCTATTCGCGCTGTAATTTGGCCCATGCACGGATTACTATGTGCATCTTAACCTTCTCGAGTGTATTGCAAGCTCCGATAATCGGAGGCTGACTGCCACTTTCTCGATTTAGGGACGGGAAGTCGCCCCAAAAACTTACGCGAACATAGCCTGAAAACTATGTTTACTGTATGTTCGCATTATACTCTTTAGCAATGATCTTATCAATATCCTTTATCGAAATATTCTGCGAAGCATTGAAATCGGCATTTGCTTTGAAGCCGCATTTAACACAGCAGAAATGCTCCTGATCCCTGCGGTTTTCATTATCTATATGCCCGCATTTGGAACATCTTTGAGACGTGTACTTCGGATCGACCTTCACAACGGCGATTCCTTGTTCCTTCGCTTTTGCCTCGATTTTGTTTTGAAGGTCATAATACGTCCAATGCCTTAAGAACTTGGGGAAGCCCGTATCGGTTTTTATTCCCGAAAGATCTTCCATTTGAATCGTTCCGAATCCGTGTTTTACGGCATAATCGATCAGGGCGCTGCTGTAACGATGGTTGATCGTATCTCTGAAGTTGGCGATCCTGTCTTCTGTTACGTAGATGGGTGCGACACGAGCTTTTGTTCCGTGACCGATCCTGCCGCCGCCGCAGTAAGTCGCCTGCTTCTGCTGTGAGCGGCGACGCTCCTCGATCTGCTTGGAATAGCGTGTTACCTCGCCGCCCTCGATTGAAAACCTCCCCCATTCGGATGTAGAACTTGCACATATGACAAGCGTTTCACCGAGATCGACGCCCAAAATCCGCTCGGGATCGAGCTTTTGCTGTTCGGGCACAAAGGTGTATGTCAAATACAGGAACCATTTTTTCTTTTCATAAGCGACTTGGCATTGACCATGCTTGTATTCACCGCTGAGTATTCGCTGAAAAATCGAGCGCTGCGTTCCATCCATCAGCAGGATTTCGAATACGGGATTTGTATTTAGCCCTTTCTCCTTCTTAAAAGCGTTGGAAAACGATGTGAGCTCCACGGCGGGCACACCATGCTTTTCAACCGAAAAACGCACATTGTTTTTGTGAAAAACTATTGGTTGATTGCTCCTGTAAGAGAGAAGCGACATTTTGCCGACCATAATGTCCTTCTTTGAACCTGTGTACTTTTTCCAAGCCGTTTGGATCGCGGCATTTAAATTTCCCCCGGTGAAATTAGAATACTCTGTTTTAAGGCGATCATAGATATAGCCGTCCAACCGCTTATACCCTGTTTCCTTAACTATATCAAGGTATTGACCGGAAGTGCGAAATGCTTCGCGATTATTGTAATCCCAGTCGAAAGCTATTTGAATGGTTTTGTTCAAAACCTCGCGCGTATTCCGTTGAAGTATCCCAAATGCTTCCTGCATTTCATGGAAATCTCCGCATCCACCGATATAGCGCAGAGTGTATTTCATTACCTTCGTTACAGTTCCATTACTCATAATCCACCTCTATGCTCATTGGCGAACGAGGACTCTTGGCAACACCCAAAAGTCCCCGTGTTCATTGAAAAATTTAGAGTATCATTCCCATTCTATCGTCCCGGTGGGCTTGGGCGTGAGGTCATAGAGCACGCGGTTGACGCCTTTGACCTCGCGGGTGATGCGGTCGGTGATGCGGGAGAGCAGGCTGAACGGGACGTCCTCGACGGTGGCGGTCATCGCGTCGCGCGTGTTGACGGCGCGGATGATGACGGGCCATTCATCGCAGCGGCGGCCGTCCTTGACGCCGACGGACTTGAAGTCGGGCACGATGGTGAAATACTGCCACACCTTGCCCTGTAAGCCGGAGGAAGCGAACTCCTCGCGGAGGATCGCATCGGACTCGCGCACCGCCTCGAGGCGGTCGCGTGTGATGGCGCCGAGGCATCTTACTCCCAGACCGGGGCCGGGGAAGGGCTGGCGGTAGACCATGTTGTCGGGAAGGCCAACGCTTTGCCCACGACGCGCACCTCGTCCTTGAAGAGAATGCGGACGGGCTCGACGAGCTCGAACTTGAGGTCCTCGGGCAGGCCGCCGGCATTGTGATGCGCCTTGATGCCCTTTTCGCTTTCGATTATGTCAGGCCAGATCGTGCCCTGAGCGAGGAACTTAATGCCCTCGAGCCTTCGGGCCTCCTCGGCGAACACCTCTATGAATTCGGCGCCGATGATCTTGCGCTTCGTTTCGGGGTCGGAAACGCCGGCAAGCTTATCGAGGAACCTGTCCACGGCGTCGACGTAGATGAGGTTCGCGTCCATCTCGTCCTTGAAAACGCGGATCACCTGCTCGGGCTCGCCCTTGCGGAGCAGTCCGTGATTGACGTGCACGCAGACGAGCTGCTTTCCTATTGCCTTGATGAGCAGCGCGGCAACGACGGACGAATCCACGCCGCCGGATAGCGCGAGAAGGACCTTGCTGCCGCCGACCTGCGCGCGGATATCCGCGATCTGCTCCTCGATGAAGCGTTCAGCAGCGGCGGGAGAGGTGATGCGCTCCATGGTTTCGGGCCTTGTGAGAATGGGCATGATCATACCTCCGGATGGATCGTTTATGGCAAGAATTATAGCAGATTTATAAGGCGTTGTAAACGATTTTAAGGCCGTGCTTCAAGTGTTCTCCCGAGTTTTTCGGTCGGATCGGGCTCACAGCGCCATGACGTAGACCTGGCAGGGGTTATGCTCGTCCCAAAGAGATGGGAACACCTCGAATTCCTTGAAGCCGAGGGCGAGGTAGAAGAGGTTGGTGGCATCGTAATCGGGGTACCTGCCCATCTGCACCGTCTTTACCTGCAGGAAGGAGTACCCCAGCTCCTGTGCGGCTCGCTTCGCCTTATTAAAGAGCGCGGAGCCTAAGCCCCTGCGGTGGTATTCCTTCAAAACGCCCATCACAGCCAACTCGGCCGTCGCTTTCCCGGTCTCCTTCAGGCAGATGAAGCCTATCGGCCGGTCCTCGTCATAAGCCGCGGCGAAGAACTGCCCCGCGCTCTCCCTTATATAGTCTTCGCGGGCCTCGGGGATGCCGAACCAATCCGGAAGCGCCTCGAGGATGAGCCGTGCGATCCGCTTCTTTTCATTAGTTTTGGTTACTTCTCTGACTTCCATTTTTCCTCTCCGGCGCGCCGGCTCATGCTGCGCAGATCTCGTCATCTGAGCCCGAACGCTTCCTCAACGAGCGCGAGCGTTTCCTCAACGCTTCGCGCATCGTCCCTTATTATCACATTGAACCCCGAGTGCAGGAGCGCGTCGTAACGCTCACGGGAGTTTATCAGCTTAAGTCCCCGGCGGTAATTCTCCATCGCCGCCTCGGGATCCGGCTCGTCAAGAATAAGACGGTACAGGAACTGCTTCTCCGCGTCAGGGCGCTCGAAAAACCTTCGCACCGAGATATCGGGATCCGCGAGCATGACGAGCACGTGCCCGGGGCTCGCGACCTCACGAAGCGTATCGGGGGAGATGTTGGTATCGACGAACACCGGCCTGCCCTCGGCGCAGAGCGCGGGGAGCATCCGAAGCTCGAGCAGCTCGCATTCCTTCTGCACAAGATCGATCCAGCGAAGATACTCTTCCGGCGAGCGCCTGATAAAATCGTGCCAGTCCTCAAGATCGCGGGTGTATGTCAGCCCCGGGAATTCCGCGGGGTCCAGCGGCGATGGCCAGTCTTCGTGCCAGTTCTCACCGCAGAGAATACCTCCGTATTTTTCGGCAAGCAGCTTTATCATCGTCGATTTGCCGGCATACGCGCTGCCGATTATGAAATAGGCGTTGGTGAATACCATTTGTCGCCTCCTTTCCCGGGCTGCGGTTATAAGTTTACCACATTCCCGCCCGCGGTTCAAGAAAAAGCCGATCCCCGGGGCGATCTGCCGAGGGGGCTTTTTCATTGCATCGATTACCGATCTGTGATAGAATGGGTCGGGACAGGGTGTGAACATCCGCCTGTTCCGGGGATCGCAGGAGGGAACAATGAGAACGAGAAAAGAACTGATCGGGGTATTCAGCGGGTTTCCGGACCATCATTTTTCGGAAGAGATAACGAAACGGCTGCGCGAGGAGCATGCAAGGAGGCGAAGCATCGTTTTCATCACCGCCCGCCCGACCGACTATGCGCAGAATGACGACGACTGCGACGGTATGCATGAGATGTTCGCGGAACGCGGCATGTCATTTGATTCGCATTGCGTGATCGATGAGCGTACCGAACCGTCCCGGGCAAGGGAGCTTGTGGAAAACGCCGACTGCGTATTCCTTATGGGCGGCGAATATGTGAGGGAGCTGCCCAAGGATTTTTACGTCGGCTGCACGGTGGAGCAGTTTGCGGGCAATTTCCCCGAGCGCCTGCACGAACAGCTGACGGCAAACGAAATGCTGCGCCGCTTTCTGGATGCTGCGAACAGCCGAGAGCTGAATAGATAATGATGTGCGGCTTTACCCGAACCTGCGCGCAAGCTCCATTTCGTTGATCTCACCGAGTTCGTACATGGCAAGATCGAATTCTCCCCTGGACAGTATGATCTCCTTCGGCGTCCGTATCCTGCGTGCCGCGGCAGCCAGCCCGAACGCCGCGATCAGAAAGAGAACAAATACGATCAGGCTTTCAAGCATGGGTTCGAGCGTAACCATACCGGAGCTCAGATAACTGCCGGTCAGATCCAACCAGAAATTGAGAAACAGCAGTATCGCCGTAACGTCGTTGAGTACCTTCTGCGGTTTTTTGAACGCGAGGGACCCCGCCGCGATAAACAGCATTGCGGTCGTGACGATCCGCAGACAGAAAGGGAAGTCCATATCGGCGCCGTTCTCTGCGGAACGGATCATGACGTATACGTATATTCCGGCGCACAGCGCAGCGAGCGCGGCGGCTGCATAGAACAGCGCCGACCGCGTCCGCGCCTTTCGCTCGCCGGTCTCATCCGCGGCGGCGGCCTTGCCTTCCAGCTTTGCTTTATAAAGCTCAAGGGTTTTTGCGGTTTCCTCCGGAAGCGGATCCTTTCTTTTTGCCTGCAGGACCTTCTTAAGCTTGTTCGGATACAGGGCGTAGAATCTCTCGTTTCCCGATGCGCCGTGCACCGAAATGATCATCTTTTTATAGTTAAAATAGTATATTGCTGCGTAGAGCAGCGCAAAGTACCCCACGAGCAGCGGGATCGGCCATGGTCCGAGTCTGCCCGCAGACACGAGGATCAAAATCACCGGCGTGATCAAGATCGGAACGCCGATCCCTATCGGAAGCGCCCAGAGAAAAGTGTAGACGGCGCCGCTTTTTTGTTTTTTCGGATCGTGCATATGTTTTCCTTTCCTGCGGTTTCTGCGCATTCGTATTATTTCAAAGCAGGACCTGTCTCCGATCACCGCAGCGCGATCCCCATCTCGCCGCACTTCTCTGCGTTCCATTCCGCCCATTCGCGGTAGAGCTCCGGGAACGTTTTGCCGAAGACCGTTTCCATTGCGTTGGGATCTGCGTTCCAGTTTGCGAACACCGTGTCCCTGCCGCAGGTTTCAACAAGATACGCGATCATGCCGGACGCTTCGGGAAGGGAAAGCTCGCCAGGCTGCAGATCCGCATCCATCTCCTCCGTGCGCACGACCGTTTCGTTCATGACGGCATAGTAGCGCTGCCCGACCAGCCCGCCGTTCGACGCGAGCGCGCCGAGGCCCAGATACAGTTTATAAGGATCGATGCAGTTCTCCGCTTCGTCCCACGAAAGATCCCACAAAAACTGAGGGTAACCCGCGATCTCAAAGCCCATGTTTCCGGAACGTCCCGACCGGTTTTTGCAGAGGAAATTGGCGGTGTACTCCGCTATGCCCTCCGACCAGAAGCCGAACAGCGCCGGGGTATTGGCGCAGTGCATGGTGAGATAGTGCACGTACTCATGCAGCAGCGTTATGCGCGCGTTTTCCCATCCGATGAAGAGCTTGATGCAGTTTTCTCTTCCGTTGTAATACGCGTTCCCCGTTTCGGCCATGCTGTCTTTGCCGCAGAAATCGGTGAGGATATCGACGGGTGGTATCTCATCGGGGATAAAGCCCTTCAGCGCCTCGCGCGCGTCCCGCATATCCGCTTCGGCGTCGTCCAGCATCGCGTACAGCCCTTCATAGAACACGTCCTCGCCGAGCAGCTCGATATCCGCCTTGGCAAGATACCAGGCAGCCGACTCCGTCTTGACCAGATAAGGGTATTCGTCCGCCCGATCTCCCGAGTTCTCCGTCTTCTTATACCCCTGCTGCCCCGCGCAGCCGATAAAAAGCAGAGCGATCATCACCGCGCTCAGCAGCACCAAAGCAAATCGTCTCATACCTGTACTCCTATTTGATACCTTATCGTTACCACCCTATCCACATAGTGGGACGTATTCCTCCGAGAATATTGAAGACGCCGCGGCCGTCGGTTTCGACGGAGCCTTCAAAGAGGACGATCGCGGCGTGGTCGGGAAGGCTGCCGGGTGAGCGCAGCCACCAGCATGCGGCGCCGCCTGCATTGGAAAACCTGCTGCTCGTCCACACGCCCTGTGCTTTCGCATATTCCGTAGGTTCACACTTTCTTGCTTCGTCCGAACCGAAATACCTGTTGACCTCCGTAATGCTCAGAAGGAAAACCTTATCCACGGTATCATTCCCGGGCGGCGTACTGAACGACGGATTCTTATCCGCGGTCACGGCGGTATCGATGATGTGATCCCGTTCTTCAGCGCTGAATGCGTTCAGAAACGGTCCGTTCAGCCATTTGCGCAAGGCGCAGGTCTCCCAAGTGACGTCGGACATGGCCGTATCGTACAGCCCGCAATCGAGAGCGAATCTGCTTATAACAAGAGCTTTATCGACTTCTTTTGCAAGGACGATCCATTCGATTTCTTCCTTGCCGTTGGAAATGTCGTTATCCTGCTCATAGGAGCCGAAGAACACGGTCGAACCGATCTCGGCTTCGGAGAGCGATAATGTTTGGCTATTTAGACCCGGTATGATCAGTGCCGCCAGAACGATCGCAAACGCGGCGCAGGCGATGGCGATCGGCGCGGCGATCGCAAATACCCTCTTGCGCGCTTTGAGCTTCTCCGAGTTTTTGACAGCGCCCTTATGATCCTGCAAGGACATCGGCTTGCCTCCCTTCTGAACGGAATTATCCGTTTACTCGCTTAAAGAATACCATATGCGGGCGATATCTTCAAGAGAGCTTACGCAGGCGTACAGCATGGGCCTTATTTCCTCCTCCGGCTCCGCTTGATCCGGGACCATTATCACCCTGCACCCCGCGGCATAGGCGCTTTTGACCCCGTTAGGAGAATCCTCCACGGCGACGGTCTCCTCCGGCCTGACGCCGAGGACGCTGCAGGCGTGCAGATAGGTATCCGGAGCGGGCTTGCCCAAGCCCACCATGTTTGAACAAATTACCTTATCAAAAAAGCCTATAACGCCGGTCTCCTTAAGCTGCTTATTCGCCCTGTCCGTCGTTCCGGCCGTCGCGAGCGCTATGACGACGCCGTTTGCCTTTAAAAACGCAAGCAGCTCTTTCGCTCCGGGCTTGAGTTCAACGCCGTTCTCCTTGGCAATGGAGTTGAAAATGCTGTGGCAAAGGGCTTTCATCTCCGCGGGGCGGCAGGGATCCCCGAACCATTCCTTCAGCTGTTCGTCGACGAAAGGCATTCCCAGGGAGCGCAGCGCAAGCGTCTTCTCCCTGTCCAACTCAAAGCCCAGCCGCGCCCCTGCCTCGGCCCATGCCCGCTGGAAGTATTTTTCCGTATCCGTCAGCGTTCCGTCAAGGTCGAAAATGACCGCGCGGACGGTATTCCTGCGCGTGATCTCTGCCATCAGCACGCCTCCTCCGTATTATCGTTTTTCCGTTTGCCGAAGAGCTTCCGAACGCCGAACGCGCAGAACCACACCGCCGCGGCGCCTAAGCAGAACGCGAGGACGTACAGGAATAAGAACACGGGGTAC